>Ga0224506_10000402_pt1 | contig 38278 bp, 38 predicted proteins | sample SF_Jan12_sed_USG_2_FD_169108 | JGI IMG/M metagenome (GOLD analysis project Ga0224506, IMG submission 169108) | Sediment microbial communities from San Francisco Bay, California, United States - SF_Jan12_sed_USGS_8_1 | ecosystem: Environmental > Aquatic > Marine > Sediment | place: USA... | reverse complement strand
AAATTATTTAATTTTATAATTTAATCAATATAAAAAATATTAAAAATAATCATAGATCACTGTATATATTAGAAATAAGCAAAATTGAAATATCCTAAATCTTTAGATATTTCAATCATATATTTTATATGGTATTAATATTGCTAAGTTTCTATTATTCTGATTTCGACCCTCAAAAAAAGGAGAAATAAAATAATGGAAATGAAAAAAGAACATCTACCTGCCTACGTATCGTCTAGGAAGGTAAAAATTCACTACGGAGTCAATGAAAAAATTTTGATGTCCTGGGTGATTAAGGGATACGTTCGATCTTTAAAATTGGGCAATCAACGCCAATCTGGCCGGTTATATAAAATCGCTGATGTTCAAGAGGTATTGGAACGCCTTTCTAATGGGGATGATCCCATAATCCTAATTGAGAAAAAAAAGAACACCCCCGATCCCGTAAGGGATACGAGGGCATAAGGAGTAGAAGAATATACAACTCTACTAACAATACTCAAAGGCCGGACGGGCCGGACGGGTTAAAAAACATCTTTACATGTGAGGAAAAAAATAATTTTAAAAGTCCTATGATAAACAATAATTTTTCTTCCTACATACGCGAGGGTAAAAAATACCCGTCCGACCCGTCCGGAAACAGTGATAAGTCGCTAGAACTCCTCTAATTCATAGAAAAATTCTTTAGGATCATAAACCGCTACAAAAAGCGTGCATTCTCCTTGTTCGCCTTGAATGCGAATCCTCGATCTACGCCAAGGCAACCAAAGACTAAATATCCATCGATACCTAAATCCATGCCAGATCCTACTTGTCCAATATCAAGGGAAGGAAGATCGAAAATGCGCAGATTTTCGCACGTCATAACTTTAACGCTTACCATTCCCATTTCTCATCGATGGACTTAGCGTAAGAATAACGAAGAGAGTCAAGGTTGTAAAGATTGATTTTTCTATCCCTGCCATGCACCCTCCCAGACGAGACAATACCAACGTCTTTCATCAACTTCCGGAAGGCCAGACCTATTGAGGCCTGATTTTTCAACCACCTTTTTATAACATCTTGATACAAAAATGCATCATGATTATCCTGGCTTATTTTAGCCAAATTTTTAAATTTTCTTAAAAGTGGGCCAGAAATACGAATTCCCAAAGGAATTGAAATTTTAGGCCTATACAAAAGAAAATAACCGTCATCAAGAAATAAATGTTTAATCTGGATGGACATCATGTCTTTAACCGTCAACCCCGTATGTACGATAAAAAACATTACTTCTGAAAGTTCATGATCCATACAGTTATCAGACATTCTATCAACCATCTCTCTCGAAAATGCCATAGATGACATTTGTGGACTGTTATTCGACATGAATGGAAAAGAAAAGGGATTGAGCGGCTTTTTCTCCGGATCAATAGATTTGAATATCTTCAACAGTTTTGATCTATAAGATTTTATTGTCGTATGTGACAGCTGGACGACATGATTCAATGACCGCTTTCCAGTCTTTTCAACAACCTTAATTCTGGTAAAACGACCTTTTTTCTTGAGATATTCACAATATTTCAAGGCATGTTCCTTTTTGACATCAAGAACGCCTTGCAGCTTAGGAAAATACCGAGAGCAGTAATTGACGAAATCAAAATAACATGACTTTTGATATTTCAGGTCTCTGAACGAGGTATTTCTGGCCGTCGTGGATACATACCAGTCAAAAAAATTATCAAATGAATATTTGTCCATTCAATTTTCTTTTTTTTAAGGTGAACAAAAAGAGGCGTTCAACAAACGCCCCGTCGATCAACTACGGTACAAGACAATAAAACGCCGCCTTGAAACAATATTCCCCGCAATAACGGCATTACAAGTGAGCCGTTAATTATTCTTCGGTCATAGGGTAGGAAGGGGGACCCGATCTTTCAGATTGAGGATTATCCAGATACTCTGATTCCCTGATTTTCTCTAAGACAAACAACAATTTTTCTCTGTTTTCTTCATTGCCTTCCTTTGCAAGCGAATATTCTATCATTTTTGTCAGCGCATCGAAAAGATTAACGATTTTCCCGTCTTTTTGTTCGTCTAATTCCATTGAAACTTCTCCTGATTTTCAAAATATTGCCAATCAAGATCCGGTAAAGAAGCGAAATACTTTTCGTCCAGTTCAGGATCTTCCTCGAATTCATCATCCTCGAAATTGCCTTTCAGGTTTTCGAGAAATTCCTCATCGTTCATTTGGAAACCATCAGCCAGCATGTAATTGATTTCGTCAACCTCTGACCTGACCTCACTGAATTTTGCGGAAAATTCTCCCATGAACAATTCGTCAAGCCTTTCGACCTCTCTTTTAATTTGCTTAAGACTATTCAGCAACTTGTTCGTCATAGAATCCAAACGGTTATAACGATTCTCGCAACGCCTTTTCCAGCGATCCAATTTTTTGTCAGACATTTTATCCTCGACCTAGTAATATTTTTTTTAATCGTAAAACTATGAATCCAAATATCATTAACGGCTTTTACTGTTATCTCTGATTACAGAACATTCAAGTTTCAATCCGCTTGCGGACTCAGGAACCGTCATAGGGTTACAACCGGATAACCATCAACGGGCGGGACCGGCTATCGATTGCAGAACCAAAGTAAGCCAACCCCCTATCAGGAAAAAAACATTTACCCCGAATTCCCCGACTGCCTTTTATATAACCGAAGATATCCCCCTAACCTTCGGAGCGCGCATTGCCCGTAGGGTTTTTTTGGGGCAGCGCCCGGCGGTTTGAGCGAAAACGCGAAAAACGCTTTTAAAGATATTATTTAAATCTTCTAATTTAAAGCACGCGTCATGATGCGCGCGCGAGCCTTGGGTCATAAATCGAGGGATTAGCACTATCACTTACATTTTGCGTGTTCAAACACGTATCTCGGAAAACTGCTACGGGTTTGTGCCGAATCGGCAAAATTGTCGCTTCGTGCTCAATCGTGCACGATAGTTAGGAATCCTAACCTTACGGGTTTGTGCCGAAGACAAAAATGTCGCATGAGACCGATTTTGTGCTCAACTACTTAGGAATCCTAATGAGTTATTAACAGGCCTGTTAATAACTTGTATTATAATAATAATACAAGTTATTAATTTTTTGTCTTAAGAAATTAATGTCTCATGGCGAAACGGACAGGAAGCAGATGTGAAACACAGACGATGCCGATCTCTAATTGTTTCTATATTTCAGCGTAAAAAAATGTCGGGAAGATACCGTCAGGCCCCGATTCCATTGCAAATGGACAAAGGCAATCCGTTGAGTTCGTGTTTATCGACCCCCATGCCTTTGAGATGAATCTCATGCATGAAAAACAGCCTGTAAGGATCTTGCCTTTTCGGGGAATATTGAAGTTTTAACCAATAATCCGGAATAGATTGGCGCCTTACGATCTTGCGGATATTAGCTACAAATTCCCTGTACAAACCATGCCCGTAATAATCGTCATAAAGTTTGCGCAGACAAATCCCGGGATGCGTTATATCCTTTCCGGCCAGCTTTCTTATCACGTTATATAAACGTTTCTCGAAATTCGAAACAATACGATAATAATCTCGATTAACCATGAGTCTGCTTTTCGGATCCTGAACAATCTTAAAAAGCCAACGGGGAACGTCAACATCGAGAAAAACAATTTCCTCAAAATTTTCATAAACGATACCGGAAAGAAAACTGCCGCCGGACCAACCTTTCTTTTTATAATCCCGCGTTTTCCTGAAAGTAATACGAGTAGAAAGCAGTCTTATAATGGAATCACGATAAATAGTATAGGACTTCTGATTATAGCCCCTGCCCATATCTGTCATTATTCTATGAAGGTTGACTTTGACGGTATATTCAAAATTTCCCTCTCGCTGACGCTTGAGAACGTAATTCATTAACCAGATAAAAACATCAGCGTCATGTTGAGTCGGTAACCTCGAATCTGGATGAGCATCAACCATAATCTCTCCACCATTGAAGGGTGCAACAATTATGCGTCTTGCGTCGTATGTTGACAAGGTGAATATTGGCAGCGCGAGAAAGTCTCTCAAAATAAAAATTCCCTCACATTTTTTACTTTTTTTGCTATTGACAATCGGTTTTAGTGATTGCATAGTATACCATCCTTAGGGAATTTTGACGCCATCGCAAGCATGCAAAATCCCTTTTTTTAGTTGGGGCGCTCTCAGAAATGAGGGCGCTTTTTATTTTAAAGAAGCATTTCATAGCCGATTAATTTACCGGAACGAGCTTTTTTTGCAAAAAAAGCTAAATTGCTTTGATTTTCTAAATACTTAATGGAAGTTTATTCCATGCGTACATAGGGGAACCTATACGCATACTATAGGGGTATGTGAAGCGGAAAAGGCGGGGAACAAGCTTCCGGCTTTTTCTTAATTATACAAACTCTGCAAGATAGCCCAAAACCATATCCCTAGCTTGTTTTGAGTAACGCGACAAGGCGCAATGATAGAAGGCCAGAGACAATTTTGGAGATAATTCCGTAATTTCAAAACCGCGATATTCGCGCAGTTTATCGATTAATTCCGTCTTTGTTAATTCGACAGGTTTACGGGCTATTTTCAATATATCCTCAGCTATTACATCGGAGCTTATATTGTACCTGTAAAGACTCATAGCAACTACAGTTATATAACCTGTCATAAGTCCTTCTCGATTATTTATCTTTTCAGTTTCATCCATGCTGGTATAACTCCTCCGCCAATAGATTGACATAGAATTGAACTAGTGAAAATGTTATATAAATTCCAAAGCTGAACATTCAAGATTTCCCCCAGCGCCTTTCCCGTAAATCCCAATATTCATTTTCATTCAAATGGCCCGCCGCAAAGGAGATTGTGAAAAAAAACAGGTTGGCTATTATTGCGCCAACCGTTTCATCCATGCCAAATTTTTTTCTCATGATATCCAGATCAGGCTTCATACCCGGCTGCAAATAAAAAACCGAATTGTTCAGTACACACGTATAACTTCTGAATATCTCACTGTCAGGAACGCCTTTGGGACGGTAGAACGGACAAAAAATACAGATTTCGAAAATGTCTTTTGTATTTGAGTCGATAATACTGACCTTAACATTAAATCCTTCTTTTAAAGCGGCGCTGAATTCCTTGAACTTTGATAAATCTGCCTTAGTTAGTTCATTCATAATTAAAACCCTTTTTCATTAACTGATTATAGAGTTAAATAAACTCTTATATACTCGCCTTGATTCCCCTTTTTTGACAGCCTGCCTATCCACAACGGCCACTCTCGCCAAAAAGTTTTGCCTTAAAATTTACAATAGTTAATGCTTCCGGATCACTCAAGCCGTTAAATGTTTTTTTTGCAACTTTTATAAAATCCAACAAATTAAAGATTATACAGGAAAAGGCATTCCAGGCCAACAACTTTCATTACAAAAACCCTATAGCGAATTAAAGCGCGGCAAATTGCAAAGTAAATTGCACGGCTTAAGGGATAGGAATATATTTCCGCATGAACTTGAAAGAAATAAAAAACTGGCAAACCAGACTGAAACTTGCGGAAAAATCACCCGTAGACGAACCCGTGCCACAACCCGTGCCACAACCCGTGCCGCAACCCGTGCCGCAACCCGTGCCATTAAAAATCAGCAAGCCCCATGAAAAAAATTTCTCGCCAACGCCGGAAATGATAGAGGAATTAAAACAGATAGTTTATGAACCATCAAAAAATAACCGGCCCGAGACACACTTGGTTGAATGTATCAACTGTTGCCATTTCCTTAAAAACACCCATAGTCCATCAATGGGACTAGGCTTATGTACCTTGGGAAAAGGCAATTTCTTTGCTCGAAAGAAACATGTGTGTAATGAAATTTTCGACATAAATACACCGCTAGAAAAAGAAACGGACAAGCCTGTTGTCATTGTCGGAAACTGCCAGTTTTGCGGTGATATAAAAAGTAATCAGATATGGGACGAAGTTCCCAAAGGGCTTTGTTGTATATGCTGGTTTAAGCATGGCAGAGCCATTCCCCTACAAAAACAAAAGAAAATAAGATAATCAGTTATGTCCAATTCGAAAAAATTCAAAAAACTTAAAAAGCTGATCGAGATAAACAGAAAGGACATTAAAATTGCATATGCTGCGGCCCTTATGGCAAAAAATACGATGGAATCAGATAAATTTCATTTCAATCAAAGTCTACAAGAACTTCAAATTGAATTGAAAAGCAAGAACCATTTAATGGAAATTCTTTATAAAAAAAATCATGAAAGGAGACAAGAAATCGAATCAATAGGTGAACGCCTGCAAAAAGTTGAGGCATCGATCGACGGTGAAAGCAAAATTCAAAACCCAATCGAAGCTGTAGAGGAATCAACAAACGATCTCAGCAATAAAACGGGCTCTTCTGACCCCCCTTCCCCTGATGGGGAGTCATAGCATTCAAGCTTAAACTGGAAGAGGATAGATCGATAAATTCCCCCATCTTTTCGGACATCTTTTCCAAGTGCTTGTCTTGGCGCTCAATAGCCTGACTGGTACGCTTGCCCGTTTCCTCGATTGATTTGATACTGCTATTCAATTGCTTGATAAAATCAACAATAAGACCATCTCTCTTATTGAACAGATAAACGCATCCTTTTCTGACATAAAAGACAACGCCATAAACTACAAGGACAAACAATATAAAAAAGACATTATCTTTATTGTCAAAAAAAGCCTTTAGTAATTCCTGAAATTCGACAAACATTCTAACTAAACGATTCCCCATCTTTCCGTGAGATAGCTTTCGATTTCCAGTCTGTTACCGCTTTGATCACCCTCGGCTATTATCAATTCGCCGAAATCAAAATCCGGACTTTGCGCCTCATCATAACGGGCGCCGAGAGTAAGGCCGATAAAATCAGACGTTCCCGGATCTCCGGCGCCACCACTGGCGCCATTCAAATATTGTTCAGAATTCGCCCCGTCAAATTTTGCTGAAATTATTACCCAAGTTCCCTCGGCAGGCATAACATGACTATTCAAACTCTGCGTAACGTACATCCCAAGCGTCCTCGAGCTTGTCACCTGATAAACCGTAGCGCGGTTGGTTGCATTGGCCGAATCAATAAAGTTCCTCGTCGCCGTTACGGTATTGGCCGTATCGATCGCCATAAAAACCCAATGCGGCTGGGAAATAGTTCCATTCGTAAATGTGGACCTTGAGAGGTTTTTACTCAATCCGTCAAAACGGATAAAGTTCCGGCCGTTCTGCGTTCCCTGATTAGTCAACGGTTGATTTGCCCCAACCAATTGACTCAGGTCATTGAGATTCCCGCTTTTGTCGCCCATAGCCGACACTAGATTTGAAGACTCTGTAATGGTTGAAACGTCACTTGCATCATACCACCCTACCAGACCATTGATATTCGCCGGACTAAATTCGCCGTCATCTGAAAAAAAGGCTAAAACTTTTCTTAAAACATCATTCACGATTATTTAATCCTTCTATTTTCAAAACCCCGGTCAGGCTCTTCCGCTCATAAAGGTTAAGATGGCTCATTTAAATCGAACCTTGCCATCTACATCTGCGGAGCTGTCCGCTACCGTTGATTTTAATTGCAATTTAAATTCAAACCCTATAATTCCATGGATTTTTACGAATGTACTGGCACCGGCCGCGACACTACCGGAATCAATTACCACGTCTTCAATCAGATATTGCCAATCAAAACCGTTGACCCCCCCCGTTTCGTATAAATAGAGAGTGCCAACGACCGTATCTTTAATGTTTTTCACGGAACTGGATTCACCTTGCCACGTCACGGAGACAAAACTATTAGTAGTCGCATAATCAGTTACAGCATCATAAGGACCGAAAGAATTAAAATCCATAATTAGAAATTCCTATTTTACCCATTTTCCATTTGCGGCATTAAAAGTATAAGCCGTTTTTAAATATGCCGTGCTTAAAACGTCATTGCTAGTGCCGAGACCTTCTATTTCGTTACCATTACGACCAACGGTTAAATTGTTCGCGGACCCGCCAATCTCCACAAAATGAATTTCACCCCCATCATTAAATGTAGGTGGAAGATTGACTTGGAAAGCACCGCCTGTTGCATCATAAAAAACTGTCCGTTGCCAGTAGTTCAAAGTTTGCGGTCCACCTGTATATTCTACAACCGCCCATTGGTCATCGAAACCATACCCGATAACCTGACCATCCCGCTTATGTACAAGCGTTGAATCAATCGAGTCGGTAACATCCCAATACTGGATAATGGCTATTTTATTATCACTTGAATTAAGAGCCAATTTAAAGGAGATCGTTCTGGTTACCGTTGTCACCACCGGCCACGTCGCCAGCAATTCAGGAATACCCCAACCACCCATTCTCAATCTATGATTCTCTTTCAATATATCAGAGTCCCAGCATTGTTCTTCCCAATTATAATAAAGACTATTCCCCGTATCAGTGGCCTGAACCTGCATTTGATAATTTGGAGGGATATTGCACAATAATCTTAAATAATAAGTACCGGCAGCCAACGCGATTCCGGAAAAAACAACATCCTTGTTTGAACTCGTTTGCCACCTTGTATAATCATTGATAGCCGTACTGGTATTTATATCGATATAACAAAATTTTTCTGGTAGAATTATCCCGTTTTTCCAGATTACGGAACCGTCGCCAAAAGGCTCGAGCACTGATGCGCCCGCCCCAAAACACGGATGAGAATTATTAAAAAAAGTAGTTCCGTATTTTCCTTTTTTAATTTCTACGGACCATGGATTAAGGCCTTTTTTTCCGGGCTTGACATTACGGCTTTTATCTATAACGGTAGTCACCCCCCCCTGCGTTCCATGCGGATAAACGACATTTACGCCGTTTCCGCACCCCGGGTCTATCCTGACCTGACTCCCCGGATATTGACCGGCGTCAATTTCTATATCATTACAAGGGGAACCCAGATAAGGATGACGCCTGACATGAACGGTATCAGATCCAGCGGTACCCTTGCTCGATGATAGAATTTTGATGTATGAAACACCCTCAAAAACAAAGTCGGCCGCGTCGTCACCTTCCATGTAATTATTGATAACCGTGCATTTTTGGTCATGGCTGGAAAAATAGCTGCCAGACAGCCCCATAATACGGCAACCGATTCCGCTTCCCTCAAGCGTTCTGGCTTGCTCGATGCTGCAACCGAAGAAAGTCAGAACATTTACCCCGACAAAGACACAATTATCAAAATCTCCGTCTTCTATTTCAGCATTAAAAAGATTTACGCCGTTACTTTGCCCCCCGTTGAACCTCAGTCCTATTTGGGGATATTCTGATACATGAATATCTCGAAAAGAAAAATTATAGCCTTCCATAGTAATACACCCGATATTGTATGGCGTATTTCTATTGACAAACCTATTGCCCTGAAAATCCATTTTTTCAACAAGCGCATTATGCCAGTTATTTGACTTGGAGCGAAAGATGCCATCATTGACCCACGCCCCGAGTCTCCACAATGTTTGTCTCGAGCTGACACCCGTAATAGCATTAGTTGTTAGTTTATCGACGTTTACGCCTTCTGCAAGCGTAAATCCCTGACGGTAAGTACCACGCCCGAAAATAAGACGACATCCACTGTCAGAAGCTGTATTCCATGCATGCTTACAGGCATTACCCGTTACCTGATCATGCGCTACATTATCAACATTTATTGCGCCCCAATGCAAAACATGACTTTGCATGCCTATATCTTTATAAATGACCTTGGTTCTATCCGCAAGCGCCATATCATCTTTTTCCATTTTAAAAATCGCCTGTTCATCAGTAGCATGCAATTTTATGCCACTGGCAAAACTGGCCGTAATATAAGCGCCGAATACAAACCTTGAATTATTATCAAGAAAAACAAAGCTGTGATTGCCTGAAATCGTAACCGACGTCTTTCCGACCTTTCCCGCCGATGCGCTTGCGCCAACCGCCGTAGGGCTATTGAAGACAAGGTTTTTTCCCGAAGTCCCGGTCTTGGCCTTGAACCTTCCTTCGAACCCCGCAACATCACGAATAAAAAACTCTTCATAAAGATTGACGTTATGATCATCTATCGTTGAAATTTGCCGCAGGAGTAATTTAACTGTGCAACTCCCGTTTGTTGGGCCGACCCCCCTTGCTCTTATATAAAAAGAATTGGTAGTTTTTATGAACACCTCATAAATACCGTTATAATTAGAATCGTTTTCGATTTCTATCCAATCGCCGACATTTAACCCGTGAGCCGCTAAATCAAACCTTGCGAATTTTCTGTAGACCTTTGCCGAGCTGGTGAACTGTTCTTGCGCCCAATTCCCGGGAGCCACCACCTCAGACCAACCGCCGTTAGTGCTTTCCGTCAGAAAACTGGAAATATAATCCTGATTATAATTTGTGGTTCCTGTTACTTCGAATTGGGTATCCTCGACAAAATCATTAGAGATTACAGGCAAACCAAAAAACGCTTGCTTAAAAACATAACCGCCGGTAACCGTTCCACCCGCACCAAAGGCTTTATTAATGGGAAGTACGCCCGCATTTCCTCTCCATGGTAATACCAGATAATTGCCATCTAAACCGGCAACGCCGCTACCTTCAATAGTTATCGGATCATCTTCCTTAAGACTATAAGACGGACAATCTACACCGGTAGCAACACCCGCATCAAGAGAGGTAAGCGCCTTATTTATGCCCAACTCCCGCCGGAATCTTCTATCTATAGCATAAGAACTCGCCTCGCAAAACTGTTCATTTCCCGTTTGATTAAATACCCCGGCCGTCAAGGTAGCCTTAACATAAAATTCTGTTCGCGTAGTACCCGGCTGAACCATAAACTCCCCATTTAGCGCAGCATCGGAAAACAGCCTCAGCGATACCCATTGACCAATCCGCAGATCGTGATTGTCTAAACGAATTCCAACCCTATCCGTTCCTCGAGTTTTAACCGCGACTCCCGCAGTCGGATTCTTTATTTCATACCGGCGCTGCGGTACGATTTTTTCACTTCCGGTCCACGTGTAAGCCGATCCGCTTTCCTTAATCAGAATCCCCGTAGAAGTAGACCCCGGAAGAACGCGATAAATCTTGTCCCTAACCCCGCCCGTACTTCCAGAAACGGCAATCAATCTGTTTTCGGCAAAAGGATTGTCTGTCACCGTGATTTTTTTAATATCACTGCCAGCCCCGCCCGGTTCAGTCTCGATAACCCCCGTTGGATTAATAAAATGATCAATCGGGAAAACCCCTTCATACAACATGTTGGCATCATAAAAAGTAACCTCCTCAGTTCCGGCGAAAGATTCCGCCGTATACGTTTCGGAAATCCTGACAAGATCGGTCGTCGTCCCCGCCTGTACCGTGTAAGTTTTATTATCATAATTGATAGTGTTAAAAAATCTGATTGTATGGCCGGGAACATAACCATGGCCCGTAACCGGTATATCAACCAGCCCGCCGCCTATATCGACCGCAGCGGCATTGTCTAAAAACTGCTTGGAATTTTCGATGGCAGGAGGCTGAACAGTAGCATTGAACATATTGACAGGAGTTCCAGAGGCATCAATAACCGTCCCCGTAGTATCAAAAACGGACGCCGCATCAATGGAAATATCCGCATCTACAAGGATAGGACGATAATTGTTTGCGGCCGAATCCGCTTGGGCTGCGGCAAGAGTTCCCTGTTCACTTACATAGGTGACATTTTTTATATTGGCTACAGGAAGAGAAAAGAAGCTCAATTCCTGTAGAACATTCGTGCCATAATAGTATGAGGCGGGAACACTCGCAAGATCACCGACTAACTTGAAAAAATTACCCAGCCTTTCAATTGAGTTTTGACCATCCAATTGATTTGGATCAGGAATCGTAAATTGCGGTAATCCATTTTCGTCAAAAGTTAATTGCTTACCCGCACGAACCGCAGCGCCGGAAAAGTCTGTAGACGCCAATGAGTCCCCTACCGCAACCTTGATAACCCTTTCAAGAAATGTCCATATATCTTGAATCTGCCTTTCAAGATTATCCAATCCATCTTCTATGGCCCTTGATGGTATTTTCGCGGACTCTGTAAGATCGACGATTTGTTGTCTTATAGTGTCCCGGTGAATCACAAGCTTTTGGGTTGACGGATAAGCCGTAACCGTGGTAACCGTAGCGCCTGAACCATAATCATCATTTTCCGCAAAAATACTATAATGCAGGGGGTGGTCTAAAATGATTTCTTCGCTTGTGCTCAAAGTTACAAGCGTTAAAACAATGTCATCTTTGTGAGAAAAGGGAACATCATAAAAGAAACTCCTTTTAGCACCGTCCAGAACATAAAATTTTTTAGTACTTTCAATACTTGATATCGTCATTTTTTCTTTGTCTCCCTTATTCCCTTATTACAAATTCCTTGCCTTGTTTCAACGCCGGAAAAGTATACAGAACATTTTTCACCAATTCCCCGTCTTCGCCCGAAGCTGTAAGATAACCAGCATTCAAAAGCCTTAATATGTCATCATGCAGCGATAATGCCGCAATATCCGCGCTGTCAAAAAAACGTCTGCGTCCGACAAGAAGCCTGGCCGCATCATCAGCAATAATACTAAGACCGACAAGCCCCATAAACGGTGAAGATAATATCCCTGCAAGATAATCCCTGACCACCTCGCCAGCTTCCCTATCATCATCATTGCCTAGAATTATGAATTTATAAAAATCCTTGGCAAACATAAAAAAGACCGGCATCAAGACAAACATAGTAAAAGCAACCTTAGCCGCATACAGTCTTGATTCCGGAGTTTTTAAAGCCGCCGCCCGTCTGACAGCCATCAAAGAGGCGGTAAAATATTGCCTTGGCGAAGTCTGAAACATACTAAGAACCTCTCCAAAGGTTCCTTTTCTCTGCCATAAAGTACGGTCTTTCCATTGACTGCTTTGCTGATTTGAATCCGTCATGGAACCGAAAACATATTCCGCATGCGAATGGGCTGCCGCATCAGACCATCCAAGCGCCTTGGCCTCATTAAAAGCATGATTATATAAAACCCTGCCCATGACCAGAATAGGCACTAAATCCCCTGCCCTTGTAGGGAGCAATGATGCCCTTGCGGCTGTACCCCAGAAACCGCGAGTACGGGAATTTTCAAGCACCCACATAGCCTCGATGTGGGCACCGCCTTCCCAGCGGTTTTTTACATAATCCGTACGCAGTACTCTCATAAATTCCTCTCTCACTTCCGGATCATTAATCGCTTTGAACCCCCTGACGATTTCCTTGAAAACATCAGACCATTTAAGATTCATAGCCAGACCCGGGAAAGAGGCTAGCTGAGCCGAAAACGTAGCAAAATTTAATCCCAGCTTTGAATAGACTACAGTATTTTTCAACCGGTTCATATTTTCATTATAAACGAACCATTCATTCCCACCTGAAACAACCTCACTGGCATGCCGCAAAAGGTCATTGTAAAAATCTTCGCCAAGATTCACCTTTAGGCTGCGCTGCACCCCGGGATCTGCAAATATTCCATGAAAATCTTTCGCGCCGAGAGCAAACGCCTTGAATCTGGCCATTGCGTGTTGATGATGCAAGTATTCTGCTATAGCGCCACGACTTATATCAATAGGCAATTTATGTGGAACCCTCGCCCTTATACTGCCCGGATAGGCCATACTGTTCATATTCATTGCACCCCTGTTTCGTTCCGGATCAAATTCGCTCGATCTATTGGCCTGCGAAACGGCAAAGGGGAAATAATTCATATTCTGCGGCATATAAGCGCCGAAAAGTTCCGTGTAAATCTCATTCAATTCATTGTATTGAAATGACATTCTACGGATCATCCAGTCACCTAATTGCAAAACCTCATCTGGAAGCTTGTTTAATATTTCAAGACGGGTAAGCGTATCGAAACCATGCTCATTCATATTGGGCATTAAGTCCGGTTGCATTAACGTAAGATAAATTTTCAAGGCGACGTCATAACTCACCGTTCGTTTGCGCGTAACCCCGTTCACCTCGCCCGTAATCACGATGGTTTTTGTTGATAATTCCGCAAGTTTTTTGTCAGCATTATTAAGTCCGAGAAGAATTTTACCTTTCCTGTTTTCGTCAGGAAGATTCCATATTCTTTTTGCCGCTTCATCAAACAGGCTTTTTTCATTTCTGGTTAAGGTTTGTTCTTTCTGACTTGCTGTCCAAATCCATTGGCGCCACTGATCTACCATTTTCGTCAAATAGCCGGTTCTATCAAAATGCGCGATGCGTTCCAATTTCTGCTCCATGCTTAAATGGGCGTCCATATATCTCCATGCATTGGCGAAAAATTTTTGTTTCGGCGTTTTATTTTGATCTTTCCGCCAGAACTCGAAGTCTATTGCCGAAACCTCCCCGTAATTCGCGATAATCTTCGCACGATTCAAATCATACCTTATCAATCTGTCCTCAATAAACCTGTACCTTTCAAGCCTTTTACCCTGCAGATCATGATTAAGCGTACTAAGCGCCCTTTCCACCTCTATATAAGTGCGATCCTGTAAATTCCCGAATATATCAAGGTCAACGAGTTGCTTTTCCAGCTCAAAAGCCTTGTCGTAATCACCCTCATCTTTAAGTTTTGAAATGACAGACTCCAAGCCTTTCATGGCCTTTTCATGTTCCGCGGGCTCAAGCTTGATATATTGGATAACCGATTTTAAATAATCCTCAACCTGACCTAGTGGACCCGTTTTAATTCTCGACTTACTAAATCTTTCCTTTAAGGCATTAGAGATCTTCTTGTTTATCTTGAATAAGGCTTCACGCTTCAACACCTGATGTTTCAAGTCCAGAGCCTTAGTGATAATCCATTCAAATTGCCGTCTCTGAATCGCCGGATCTTCAATTTTAAACAATCTAGCTATGGAAGCTATAAGCTGTCCCCGTACTTCTTGAGGAATTTTGTTTTCTTTAATAAACTGCCTTGCCGCCTTTTCCAGTTCATCCGCATTTTGCATACGTTGCGACCAATGCTTGCGGATATTCTTTTTTTCTTCGACAAGCTGTTGGCGTATTTTTTCGCCCCGCAATTCACGCTTGGCCACCTTTTCTTTTTCTCTTGATTCCTTGAGATTACGCCGCGCCCTTTCGGTGAATTCACCGGCTTTGAAACCCCTTTTGAAAATTTCCTCCTCCTTGTTTTCGAATAATTTCTTGAGGCTTTTTATATCTGGAAGACTGGAGGCATCGTCAACGATCTGTTGACCGAGACGCTTTCCCTCATTCTGTAGAAACTTAGCTTTTTCTATGGGAATTCCATGACGTTTTAATTCGTCACGTATTTTCTGCAAAGGCATAACCTTTCCAAGGAAAAAAAATCTTGCCGCCGCCGCGATAATATCCTGTTCAATTTCTTCGGTGGTAGGTTCGCGAAATTGCGCTGGAGCGTTAGTATTTTCGCGACTGCTCCTTGGTATACTTCCCTGCATAAAACCCATTTGAAATGCACTTTCTACCCCCCCCATAGAAACAGAATCCCTGAAAATTTTAGCATTCAGAAGATGACGGTAATTAGTGAGAGACCTAGGCGTAACTAAATGAAAACCAGTCACTCCAGTTTCACGAGAAGCTTTTCGCATCATCACAAGATATTTGTCTAGATTCTTGCTCTCTTTTTCAGCCAAAACACTGTCTGGAACTTCTGTAATTAAACGGATTTTATTTTTCGCATCCACACCGAAAATAACCCCGTACCCGTCTTTGACTTTTAACGAATTGCCAACCGATATAAAATCCTGCTCAAAATCTAACTGCCGCCCCAGCAATTCGTGAGGAACTTCGCTTTTGTTGCCAACAAGTGAACCGGCCAAGGGACCGCTGATTTTTTCGGTAGAGCTTTCCACGAATCCTTCCACCCTATCGGATTCTTTTATTACCGAATATTCCCCTGAGTTAATAACCACATGGGCTTCAAATTCTTTAATTTCCTTAATCCAAGCCTGAGTTGCCCTAATGTCATCTCGTGAAGGGGTTGACTTCCCGCTAGGATGATTATGTAATAAGTAAATCTTGTCAGCCTCTAAATCTCTTAGCTTTCTTTTGATAAAATCAATATCACGAATCAAAAAATTGACCCTATTGGGTAGCCTTGAACTGATGACATCCTCACCGGCAACGACTCCATTTTTCAAATAAAACACCCGTAAAGTTTCAAATCTTGGATCACGAAAAACCTGAGCCATTACCGCCAGATCTTCCACGGAATCAATTTCCTTACCGATAAAACTTGTACTTCCCTGAGAGACGAAATCCCTGTTTATAGCACTTGCAATAAGGTTGATTCCAAACCTTTTTCCATGTACACCGAGAATTCTTTTACTGGCCTTTACCCAATCATTATAGGCAAACTTTCCAGTTTTCTTGTTGTCTTCGGTGGTGCCTTCCCTTACATCCTTGTTTTCGTAAGGATCGATTTCTTCGGGCGTCGAAGCTCTCCGGATTTGCGCCCCCTTTTTTTGTAATTTAGATAAAGGAATTCCAGGATTGAAACTCTTGAATTTATCTTCTACGGTTATTCCCGCAAAAGATATCATGTCATCAAAAATTCCGGTCTTAAATAAATGCTTATAGGAAGAAACATGAGATGGAGTTACAAGATAAACACTATCGGTCCCCGTCTCCCGCGCCGCTTTTCTCAATAATCCGAGATACCTTATTGATGATGCGGTTTCTTTTTCAAGTAACAACTTGTCCGGGACCTCAAGTATCGTCCTGACAGCGCCAAGAGAATCCAATCCTATAATGGCCCCATAACCGTCCTTGACCTGCAATGCTTTACCCATAGCGACAAACGCTTCACTATCTTGCAAAACCTGACCCAATAAAGGATTATCAACTTCGCTTTTATCAAAAACAAGAGTTCCGCTTGTTTCATCCTTAAGATGATGCCAGTCAACCTTGACATCCTTCCCGTCAGGCTCATACCTGAAATAATTAGAACGTCTGGGAGGAATCAACCTGACATATGATCCAGAATCAATAATGAATTCGCCTTGATATTCTTTAGGAAATCTTTTTTTAAACTTAGCGGATGATTCAAGGTCAGCTTGCGACGGATTAGGATTGCCTGTAGGATGATTATGCAATAAATAAATCCTATCCGCGCCCGTTTTCTTTAATTGATCATCTATTATGCTGAAATCCGAATCAGAGAAACTAACCAACCAGGGCAATCTGGAACTGATTACATTTTCTCCTACAATCGTATTGTTCTTTAAATAAAAAACACGCAAAGTCTCCCAACGCGGATCTCTAAAAATTTGAGCCATAACCGGCAAATCATGGATGGACCTTATTTTTTTTCCGACAAAACTAGTAGTCCCATCAACAATAAAATCCTTGTTAATAGCGCTGCCAAGAACGTTGATACCTAACTTTTTGCCGGCTTCACCTATAATCCTTTTAGTAGCCTTTACCCAATCATTATAAGCCTCCTTCCCGAGTTCTTTCTGTTTATCCGTGATATCCTCTCGAACATCTTTTCCTATATAAGGATCATTCTCTTTAAATAATAATTGGTCCTCAGCGTCAAAGCCAAATTCATCATCGAGGCCCGGCTTCTCTATTCCCAACTTTTCAAGATTTTTTTGCCGAGCCGGTGAAATCGGTTCCGTAGGAGTTGGATTAAGCTCGACAATGTCTCCATATTCCGCAATCAAGGATTCAATTTCTTCACTCCTCGCTTTTCGAGTCTCCGCCGGCACCAGCTTATTTACGCTCTCGGAAACCAATTGCCCTTCTACATCAAGAAAAACCTTGCCGCCTTTATCAAATCCAAGATGCGTTATCTGTAGCCCCCCTTCGTCGATAAATACGTCCCCCGGCTCTAATTCTCCCAAAAGTTTCGGAGGCTTTTTCTTTTCAACGGTCCCCTTGAGCAACTCAAACAACGCCGCCGGATCACTCTCGCCCGGCTCGACTAAATTTAACTCTTCCGCACGCTGCAAGGCTTGATCAAACGTTAAACCGTCTTTTTTACGAAATACGGGAGAAAGATTCTTAAACTCTTCTATTCCCCTAGTCTGCAATCCTGATCTTCTTATTTCGTCGCGGAATTGATCTAACGGCGTCAATTCCTCCAAGGCTTTTTTAATCGTCGCCAAATCCCGAAGAGACTTTTTTCTTTCCTGCTCAAAAATCTTGCGTTCCTGAACCTCTATTTCTAAATCCGCATCTAGCGTTTTCGCATTGGCATCAATCATTTCGGATGCGATTTTTTGAAATGATTGAACACGTTCCTCCGTGGTCTTGGCCTTGTCATAGTTTTCTATCAATGTTTCTATCTGCTCATTTTTCAAAACATCCAGAGGCGTTTGGATTCCCACAGCCGGTTTTGACGGTTTTTTTTGAGGGGGGATATCTTCCGAATCACTGTCAACTTTTTGAGACGGAAATAAAGATGGAGCTGGCGCGGCTTTAGTGTCGCCTCCACCCTGCGGAGACTCGGAACCAAGGCTCGCTCCTCCACTGCCAGACGTACCAGCTCCTTTTTTTGCCGCTTTTCTTTTTGCCAGTTCGGCCCGTAGCTTTTCGATATATTCGGACATTTTCTTTTCCGCCGCGAGCATAGACTTGGATAAAGAAACTTCTGTAGCGAAACCGAATAAAATATTGTGGCTCCCCATCAGAAATGCGGCAAGCGCCGTGTCTTTCTTATCATTATTGTCTGACAGAATTGCTTGCAGTATACGGATCGATAAAACATTACTATCAATGGCCTGATTGAATAGCTCGCGGTAAACAACCGAATCGGTGATTTCTTCCTGACGCAATTCTTGTTCAGGTTCGGTAACCGCGGCACCTCCACTTGCAAGAACAGCGGTAACGAGTCGCCGTTTTCCGGTCCCTGAAAACAGGCTTGAAACGGCTATTTTTCCGAAACCTAAGCCCAAGGTAGTAAAAATAGCATTCAAAGCCACGTTGCGAACAAAAACCTCTCTTGCAACTTCACCGGCAATAGTTGGTGAACCACCGCGAATGCTTATCATTTTATAATGGTTCAACGCTTCAACCATGCCTTGATTGTAAATTTGATCCCTTTCTTCCTCGTCCATGCCTTCAATTGTTTTTATGACAAGGTTAGCCATATCGGTCTGTAATTTTACCTCACCTACAGCGCCACCTGCTTCAATGACGGATTCTGCTACATTCAGAGTACCGGCAGCCGCGATAGTAGCTAGCAACTGATTGCCCTTAAACGCCAGTTGCGCAGCTTTAAACGCTCCTAGTCCCCCTACGAAAAAGCTAGCCACACTGGGAACCAGTTCAGCGCCTTTAGTGGACCAATAGTCGCTTGTGGTCAATTGCGCCAATACCCCTTCCTTATCCCTGAATTCTTTTAAACGCGAAGCGACTTCCGGATTCACGGCAACCGTGTTAATCATATGCCGTTGCTGATCTAAAAGTTGTTTTGTCCTCGGTATATTCCCCATCAACGCCGACAGACCGGCAAACCCGCCATAAACCAGACTGATTGTACCCCTTGTCAGAGATTTTGCCGTTTCCCCAAAGAAAGTAGGATTACCGCCGCTATCAAGTTTGATCCCTTGTATTTCCCGAATCCGGTTAAGCGCTTCAGGAACAGAAATATCTTCTCCGAAATAATTACTATGAAAACTGTCATAATTGCGGAAAATTCCCTCCGGATCAGCATCGAGGGAATTCGCTAAATATGCACTGTTAGAATAACGCGCCAACCAGTTATCTCTATCGCCGCTGGCTTCCGCCGCTTTTATCTCAAAATTGTTATACTCTCCGGCGATAATGCGTGTCAATTGTTCTTGATCTATCATGGCTTGAAGAAATTTAAAGATCTTTTTAAAGCCCGCCACAAAATATTTCCCTGACGAAAAGCCTCTTTCTCAAGTTGTGCAGCGCTACGTTTCAGGATAGCCTCTCTGATTTCTTCACGTGTTGACCGGGGGTGAAGCCGGATATAGTCCTCGATAAAATCTTCCATGTCCCGTCTATGCTTAAGCCTTTCGTTTTCAACTTCAGCGAATGCACGTAATAATTTGACGCGATCCTTTTCACTGGCGCCCTGAATCCGTTCCCCTATCTTCAGATAATTTTCCTTTGATTTCTTAACCGTGTCCCCGTATAACTCCCCGAAAGAACCGGGGGGAAAACTGTCCAGAACTTCTTGAGAATATCTTTTTAACATTTTTCGATGATCTTCGGTGTCTTGCGAAATGTCCTTGAACTCCGCCAAGGCTTTTTGAGCCGTCGAAATGTCAACGGACGCCGGAAACTCCGCCAGAATATCCAGCAATTCAATTTGCGCCTGACCGTTAGAAATCAGATTGGTCCCCCTCAATCTTTTAATATCAAAGATCAAGGCATCCGCCAACTGTTTTCTTTTTATCGTTTCAATTTCCGTCAACCGATTTTTAGCCAGTTCTATTTGAGTCTCGCTCATTGCCCCGCGTTCCTGAATGTTCTGCAACAATTCAAGTTCAGTTTCCATATCGAAATCGCCCGTCTTTTCTATCCGGATCATTCGGGCCGAATATCCATCTTGAATAAACGTTTTATCTCTTATCGCCGCCTTTTCCCTGAAAAGATTCCTGTATGTTTCAACGCCCTTCGGGTCAATCACGTTGTCCGGATCTTCATGAATAGTATTTAAAACCTGCTCAATCTGCGGTAAACTGAAATCCGGATTCGCTAATTCCTGAACCATGAAGGCATCAAAGTTCTCACGCTTTTCCTTTCTCCGCTTTTCTATAAGACTTGATGCATATCTTTTTAAGGCATCAGTGTTTTCGCGATTGACGGGGAAGGCATTCAGAACCGGATCAATATCATCTGGAAATTGGTCAAGATGATCACGCGCAGCATAAAAATTAACTTCCTCCGTATTCTTTTGGATATCGACGGCCTTTCTTTTGTCATTGATAATATGATTGTCAAAGGCTTCGACAGTCAGATTATTAGCCAGAGGCAAATCTCCGTCTCTTACAGCCGACAAACGGCTATTTTCGTAACTGGTTTCGAAATAGGCTATCCGTTTGCGGTTAATTACGCTGTCAAGCTCAATCCTTGCAGTACTTTCGATATCCTTCAATATCTGGTCTATATTGTTCTTTCCGTCCTTGGATGCGGGAACATCCGTAGAAATCCTCGACCTCGATGATAAAAAGCTATCATTGATTTCTTTTTCGAAATTCTCAAAGTCGTTTCGCGTCTCAAGTTCATTCAGTTTTTTAGCGATATCTTCATTAAAAATACGCCGCGCATTGTTTACTGCGGTGACATCCTCGGCACGCTGCATATTCTGCGCAAATTCCGAGATATTTTTACCCGCTTGAGCGACATTGTTAGAAGCTGAACGAATTCCACGACCTAAAATATCGAAGCTTTCCCCCACCCTTCCGGCTAAATCCTGACCTATTAAAGGCCCGCGAGTTGATGAATTTATATTCTGTTGCTCAAGCGTAGTAAAAGTCGGCATGAATTACGGCTCCAATTTCCCCTCAACATTACGACTGTGACGATCTTCCGTCCTTTCACCCAGAAAACCTAAGGCGTTTTTCACGGAATTTAACGCCAAGTCATTATAGTTGGAGGGAAAAGGCCCTTGTTGAAAACATTCGAGCCGATGCTGAACAATAGCCAACAAATCTTCGATGAATCCCCCGTTGCAACTTTCAGACATCATTGGCCCTTTTTGGAATTTAACACAAGAAACCCCCTCAATACCTTGAAAATCTCTGGTGTTGGAAATGTTTTCCGGTATCCTTTCGTTAGGACATATGACATATTCATAATGAAATTTGTCCTCTGGTTTCCCGTCCATACAGAAAACAGTAGTAAATTGATTTGTACCTATATTTAGTTTAAACATTTATCTCCTTGACAAATTTAACCGAATTGACCGGCCAGGCCTGACAAATCACTCAACCCCTCAGAAATTCCGGAAATGGTAAGCGCCCTTGCTTTTGTCTTGGCTCTTTTCCTATTTATTGTCCCCTCGAGGATAGTTAAATCAGATTCTCTTTTAAGAGAATCCTTTTCAGCGATCCCTGTATTTAAAATTTTAAGTTGGGTATGTCTGGCATTCGTTTCATTTTCTTCCATCAGCGCCAAAGGTGAATTAATGGCGACATTTCTAGCTTCTATACGCCTTGCATGCCTTTTAAATATTCTGGCCTCCTCGATGCGAGCTTCCAATGCTCTTTTGGCCTCAAGATTTAAAACATCAGCATCATAAACAGAGAATTCACGCGATAGCCTTGCCTCCTCATTGGCCCCCTGAACTTGTTTGGCTGTGCCGAATGCCTTTCCCGCCGCACCCACAACGGCCGTTGCTACTGCTACGTATTGCATTAGAAAATCATCTCATATAAAATCGCGTCTGACCCGTCAGGTAGATATTGTCTTATTCTTCCTCCGGGGCTGAATCCCAATAATCCTAGAAAATTTTTATAAACCTCATCATCTATACAAAAAGATTGCAGCCGATGCAGACCAAGCCCCGAAACACCGTATTTTATCGCCGTTTTAATGTCTTTAATGGCGGTAAATTTATAATCATAAAAATCAGGCGATAACTTCACCCATGCCTCAGCGACGCCCGCCCAATAGGGATACATACCCCCTATAAGCAAACATTTTCCGTCTATTCTGTCTACGGATGCCCATGACTCCCCCGTTTTTATTTGATGCATAATTCTTTCATCAGGATTATCGATAAACGAATCTAAATAAATATCTTTGATTACATCAAGCATTAGTTATATTCTCCCATTTCGACTTCAACAGCTATCGCCAGAATGTTTTGCGGGAGTGGTTTCCGCTGTGATAGCTCTATTGATACGGAATACCGAAACCCCTCATCGAAATTATAAACGATATTTCCGTGAAACAGGCTTTGCGGTTCGTCCATAACTATATCTTGATCATAAAAGTTGATTTCCTCAAAAAACCCCTGCTGATTCCACACATACAACGCCCCTGTTTTTCTAACCACAAAAGAGGCTCGACTAATCCTTGACAACTGCCCGAGAAGCGGCCCCCCTTGAAAATCGACAGGCATTGTCCTGACCGTTCCGGAATAGGGCAAACCGGCAATTATTTTATTCCCATAACCGTCAAGATTTATCACGCCTGACTGGACCATCTTGTTTTCTTCAATCCTGCCATCAACTATGCAACTGACAATCTGCCCTTCTAAATGATTGAGATTCGTTATAGTTTTGATAACCACCTCAACTTCTCCGGAATCAGTATATTCTGAAAAGCTTATAGAACTGATCATAGCGCCGCTTTCATGATGAAATAATTCAAAAGACTTAGGCGAGCTCACATTTATCTGATAAGTTCCATTGACTTCAACCATACCATTGACGCCGGATATTCTAATCTTATCATTGCTTGACAGACCGTGATTAATATCCGTAAAAACCTCACAAGGAAAAGACCTTGAAATATCAACGATCTCGATTCCTTTCAAACCATTGAAATCAAGCGCGGAATCCAAAAACCAATACATATTGTCAGTAACGGAATCAATGGATTGAAATTTTTTCCGCTCAATACAGGCCTGACTTACGCCGTTGCTTCTATCGGCGATAAACCATACCTCATCCTCGCGCCCCATAGGAACAACGGTCATAGAAAGGATTTTTCCAGCCGTTTCAAATCTCGACCATGCGACAAATTTTTCTTCCCTCCGATAGAAACACAAAAGGACTTTGCCATTATCAAGACGACAATATATCACTTGTTCGGGTTTTTCGGAATAGATAATTTCTACAATGGAAGTATCTGCCGTTAAATGTTCACTTATCCTGTTGAGATCCCCGGCAACATAACCCTCACTGGCTGAATCATAAATTAACTCATTGATCTTGTTACCGTTTCTTGAAACATAAAGGAAACTATTATTTACCTCGATGCCTTGAGCGCTGCTTGAACCAAGATTGTTTTGACGTCGATGAGTGACATTGACGGGAGACATTATTTCCCTTCTATCACTGGCCCCCATACGCCATATCCCGCCACTGGTGCCAATTATTAAATCTTCACCGCTTGCGAGCCATTCAATGCGGTTGATCAAGTCACCATCCAGCCTGCGGACAATCGATTGATTCGCCAAAGTACCGGTTTGAAAATCTTCAAAATCATTCCGGTTACTTGTCCAGATAGTTGTGTCAAGATGATCAGACCCGGCAAAAACCAACATATTGTCATAAAAAGTAATGGCACGCGGGAACCCGCGAAATTTACTCCATGCGCCCTCGCACCAATCAACCGTGGCAATCACATTCCCTAAAGCGGTTTTTACTTCCGCCTTGACCTGTACATCACTAACGAATTCCGTTATTTTTACAATCCCCTCTGTTTCGAAATCATCAACGTTGAAATCATAGCTGATTGTCCCAATAAAATATTGAGTCAAGGCAACGCGATATAATGCGTTATCTTCCAGTTCAGTTCCCGTAACGGAAACGTTTCTGGCGTTGGCAGCGCCTTCTGATCTATAAATTTTTACAATTTCATGCGATGCGCCATCATTGTATGACCTTTGAAGTTCAACGACCCCGCCCCATACGGATGAGGTAATAAAACTCCAATCCGTACCCTTACTAACCCTTATCCATTCACTGACCCCTATAGCGGTAAAGCTCCCTTGAATACCGGAATCAATTCTAGGATGAACCAATTTAAACAATGCGCCGACATGACCGATATCAAAAAAGGCTTTAGAAGAATTAATAACAAGATTTGAACCCGAAAAGGTCAAGGCTTTTGTCCAATCCGTAGTGTTGCCCGGAGGAGTCGGATTCCCCCCGCCGCTCGTATGATCTGTTAAAGATTTATAAAAAATGGATTCCGTAACGACTTCACTTCCCGTAAAATATTCGGCCACATAGGGCGCCTCAATGACAATTTCATCAGTCGTACTTGAATTGTGGACCGTATAAGTCGCATTATACCCGACAAAACCGGATAAAATAACAAAGGAATTGATTGCAATAGAATTCGGGTTGGTAGGGATACCCACTAGACCGGCTCCTTTATCAACCGGAATAGCCTTTCTTCTTACAGTTTCAGTCCCGGCAAAAAATTCAGCCGTAAATACTGACGAAATACGGATAAAATTCGACGTGGTTCCAGCCTGAACAATAAAATTGCCGTCATATGAAACCGAAAATTCAATTTCAACGGCCATTCCCACTGAATATCCATGGCCGGTAACCGGTATATCAACCAGCCCGCCGCCGACATTGACCGCAGCGGCGTTGTCAATGTTCTGCGTGGAATAACTCGGAGGATTAATGGCCGTACTTGCTACGTTAACAATATCATTCTTCTTGTATGCCGTTGCATCCACCCACGACGGATAAGAAGGATTCAAACTTAACGATTCATCGAGGTTGGCAGTCAGAAAGGGACCGTTTTTAAATTCAGGTTCAGAAATTGTCCAATCGGTATCACCGAGACGGATCAATTTCTGTGGAGGACCAATCCCGTCCACAAGATACATAACATCCGCAGATTGAGCGTATTTTATGGAATTTAGGTCAACATCACTGTAAGGGGATACGATATCGTAATTAAGAGACGCGCCATCTCTGTAAAGCCTGATTACGAAATCACTGAATTCCAGAACATAAGCAATATCGACATTGAAGACAAAAGCTATAAGTCTGGACCTGCTTGATTGAGGATCAACCTTATCGACTAATTGCGTTCCGGCTCTAAATTCAATATCACCTGTAACATAAAGAAAATAATTGACAAGAGATTGGCAGGCATTGAAATACCGGTCAAAATCCACCCTGCCTAAAAGCCTTGGAGTAACTTCACCGCTACCAAAAGAAAATAATGTTTTTTTAGGCATCAGATAACAGGAGCGGCAATCACGCGTGAATGAAAATCCCTGCCCCTAAAACGAGACCTTACCCATTCTCCGGCATTTTCTCGATAGACATCATGTTTATTGCTTTCAAGGCTATGATTCTGACGGGCTTCTGGAATAATTTGTTGTATCAATGTTTTTTTTAGCCGGTCAGCCTCCGGCGGCCCCTTAGCGCCACGAAGAGAAACCGCCATAGATGCCGCAAGCTCATAAGAAAGCGCCTTTACCGCATAAACGTCCATTTCTCCCAAGTTTGTTATTTCCTTGAGATATTTTATCTTGGCCTCTCCGTAATCGGTAAGAAGGTGACGGCCTTCAATCTCCCATGGAATATCATAACAATGCATTTCAAGAACGCGTAGGCAATCATGGGGTAAATGGTATTGGTAAGCCCATTCAAATTCAGGATTGACCGTATCCCGAACCAGCGTAGCCCGTTTTATCGCAAATTTCCAGCGATAGCTTTTGATAATTAAATCAAGTGAGCAATCAAAAAAAAGATTACAGTTACGAATACTTTTTTTAGATGTAGGATCTTTGTTGTTATCGATATCCAGAGTGGCTATAGAAGGTTCCCCCAACAATCTTAAGGCCATATTGCAAATCGTAATTTTATCCATAGGTAACCCTAAAACAGCAGTCCCGGACAATATCCGGGACTTGCCGTTAAATCATATTTTTAATATTCTATGGTTAGCATTATCGAAGCATATTCAGTCGCGGCATTAGCCACCGCAGCCCAACCCCAATTAGAAGTGGCCGCAGCAACACCGACCGCGCCAGCATCAGCCGCAGTACCGGCAGTACCAACGATATCACCGGCGACAATGGTATCTCCCGTATCAACCAAGAAAGCTACAAGGCCCCACGTCTGTACCCAGCCGAATTCGTTTGCGGCGATATCCGACATAGCGACACCCACGGGCATTGCGGTTGGATTCGCAGGAGTTACAACGATTCCATTCGCCGGATTTGCAGTAAAGGTCAATTCGCTGGTTGCGTCCAAAGCCTCAACAATACGCTCCTCTAGTTTGACTAGCGGCGTGGTGGTGGCATCATGTGATTTAATTATATACCAATTGCCCTCACCAACAGCATCATTCACATGAATAATGCCGCCTTTGTACTGATCAGCAGTCAAAGCAGTACCTAACGCCGTAACAAACTGGATTTCATCACTACCGACAACAGCAGCGCCACCCAAGGCAATATTCGTATGATCAGCCACCGGCACCTGCGCTTGCATCATTTGTCCCTTGAAAATTGCAGCGGCACCAGCCTTGCAATATTTAAACGAATTCCCGAATCTATCCCGCCCTTTCTGCCCTACCGCATAAAGCTGGTCAGCGCCAGAGGTACGCAACGAATGAATGACACCCTCTGGAAACCGCAAGATTTCTCTTATTAATTCAGACATTTAAAAAATCTCCTATTCTCTGAAAATTTACGGGTTGGTTGTAGCGCTGACGGTTTGTTCTATAGAAATCTCGACAACCTTCTCCTCCTCAAGGCGAATCGCCTTAAATTCGGTATCAGCATAGAGATAATCAGCAAAACACAAATCAGGACGTTTGCCGCCCATTACCGTTACTTCGCGCCAGATACCCAAAGCCACTCCGGATTGTGCCCACATATAACATTTCCTATCGTTCTCAGTTCCGGGACAACGATTGGATAAAATCCAGTTTACGCCCATCCACTGTAGAATCTCAAAACCACCTAAACCGGCTAGCGGTTTTATAACGTTAAAATCTTGACTTGTAAATTCCGTTTGACTCATCAAGCCTATGTAGAGAGCATCAGGAGGCATAATCCCCCAAATTTGCTCAATACCGACATCAACGTCATTAGAAAGAATACGAGACTTAGCGCGCCGCGCCTTTTCAACATTCATATTAACATCAGCCGGACCGCTCGAACCTACCTGAATGCCAATTTTGCTTGTTGACGGTAAAGGAACAGAACTTGTAGTCCCTTCCTCATTTTCAACAATAGCATCAGCGCCTGCGGCCCGTAGTATTTCCGTGCAATAATCTCGCGCAAAAGCGCCTGCGGCGGCTTGAACATATTTACCGTCAAGTTGCGTAAACATCTTAAGACGATCGTTACGGTCAATAGCATGCCCCCAATCCTTTGTCATAGGGACGATTTTGCGCCGGAAGTGGCCCACTTCTTGATGCGGTGAAGGTGGATACCTTAAATTAGTCCGGTCACGGGTTTCCGTTTTTCCGACCTGATCAAAATAATGCGCCCGACCAATAATATCATCTTCAATCGTTACTGATTTTCTAAGATTATCCGTCAACTGTTGCGACCTCAGCACCGTGAGGTCTGAAAACATGTCAACATGATGCCCTTTAATGTCCAGAGCTGTTTCAGACATGGCGATAAATCCTTATATTTCAAAAGCTTTTTGAGAGAAAAAAAACCATGCCCTTGATCAAAGGTTGCCCGCCAAACGGATCTATTAACCACGCGAAAGAGCAGTTAAAAAAACTGGTTACCTCACGCAATTAAGGCAAACTATGCTGATATTTTATTATCTTATGACAATTTTGTCCAATTACTTTCTTGACATTTTATGTTTCAATTCATAAAGATGATCCATCATTTTAGCAGCCTGCTTGTCGCCTTTATGCCATGGATGGTCAAGGTTATTTTTAGTAGCCTCAATTTGAGCCTCAACGTCAGCAAAAGACATTGACTGATTATCCCCTATTATTTCGTTATCTTCCCTGAAATGGTTGGCTATCCAATCCAACCCCCTCAAAAAATCAGCATTACGGACTAATGGATTCCCATTTATACATTTTGCGATATTGGCATTTGACAACAAATTATTTATATGACTAAGCTTTTCCTCATACCTTGGTCCCCACTCTTTACTCAATGCCTCAATAGTTAAACTTCGCTCATACTTGTTCTTTTCCGACTCTCTTTGTTTCGCTTTCATCGCCAGATCCGCTATATACTCCAAACCTGCCGTAGCTTGTTGATTAGTTAGATGATTCTTGTAGGCGAATTCTTTAAATTCCTTTTGACCGGTTTCATCAAATTCCGGCATGTTATCTGTTTTAAATTCGTACAAATCAGCCGTTTCGGGCTTTCCAACCGTGCGATAAAAAGAGTCAAGTTCCTCAAATGTGGCGTTGTCTTTAGGCTTAGGGATTTTATCCGCGCCTATTAAGTGCTGAGAATTGACGAATCCTTTGACGAGATCAGGAAATGATTTGATCCTAGACAATGCTTTATCCCCTTTAATCAACTGACGAAGAGGATCATTTTCAGGGTATTTAGAAACAAGGGAATCAATCCAGTCTGAAGAGAAAGCCAAGTCATTATCAATAAAACCATGACCTTGTTGACCGCCCTCGCCTTGTTGTCCGCCATCGCCTTGTTGACCGCCATCGCCTTGTTGTCCGCCCTCGCCTTGTTGACCGCCATCGCCTTGTTGTCCGCCCTCGCCTTGTTGACCGCCATCGCCTTGTTGACCGCCTTTATCGCCTTCAGACCCTATTAATTCATCAAATAATTGATTATCCAATATTCACGCCCCCGATTATCATTTTTCCCTTTTTCCGTTCACTTTCAGCATTAACCTGCATCCTTTCTTTAGATATCTTCGAAACGATATAAATAAAAACCTGCCTTTTGCCTTCTTCAACGGGGTTATTATCTCTATTACATTTTAGAAACCCTGTATACCTTGCGAGATCTTCTAAAACAACAAAGACATCATCTTTGTCTAAGCTGAAAACACGCTGATAATAATAATTGACTTGATCAAGCGGCACGGAATCATTTCGGACAGCGAACAACCTGAATCCATATAGCCGATTTATTATTTTAGCGACAACGCCTTTCGCTGACTTAAGAATTGTACCGTTATCGCTCAAAGCCGCTTTAATGCCTTCCCGATCAATCTCTTTAAAAAATCTGCCTGGGGCATATCGTCAGAGACATCTTTGCAAAGGGTTTTATCTCCTAAAAGACACGAAACCAAGTGTCCTTTGTCAAGATGTTTCACCGTCGCTTTAAATAAAATGGAATCTAAACCTTCGTTTTCTTTTATTTTTTTTTCCATATTCAATCCTTTCCTTTATGCAACCAATTCATTTACCAAACTGTCAACGGGACTGGAGGGATCAACAGGACCGGACAGGTTTTTTAATGATTCAGTAGCGTCTTTAGCGATAGCCGCTTCCACTTGAGCCGATTGGACGGCATTCCTTTGAACCCTGATTTCTAAAACTTCACGATCAGAACGCCGGATATCCCCTATATTCCACAAATCGGCCAATTGTAAATTAAATTTATCTTCGTCTACATAATCCTTGATTCCCGGAAATGCTTCAGATAATGGAATTATAGTTTGAATATAGTTCATTACATTTCTTGCTTTAAGACTTTTAGCCAGAATAGCAAGCCTGCCCCTGTACTCGAATTTAAATCCCGGACTTTCCCTGACGGAGTTAGGGACCTCCCCAAAAACCCCTTGACGATAAAGAACATTTATAGCCCTAGACATTAAAATATCCAGCAATTCAACTTTTGTTCGACTTCTCACACGACTTAAAAGGTCAACTTTTTCATTTAAACGCTGATTGATTTCAAAAGCAGTTCTAGTTGTTTGCTGATTCAAGGTTTGCATAAGGGCGAAAAAGTCATTAAAGAAATAATGCTGTATAGCTTCCCTATGAACCTTGTAGGCCCACTCCGTCAGGTCATAACGATTCTGCGCAACAAGATATTCAGGTTTAGCGCCTAAACGGGTTGGAGCATAATAAATCCTTGACCCCGCACCGGTATCTTGAGTCATTAAATCCTCATCAGGGAGCAAAAGCGGTGGGTCACTATCTCTATTAGCGCGCTTGATAATCGTCAGCATCATAGCATTAAGCATTCTTGTAGACGCCAAAGCTTTCATGGTTGGGCTACGCCCTTCTACTTCATGATCAGCTTTATAAAAACGGGGAGCGGCAAACGGCGTTTCGTCGAAACCGCCTTCGTCAATTAAATGTTTCGTGTCTGACTCATAATAGACGCTTGCTATAGGCTTATTTAGTCGATCGATGCGCGTAATATCTCTATCATTTCGAGGGTAGACAGCATGAATGAATCCAACTTCTTCATGCGCCCTTTCCGGATGTTTAGCCAATTCATTCAATCGCTTGCTTAGCTTATCCGGACCCCATCTTTGCTGCGCTTGTCTCGGCGTCCATCTAAACCTTCGAAACAAACTATCAACTATCCCGTCATGACCTTCCTGAATAAAAGTATCCGCATAAGGATAATTCTTGAAAAATATCCCGTTGGAACCTTTAGGAAAACAGAAAACTGCGGGCCTTCCCGATATTCCCAGAGATGAATAAACCTGCTGAATCTCAAGATCGAAATTGCTTCTAGCTAAATAAACCTGAAATTGATTGGTAACGAAATCATAAAAACCAGAAACTTCGGAATCATTGTCCAAACGTGGATCATCAGAACTTACATCAATCCAAGCCTCACCGGGCGGGCTGATATATGCATTCATGCCAGAGACAAAAGTTTCCAGACTTTGTTGCGCCGTAGGATCATACAAATTTTCACCGAATGTCGTCCCCTGCGGTGATCTGCCGATAATTTGAGCATTCATGGGATCGACAAACTCATAGCATTCCTGAACAAGGGAATTCATTAAAGCCCTTTGCGCCCCGTCCATTTGATTGAGACGCCTTTCAAGATCACGGACTATTGGGGGCGTTCTCATTACAGACCAAGCAATTCTTTTTGACCCGTAACGCCAATTAAATCTTGATCACCTGCAAAAATAGTCGATGGACGATCAACTTGATTCTTTTTCCGTTTCCTTAGCGTTTTTTTTCCCCCGGTTACATCTCCGGGAATTTCATCAGGAGCCGGAGACGTTAAAACAGGTTCAGGAGCTTGCAATCCCCTATTAACCTCAAGAGAACTGCCGATTCTCCTTATATTTCGACGTATAATCATATCAACCCCCGTCACCCCTCGGTCTTTGACACCAACAGCTTTCCCCACATATTTCATACATTTATTCCAAAAATTTTTTGATTGAATCTATCATGCCGGGGGTTTTTCTTTCCACGTATTCCATAAAAAGGATCAGTATCCGGTCTTACATTATTTCGTGACCTTTTTTTGTCAAGGCGTTTAGGTCGCAACTCATCGAAAACCCAGCCCCTTATTGCGTCCAATGTATGATCAAATTCCTTTACAGGCTTTTCTAACTGAACATCGTTTCTATCTCTTGCCCATATATAATTTTTTAACTCGCGGATAATATTCTGACTTGAGCTATGAACCATTATCCGTTGCTGCTGCATTCTGTTTATACTATCGAGAACATATCCACGAGCGTTGCCATCAGGAGATTTTTCGAACGGAATTACATTAAACCCCGCAATCACTAATTCAGCGATCAAATCAGCATGAGCGCTATCCGCCCTAATAACCTCGTGAGGCTCAATCCCAAGATCGATCAATCTCTGTTCAAGACTCGGGATCCGGGGTTCATTATGGCGTTTTAAGTTGATCAATCCCGTCTCATAAATTAATTCTCTGACATACAACCGCCCCTGAAAAAAACAACATTCAACCAAGGCCGTTGGCGCAATCGAAAATCCAAAATCAAGACCGTACCCGTGATAAGTACACGCCATTTTGTCCGGCCATTCTCCCGTAATCGTCCAATTATCAAAAACAGCCCCAGGCCTTTGCGCCGCAATCCCCTTCCCGTAAACCTGCCAATGCCACCAGCTAGCGGTCCCTTTCTCAATGTTATATTCAGTAGGTTCCCATTTCTCGATAGACCTGACGATTTCAGAAGAAAGAAAAGGATTGTCCCTAAAAGTACTATGACAGTAAAAATATTCCTTTGAATCTTGCAGCTTTTCCTCAAAAACCCAATGATCCGTCAAAGAAGGATTCCAATCGTAGGTTTTATAACGTTCAGTCCTGCCAACAATCTGCCGGTTAGCTTCGCGGCTTTGTTCCGTGCATTCATTCATAAAAGAATCAACCTGCCGTTGACCTTTTAACATTTCAGGATCATTCGTACCCGCAAGATATATCTTGCCGCCATTAATGCCATTCACGGGCATTGTATAACAAGCCTCGCGATCATTCCAGCACTTGGAACTCCACAACTCAGGCAATTGAGTTTGCAGGATTTCAAACAAATCAGGCTTTAAAGATTTTTTGGCAACAGTAGCATCTCTACGGTATAATCTTGCCGTATATCCCGTTATTGTAGCGGCTTCAAGACAACACACTTGAAGATAGCTGAAAGTTTTACCGCTGCGCATCCCGCCTTCAAGAAACTCAGTCTTTTTCTTTAGTCCGCGTCTGTTCTCCAATAAAAGAAGAAAGTTTGTTGATGCCTTTATCTCCGCCAATAGCTTCTAAAACCTCCGGTCTGACACCGACCAAACTGATTTTAACATCAATAGTCTTGCTATTGTCAACTTGATAAGCAAAATCAGGAGGCTTGACCCAATTACCCTGACGTTCAAGAACAAACTTTGCGGCGTCCAGCCGCACCCTGTCTTCAACAGCCTTTCCAGATAATAAATTATCCAAAATCGTACTGGCTTTAGCAACTCCTGCTTCACGCCCAGAGGTGAAAGATTCAAGAAGTTCAGGATACTTTTTCTCCAGTTCATACCAATAATTAGCGCTAATACCGATGGAGGCCGCAATGTGTTTTTTTGTCGCATGCTTTTTTGCAAGTGAATATACCTTTTTGCATAGCTTTTCATCTATTACAAGATTAGGGCTACGCTTATTCAACTTAACAGGAACCATAATTTCTACAGGCATAGTATAAAAGTATTAACCCGTGATGTTATTTATGCAAGTATTCAAACATACTTATAAGCCGTTTATTTTAACTGGTTATTGGACTATAATAATTATCTCAGGCAATAAAACGCAATCAAATAAACAACCATTTACCACATGAGATAATTAAAGCAGCCGAATATGAAAAAAATAATGACCATGAAAGAAATCGTTGATACAGAAAAATTTATCTGTAAAAAACTGGGGATATACTCCAATGATTTCTTGCGTTTGTTTGACAAAGAAGTAAAAAAACAAAGCATAGACCTATGGTCCAACGGAACAAAGCCCGAAGTTAAAAAATTGACTAATGGAGGTTTTTACCTGTTAAGATTGATAGAAACTGGCGGTTTATGCTTTATGAATGATGAAAAAAGAAATAAATCCACACCCATTGCTGTATGTCAGGAATCCAGCTACAATGCATTTCTCGAACTGGAAAAAAGATACCCTGATAACCCAGTGATAAAAACAATGAGAACAAGACTGAAAAACTACATTGGATTGAATTATGAAATGCCCTAAATGCAATCATCAAATAGAAGATAAAATTATAGCCAGACACTTTGCAGCATTAGGAGGCAGAGGCAACAGAGGTAAGAAAAAAGGACCAAGACGAAAAATTGAACCCGCGAGCCTAACTGTTAAAAAATAGTACAATCCCACTATCTCCCCGTTTTTTTACAAATCCGCAATGAGATTCAACGATTGAATAGATACTAATTCAACGGCTCAAGCTCAAATCACTCAACAGGCGCATTCTTTATCGATGCGCCTTTTGCTTTTTTAAAAAAACAAGATTGATTTTGATTTTACGAAAGGCATTTTTTTAAAAGAAAGGAGGCGACATGGTTTACTCAATAACACAAGCGATAAAAATTTTCGGCCTTAAAACCAGTTATAGCACAATAAGAAAACTTACAAAACTAGGTTATATCAAATCCGAAACAACAAACGGTAAGATAATGGTGGATGAATCAATCAAGGATTACGATTTCAGCCAACCCATACCACAAACACCGCTAACTGAAACTAAAATCATAGAACCGCAGACAATCGAGGCAGATTGCCCCCGCTGCCCCTATATGGGAATACTGCCCGATAATAAAAAATGTCCAAAGTGCCGTTATTATCTGGGAGATATGTACGCATGACAGGAAAAACAATAATATTCACATCATGGGTAATCACTGCGGCTATAATTCAAATGGAAGGAATAAGCTTCCTTAACAAAGGAATCTCAGTGATAACATTTCTCACATTAGCCTTGCTTTATTTCCCTATAGACAGAAGGGAAAAAATCAAATTAAGGCACCTTCGCGCAAACAAAGATGCCTCAAGTCGTAGGGAGAAATTAATAAGCAACAAAGAATAAAATATAAAACTTTGCGCCAATTATGCAAACTGAAAATAATTGAAGTTTCATATAAGGAAACAGATTTTTACATAAGGCATTAGTAGTAAAAAATTAAAACCAGACAAAACACAACCCTGCTCAAAAGAATCCGGGAGCTGGGATATAAAAACTTAAGCCGTTTCGGGCGCGACATTTATATCACGCCGCAAACTATTCATAACTTAGTTGACAGGAAGCATAAACCTCGACGCAAGACGCTTAAAAAAATCTGCAATAAACTTAAACGGACAGCCGAACAACTAGACATATAAGGTAAAAAAATGAGCCAAGACCTACCGGCGATTATCCAGACGCCTGATATTCAAAAACGTTTTAATGAAGTCTTAGGACAAAACAAAGAAATCTTTATCAGTTCCCTGATATCAATATCAAAATCAAAAGGCCTTGAAAGAGTAAAACCCTCATCAATACTTCAAAGCGCAATGATAGCCGCTACCTTGAAACTGGCAATAAACCCGTCTCTAGGATATGCCTATCTCGTACCCTATAAAAATATATGCACGTTCCAATTAGGATACAAAGGTCTAATCCAGCTTGCGCACAGAAGCGCACAATATAAAAAAATAGTCGCAACCCCGGTATATGAAAAGGATATCATTTCATGGGACAGATTTAAAGACGAGATAAAATTTATCAAAGGCCCACCCAAAACGAAAAAAGTTATGGGCTATTATGCCTATATCAAACTCAACAATGGATTTGAAAAGCCTTTAGTGATGACCATTGACGAGATTAGACAACATGCCGCAAAATATTCACAATCCTACCTCAATCAGGATGGTCCATGGACACAACACTTTGACGCAATGGCCATTAAGACCGTATTGAAAAAACTGATTTCACGCTACGGGATTCTATCGATAGATATGCAGACCGCATTGATCAAAGACCAAAGCGACGGGGATGATTGCTATATAGACAACCCGGCTAATATAAACAATCTCGAAGACCTTAACCGGAAAAAAACGGAAAGCGGACCGCCGGAAAAAGAAAGAGAAAAACAGAAAAAAACGGCTGAAAGCATGGGCGGTTCCATATCGAAGGAACCCGGCGGCAAAACAAACGCAGCCGCAAAAGAAATACCGGAAAAACGGCCGGAACCCGAAAAGCGGGAAAAGAAAACAGTCGAAGAAAAGACGGAAGATGGCCCCGCGTATCTTTCCGACGATCTTTTCGAGGGTGATTTTGGCGGCGACAATCCAAATTTTCCAGGTCTGGTGCTGCAATGATATGGGAAAAGATAACAATAGAGGAATATCTGGAAAAGGATGGAATAAGAAGCGGGCTTCTTGCTGATATTGTCAATAAAAGCCCGCTTCACGCTATGTCCAAGGAAATCAAGCTTACGCCTGCAATGCTGGAAGGACAGCTTTTTCATACAGCAGTACTCGAACCCGAACTGCTCCCCCTGAAAGCTGTGACGCCGCCAACAGTAAAAAAAGGAAAAATGAATCACCCATCAGAGGAATGGGAAACTTTCCTAAATGAATGCTATGCCAATAACCTTTTAACAGAACTCCCAAACGATATCGTTCAGAAATCGGCGACGACTTGGCTCAATTTTTTCCGCCCCGGCGTAAATATCATCGATGAGGCCAAGCGACTTCAAATAGAGGGAATTCAATTATCCATCAGTCAAAATCGAGATGCCGAAAAAATTATAAAAGAAGCCGAAAAAGAACTCACGGCATTCATGACGGCAAAATTCAAAGATCAAAAAGGAAATGAATATAAATCAAGCCTCAAAACGAGACCGGACCTTGTTCACCCTGAAAACAACTACATCGCGGACCTGAAATTCGTCGACGACGCGAAGAGATTCAATCCCCTTAAATTCGGATATGACATCCAATCCGCCTTACATCTCTCAATGGCGAAATTAATACAAGGCATAATCCCTAAATATTACTGGATTGTAATAGAAAGATCTTTTCCACATGGAATAATTCTATATTCTTACGACAGAGATAGCGAATTTCATAAAACCGCCGTGAAAAAAATGCAAAGAGCAATCAGCATCATGCAAGCTTGCATTGTCTCGCAACACTGGCCTAATTATTCCCCCGCGGAAGTTTCGCTAAACAATAATCCTAAAGGCTATATTTATTGACCAACCTGACAAAGTCAGCCACGGAGAGAGACGATAAAACCATGACAATACGGGAATTCCTTGATTCTGGAGGAAAAATAACGCGACAGGGACGAGCGAAGTTGAGAGAAATAGAAACAAAAATGAAGCAAACGGAAAAAAAAATGGAAGAGAGACGAAATAAAGCGATTCTAAAAAAAGCGGAAACCGGAGATGAAAACTTTCTCACAAGCTACATGAAATGAGTATTGAATTTATTTTTATTTCAGTATTCGCATTTTTTGCCGGAGTATTAATAGGCGTATCGATTAAAGCGGAGTGCGCTAAAAGAGAACTAATCCATTTTAAGTTTATGAACTCTCTGAATCAAGGCAAAATAGGCCAGCTTGAAAAAGAATTGAAAACAAGCGAGGATAAATATTATACCCTGAAAGAGAAACTAAAAGCGAAAAGGGATTAATACTACCATAATCCTTTTTCACCATCGTCTTTATCAACGATTGCAACACCGGGACAAAAGGTTATAGATTCCGCTATATTGTCGCCTTGTTGAGTTGTCACCTGAACAATAACCCCATTCGACGTTTGAATGGCTTTTGTAGATTTCATCCAATTTTCTTTTGGGGACCAGGCCTTCGTAATCAAGACCCACAGATCAGGATTTCCATAAAAACGAACATCAGGAACATTCTTTATAGTGCTTGTTGAGCAAGTATTATCTAAAGTCTTCATTTATCGACCTTTTCAGCGTTAATCATAAATTTTTCCTTAGATAATTATGTGATCATATAATTAAGGTTAAAATAAAATTATTTAATTTTATAATTTAATCAATATAAAAAATATTAAAAATAATCATAGATCACTGTATATATTAGCAATAAGCAAAATTGAAATATCCTAAATCTTTAGATATTTCAATCATATATTTTATATGGTATTAATATTGCTAAGTTTCTATTATTCTGATTTCGACCCTCAAAAAAAGGAGAAATAAAATAATGGA
>Ga0224506_10000400_pt1 | contig 38441 bp, 38 predicted proteins | sample SF_Jan12_sed_USG_2_FD_169108 | JGI IMG/M metagenome (GOLD analysis project Ga0224506, IMG submission 169108) | Sediment microbial communities from San Francisco Bay, California, United States - SF_Jan12_sed_USGS_8_1 | ecosystem: Environmental > Aquatic > Marine > Sediment | place: USA... | reverse complement strand
TGCCAATTGAAATATATCTAATTATCTTTCCATTCAGCGACTTGATAGGGACGATACTGGTTTGAACCCAGAACAATGTGCCATTCTTCTTCTTATTGCAGATTTCTGCCTTCCAGGGACTTCCTTTATCAATCGTTTTCCACATGTCCACATAAAAAGATTTCGGATGCTCATCAGAATTGAACATACTGTGAGGCTTACCTATTATTTCATCACGGTCATAACCACTTACTTCACAAAACACATCATTAACCTGAATAATATTATGGTTCAAATCTGACTCTGAAACTAATGAATACTGGTCAATTGCCTGCATATAGCCTGTTAAGCTGCCCATATAAAAACCAAGATGCTTTTCGCTTTCAAGGTAAGCTTGTCTTGATTTTTTTAACTCATCATATGGTTTCACTATTGCGTCATAAACGATACTCTTGAAAATGTATCCATAAGCAATAACTTTATACATATGTCCCAAAAAGTTGTAAAAATCATTCACCTCGTTATATATAGTGAACAACCATTCACTCAGTGCTAAAACACTACTAGCCGTAAACAAAGCAACCACATTATATGGCTGCGGTGTCTTCATTTTATAAAGGAAAATAAATGCAGTTACTACATATAGACTAATGAGAACGAACTCAGATGCTATTTTTTCTGATGTCAATCCTTGGCCCAAAATATACATGGCAGGCAACCAGTTTGCATTAAACAAAACAACCCATGTAACGGTAAATACAATGACCGGTGTTGACAGCAATACGAGCCAGAATATTAATTTACTAGGCTTCTTCTTCCACGCAAGTATGGCGATAAAGAATAGGCCAACACCAATAGAAAACCTGCCTGCTAACCAAAAATATATTGCCTTTTGTGGACTGTTTTCAGTGACAAATACCGGCATACCTTGATATGAAAGGACATGAAAAAAATCAAAGAAAGCGAGTGCTATAAAGCACGCTCCCAAGAGGAAATAGCCTCTTAATGGCCTTTTAAGATATGTTCCTAATGCAATCGAGAACACCATTGCTGCAACAATGATGGCAATCATTTCCAGAAATGTATGTATCGACAAATAGCCTTCGATAACAAACGATGGGGCTGATAACCAACTAACAACCGTTAATATGATTAACCCAACTATTACTATCAGTGCTTTGCGTAACGGTTTTCGATACTGATTACTAACAAAATTTAACAACAAGTTTTGTCGTTTGTAAGTATTAGTTTGTCCTGACATAACAAGTCATGCCTCCATTCAATCCTGACTCGAAATAGCAATCAATCTTGATAATATCTGACTATCCACCTATGTTATTATTTCGTCAAGTGCCACTTTAATCAAGGTAAGCGCCTGAATCTTTAACTGGACATCACCACAAAATTGGTTATACGATAATTTTATGAATAATAAGGAACTTGTTTATGAATCCAGATAAACCAACCCTTCTCTTAGTCGATGATGAGCCATTTAATCTGGAAATTCTGAAGGGTTTACTAGAAGAAAAATATAATTTACATATGGTTGAAAATGGACAGGCTTGCTTGGATATTATTCATTCAGTTCAACCCCATTTAATCCTGTTAGATGTCAATATGCCTGAAATGGATGGCCTAACTCTCTGCAAGACTTTAAAAGCAGATGAAGAAGTGACTAACATCCCAGTCATGTTTATATCAGCATTAACGTCAGCTGATGAACGTTTAGCAGGTTACTCGGCTGGAGCAGAAGATTATATTGGCAAGCCTTTTAATCAGGCAGAGTTACTGACCAAGATCCAACTTCTCCTAGAAGCCAAACAATCTCAAAAAGAACTGAAGCTACGGGCTGATGAAGCTATGAATATGGCAATGACTGCCATGACTTCAGCCGGTGAAATGGGTCAGGTTCTTCAGTTCACACGTGATTCATATCAATGCAAGAGTTATGAAGAGCTTGCAAAATTATTGATTAGTACGTATCGAAACTATGGTCTTGATATTACCATTCGGGTAGTCAATGAAAATAACATCCAGTACTTTTCCACTTCTGAAAAAGAAGTCAGTAATATTGAAAAATCTGTATTTGAAAGCAAACATAATATTAACCGCTTTGTAGATTATCACGATAAGACATTAATGAATTATGAACACGTTACAACGCTGGTTAAAAATATGCCTTTGGATAATGCTGAACTCTACGGTCGCATTAAGGATGTAATGGGCTATCTTGGTGAAATCACTGAGGCGCGTGCTATTTCTTTAAACATGGAACTGGCACTACAAAAAAGAGAAGACACTTTAAAATCAGTGATAAATACGACTAAGGAAACTCTGAATGAGATAGAAATGGAAAATAGAATAAATGCTGAACAGAATCGCCAGATTCTGTCAGAGATGATCGGCAAAATTGAAGGTTCCTATCATATCCTCGGCTTAAGTGATGAACAAGAAGAGCAAATCAGTCACATAATGTCTTCAGCAGAACAAGCGTCCCAAGACCTTCACGATACAGGGTTTAAAATTGAAGAGCGCTTCCAACATATTGTAGATTCACTAACCATACAGCACTCTTCTCCAGAAAAACCAATCCAACTCACTAAAAATAAGCCAAATACAGACATCGAACTATTCTAATGTGTATCAAAATGAGGTTGGATTCAATCTAACTTAACCCAGATCTAAGGTCAGTCAGTTAAGGTTGACAGTATGGTTCGAAATTTTTGAAGGTATATTTCTGGAGTAAATAGGTTTCCATAGCAATCACCCATTCTTTGTTTATGGGATCTGGTTAGCTCAATAACGCTATAAAATAACTTCGGGTAATCAATATTTGGTGCCGACGGGCGGAGTCGAACCGCCACGGACTACGTCCACCACCCCCTCAAGATGGCGTGTCTACCAATTTCACCACGTCGGCATTTTTTACATTATGGTAATTCAGGTAAATCGTCTGGAGTTGGTGTTGTTACGACCGTTTCCGAGCTTATTACAGTTTGTGTAACACTTTCAACGCGCTCAGTTTTTCCAGAGAAATACGCTAAAGTTAAGCTAGTCACAAAAAATACGGTTGCTAGAATTGCACTACTTCTCGACAAAAATGAAGCCGAACCCTGACTACCAAACACGCTCGATGATGCACCGCCACCACCACCAAATGCTGCAGCACCTGCATCAGCACCTTTACCATGTTGAATCAAAATAAGACCAATCAACATTAATGAAACAATGACATGAGCTACTAAAATTAAAACATCCATCTTAAAAACCTAACTATAAAGTTGCTGCCAAACAGATATTAACAAACTCATCGACATCCAGTGATGCTCCACCAATAAGTCCACCATCTATATCTGGCATGGCAAATAATGGGGCGGCATTATTACCTTTAACGCTTCCCCCGTAAAGTATTTGTAATGATTCTGCTGTAGAAGAATCATGTTTGGCAACGCGCTCACGCATGAAGGAATGGACATCTTGTGCCTCATCCGGCGATGCAGAATTACCTGTTCCTATAGCCCAAACTGGCTCATAAGCAAGCACTGTCTGCGACAATGCTTTTGCACCCTGGCGCTCAATCAAAATATCTAACAGTCGTGCAACGACTTCTTCTGTTTGAGCTTTGTCATGTTCTTCAGGACTCTCGCCAATACAGATAATGGGAGTGATGCCCTCACTTATCGCCATTTCATATTTATCAGCAATAATATGATCCAGAACCAACTGATCCAGATTCAGCTCTGCATAAAGGCAGCGTCGCTCTGAATGGCCAATTAAAACGTAATCACAACTAAAATCTTTCAGCATACAGGCTGATATTTCACCCGTGTACGCTCCTTTAAGAAATTGCGATAGGTTTTGGGTTCCCCAGTGCAAGCCTGATCCGGTCAATGCCGTCTGAACCTGTTGCAGATACACTGCAGGCGGGAACAGGGCAACATCAACAGTTGAAAACTTATTGGCTTGAGCCAAAATACCTTCAAGTAGTATCTTGTTGCCCGCACTTGAGCCATTCATTTTCCAGTTTCCTGCAACTAATGGCTTACGCACAGACTGAATACTCTCAATGATGAAATAGCCGCTAAGATTAACGCTTCATAGCCAAGAAAGCAATGAAACATATAAACATGTTTTAACTCTTTGTTAAATAATGTTAGCCTTCACTTTTATTTTGTCGTTACATGGATCTTACTTATGCAAATTAAAACATCTAGCTTTGGTACTCAAACCATTAATCCTGAGGATATCCTGAACTTTCCTAATGGTCTTCTCGGTTTTCCAGAATTGACCCAATTTAAGTTGTTTCATGAAGAACATGAAAATCCAACTGTACATTGGCTACAATCCATTACCGATGAAAATGTCGCCATGTCCGTCGTATCACCTTCTGTCTTTGGGATGGAGTATGACATTGGCCTTTCGACAGATGAGCAAGAATTATTAAAATTAGTTAACCCTGACGATGTTTTAGCCCTACTCGTTATTTATAAACAACATGAAAAAAATGATGCGGATGAGATCGATCTAAAAGCCATTTATCGTGCTCCAATTTTCATTAACACCAAAACAAACATTGGTATTCAGAAATCACTCACTAAGCTAGATATCAACGAAGTCTAGTGATTCTGAATTGTCTCAATCACACTGGCTAGTTCGCTAGCCAGTTGATTGGTCAAAGTTGCATCGCGTCCTTCTACCATGACTCTGATAACTGGTTCAGTGCCAGATGGACGTAATAAAACGCGTCCTTGATCACCCAGTCTAGCTTCAACAGATCGAACCGCGGTGGTAATCTCATCACTGCCTGCCAAATCGATCATTTTATTAACCCTGACATTAATTAAACGTTGTGGGTATTTACTGACTGCTGATCGTAATTCATGCAAGCTATTTCCTGTTTCTTCCATTTCAGCAATCACTTGTAAAGCGGCCACAATTCCGTCGCCCGTTGTAGTTTTATCCAGACAGATTATATGGCCTGATGATTCACCACCCACAATACCCCCCGTCGCCTTCAGCATTTCCATTACATAACGATCGCCCACTTTAGCTCGATGCAGTTCCATATCATATTTCTGTAAGGCATGTTCCAAACCTAAATTGGACATCAATGTACCAACAACAACGGGACTATCATTGCCCGCACGTTGCTGAGCACGCGCAATAATAAATAGTAGTTCATCTCCATCCACAAGCTCACCTTGATGATCCACCATAATTAAACGGTCACCATCACCATCCAAAGCCACACCAAGATCGGCTTGCTGCTCTAATACTGCTGCTTGCAACAATTTAGGTTCTGTAGAACCACATTTTTGATTAATGTTCAGGCCATTAGGTTCCGCACCCATCACCACAACTTCAGCACCCAGTTCTCTAAACACATTCGGGGCGACATGATAAGTGGCACCATTCGCACAATCAATCACCAGTTTAAGACCAGAAAAATCGACCTTAGATGACACAGTACTTTTACAAAATTCAATATAACGACCACTCGCATCATCAACACGATGTGCTTTACCGAGCTGAGCAGAATCAACCGTTACCAGTGGTTGATCCATCATCGATTCAATTTCTAACTCTATTTCATCGGGTAGTTTGGTACCATGACCAGAAAAGAATTTGATTCCGTTATCGTGATAGGGATTATGTGAAGCACTGATCACGATTCCAGCTTGGGCATGAAATGTACGTGTCAAATAGGCGATGGCAGGGGTTGGCATTGGCCCTAGCAGATAGACATCCACTCCTGCAGCAGATAGTCCTGCCTGAAGTGCAGATTCAAACATGTAACCAGAAATACGGGTATCTTTACCAATTAATACTTTGCTGTGTTTTTCTTTTGCCAATACTCGCCCAATGGCCCAGCCTAATTTGAGTACAAATTCAGGTGTGATAGCACCGTCACCAACACGACCACGAATACCATCAGTCCCAAAATATCGTCTTTTTTGTTCAGTCAAAATCGTCTACCCGCATTACATGATCACACATTGTTATTGCTTGTACTGTTTCACACACATCATGACTACGTATCAAGCTGGCACCCTGCCATACTGCTAATGATGCCAGTGCTAGGCTGGCAGTCAATCGTTCTTCCATCGACACTTTTAATAGTGATCCAATCATTGATTTCCTTGAAACGCCAACCAACACGGGCAAGCCTTGTCCTACTAATTTATCCAGATGTTTCATCAATTGAAGGTTGTGCCAAGCTCGTTTGCCAAAACCAAATCCCGGATCGAGTATCACTTTATCACGCGCGATACCTGCCTGCTCACATGCAGCAACTCGTTTTAATAAAAACTCAGTTACATCAAAAACCACATCGCCATATTGCGGATCATTTTGCATGGTTTGTGGTGTGCCTTGAGCATGCATTAAACAAACGGGGACATCCAGTTCAGCAGCAATCTGTATTGCGCCATCTGCACGTAGGGCTTGTACATCATTAATTAACCCTGCACCAGCATTGATTGCGGCATGCATCACGTCTGGCTTGCTGGTATCAATTGAAATCGGAATATTAATTTCTGAATGAATAGCTTCAATCACAGGTATCACACGTGAAAGCTCTTCTTCAATCGTGACAGCTGCTGCACCAGGACGTGTAGATTCACCGCCGACATCGATTATGGCTGCGCCATCAGCAACCATTTTCTTGGCCTGAATTAATGCCGCATCTAACGCAGCATATTGGCCACCATCAGAAAATGAATCTGGCGTGACATTAAGGATCCCCATCACCTGAGGATGACTTAAATCCAATGGCTTGCCAGCACAGTCCAGAATCATAATGTGCCTTTTCTGTTCACCGAAACATCGTTTTACAATTAGAGACAGTCAACTCTAATGCAATTGATCTGCGGGTTCACCTGAAGCCTCTGTGTCAGAGGATGAACTTGAGGATGATGGTGTGTCAGATTCATCAGTCCAGTCTTTCGGTTTGCCCGGCTCCCGGCCTTCCATAATAGCGTCAATCTGATCACTATCAATGGTTTCATACTTAATCAAAAGCTTGGCCATTGTATGTAGTTTATCGCTGTTCTCAGTTAACAGTTGCTCAGCACGTTGGTAATTACGATTAATCAATGTGCGTACATCTTCATCAATCTGCTTGGCGGTTAAGTCAGAAACCGCTTTATGCTGTGTTACCGAGCGACCCAAAAACACTTCACCCTCATCTTCACCATAAGACAATGGACCCATATTGTCTGACAAGCCCCATTTGGTCACCATATCGTGTGCCAATTTTGTTGCCCGTTGTATATCATTTGATGCACCGGTGGTAACCGCATCTTCACCAAAAACCATTACCTCAGCTATACGTCCACCGTACAAGCTCGAAATCTGGCTTTCTAACTGTTGTTTGCTAAAGCTATATCTGTCTTCAGTAGGCAAGAACATCGTTACGCCCAAGGCGCGGCCACGAGGAATAATACTGACTTTATAAACAGGATCATGGCCTGGTACTAAACGGCCAATAACTGCATGTCCCGCTTCGTGGTATGCCGTCAGTTCTTTCTCTTTTTCACTCATCACCATCGAGCGACGTTCAGCACCCATCATGATCTTGTCTTTGGCTTTTTCCATGTCTTCCATAGAAACCAGTCGTTTATTAGTTCTGGCAGCAAATAGGGCCGCTTCATTGACCAGATTGGCCAGATCAGCACCGGAAAAACCCGGAGTACCGCGAGCGATAACACTGGCTTTAACATCATCGGCAGCAGGTACTTTACTCAAATGTACATTCAAGATTTGTTCACGACCACGAATATCTGGCAATGGTACGACAACCTGACGATCAAAACGTCCTGGACGTAACAAGGCAGGATCCAATACATCTGGACGATTGGTAGCAGCAATCACGATCACACCTTCATTGCCTTCAAAACCATCCATTTCAACCAGTAATTGGTTTAATGTTTGTTCGCGTTCGTCATTACCTCCACCTAAACCAGCACCACGGTGACGACCAACAGCATCTATCTCATCGATGAAAATAATGCACGGTGCATGCTTTTTTGCCTGTTCAAACATATCTCGCACGCGAGATGCACCAACACCGACAAACATTTCAACAAAATCCGAACCGGAAATAGTAAAGAACGGTACTTTAGCTTCTCCAGCAATCGCTTTGGCTAACAAGGTTTTACCTGTACCTGGCGAGCCTACCATCAAAATTCCACGCGGTATTTTACCACCCAATTTCTGGAATTTTGCTGGCTCACGCAAGAATTCAACCAGTTCGCTAACTTCTTCTTTTGCTTCTTCTACTCCTGCCACATCTTTGAACGTCACTTTAACCTGATCTTCGTTCAACATTTTGGCTTTGCTTTTACCAAATGACATCGGATTTTTACCGCCACCGCCTTGCATCTGGCGCATGAAGAAAATCCATACACCTATCAATAACAGCATCGGGAACCAGGAAATAAATATCTGCATTAACAGGCTGGTTTGTTCCACTGGTTTTGCTTGAATAGTCACACCATTATCTAGCAAGTCTCCCATCAAGCCAGGATCATAATCGGGGCTATATGTCGTGAAATCACTGCCATCAGTTAGTGTTCCAGTGATAGTTCTCCCCTGAATATCAACACGAGATACTGCACCATTTTTCACGTTCGAAATGAAAGTTGAATAATCAATTTCACCTTGTTTAGCATTCTGTGGGCCAAAGTTATTAAACACCGACATCAGCACCATGGCGATGATTACCCATAAAACGATGTTTTTCATCATGTCATTCAACGTTTGTTACCTCTAGTAACTTTATAATTATTTTGAGCTATTTCAGGCCGCGGCCTAACAAATATACTTCTCGACTACGTGCTCGTGAAGCATCTGGCTTACGGGTCACCACTTTTTGAAAATGGTCACGCATCTTTTTCAAATAAGCATCGAAGCCTTCTCCTTGAAATACTTTTACCAAAAAACAGCCTTGTTTGCTTAAATTTGTTAATGCGAAATCTAATGCCAACTCAACCAGATACATACTGCTTGGCTGATCAATTGAACCCACCCCTGTTATATTGGGGGCCATATCTGATAATACAAGGTCTATGTGTTGACCATTGAGTACCGCATTCAGTTCATCCAGAACAAAATCTTCTCTAAAATCACCCTGTATAAAATGCACACCTGTCAATGGTGTCATTGGTAATATATCCAGCGCAATCACAGTACCTTTGTCGCCAACTTTACGAAGTGCATAATCTGACCATCCACCAGGAGCCGCCCCCAAATCTACAACAGTCATACCTGGCAGGATTAATTTATCTTTTTTATCTAGCTCTTCCAGCTTAAAGGTTGCACGTGAACGATGTCCTTCTTTTTGCGCTTTTTTTACATAAGGATCATCAAAATGTTCTTTGAGCCAGTTGTGACTGGATTTGCTTTTTGCCATATTTGGTTAAGCTCTCAACTGATTCAATAATTTATCAGTCGTTATTACCAGTGTCAGTCCTAATAAACTGACCACCATATAGAGATTTTTACTAATTGTGTGTAGCAAAGAAAAACGTTCCGCTAAATCAGAGTCCTGTTGCCAATCCATCTGTTTGATGGCGACTATTTCAGGTTGTAAATAAAAGCTAAACACTAGTGTCAGTGCTACCATTACCAATATTACCCATAATCGCCAAGCGGTTAATGACTGTCTACCAAATCTCACCAGCATGGTTAATAACAGTACACTGCCACAACCGAGACCAAGTAAGTTAACTGCAGAGAATAACTTCCCTGCGTAGTTTCCTGCGATAGCTGTATCAGCCAGACTTGCAAATGCCACAGGAACAGCGATATAACCTATCGCCCATAAACTGCCTACCCATAGCGTCAGTAATAGCCTTTCAGTGGAACTAACCAACATCTGGCTGCTTAGTCCTCGTACCTGATATCAGTAATCTCATATTCAATAACACCGCCCGGAGCATTGACAGTGGCAATATCATCCACTTCCTTGCCAATCAAAGCGCGTGCAATGGGAGAAGAAATTGATACTCGATTAAGTTTAATATCAGACTCATAATCACCGACGATCTGATAGGTCACTTCATCATCATTATCGATATTAATCAAATCAACGGTAACACCAAAAACAACTCGACCATCTTTTGGTAATGTACTTGGATCAATCACCTGTGCATTTGACAACACACTTTCAAGCTCCTGGATGCGACCTTCAATAAAACTTTGTTGTTCCTTGGCAGCATGGTATTCAGCATTTTCTTTTAAATCACCATGGGCACGAGCTTCAGAAATCGCAGTAACCACTTCTGGTCTTGCAACGGTTTTTAACTGTTTCAATTCATCTGTCAGTGCTGCTGCACCCCTAGATGTCATTGGTACTGCCATTAGCTCAATTCTCCATGTAATGACTGCAAGCAATTCACCGAGTCATTGTCTTTACTATTTAATGCTTGGCAGGTTGCCCGTGCTGCCGCCAATGTTGTGGTGTAATTAACCTGATGTTGCAAAGCGGCTCGTCGAATCTCACGTGAATCAGCAACTGACTGACGACCTTCTGTGGTATTTACAATCAAATCAATCTCATCATTTTTGATCATATCAACTATATGAGGTTGACCTTCAGCCACCTTATTAACACGATCACACTCAATTCCAGCTTCACTCAATATCTTCTGAGTACCTCGTGTCGCTAATAATTCAAAACCTAAACTCATCAGGTCTTTAGCAATACTGACTACAGCAGCTTTATCTACTTCACGTACACTGATAAAGGCTTTACCTCCAGTTGGTAACGCCACACTGGCTGCCAGTTGAGATTTTGCAAATGCTTCACCAAAAGTACGACCGACACCCATTACCTCACCGGTTGATTTCATTTCTGGGCCTAAAATCGGGTCAACACCTTGAAACTTAATGAATGGGAACACGGCTTCTTTCACTGAATAATAATCAGGAATCACTTCTTCGGTTACACCTTGATCTACCAAACTGCGGCCGGCCATACAACGGGCTGATACTTTTGCTAATGGTACCCCAATCGCTTTCGAGACATATGGTACGGTCCGTGAAGCTCGTGGGTTTACTTCTAAAATAAAGATATTATCGCCCTGTATGGCAAACTGGGTATTCATTAAACCGACAACACCCAACTCCATCGCCATTTGACGTACTTGTACGCGCATACGATCTTTGATTTCTTCACTCAAGCTGTATGGCGGTAATGCACATGCGGAATCGCCAGAGTGTACCCCTGCCTGTTCAATATGCTCCATGATGCCGCCAATCAATACATCTTTACCATCACATATCGCATCAACATCCACTTCAATAGCATCGTCAAGGAAGCGATCCAGCAGAACTGGCGAATCATTAGATACCTGTATCGCAGTTTTCATATAACGATTTAATTCATCCTCGTTATAAACAATCTCCATCGCACGACCACCCAATACATATGAAGGACGAACCACTAACGGATAACCAATCTCGGCAGCTAATGCCACAGCAGTTTCAGCTGAAAATGCCAGTCGGTTAGGTGGTTGTAATAGATTTAGTTTTTCAACCATTTGCTGGAAACGTTCACGATCTTCCGCATGATCAATCGCATCAGGCGATGTACCTATGATTGGAACCCCTGCTGCTTCCAGTGCACGAGCCAGTTTTAATGGTGTTTGGCCGCCATATTGAACAATCACGCCTTTTGGTTGTTCCAGAGCGACAATTTCCAACACATCTTCCAATGTTAACGACTCGAAATATAATCGATCAGAAGTATCATAATCAGTTGAAACCGTTTCCGGATTGCAGTTAACCATAATGGTTTCATAACCATCTTCACGTAAGGCCAATGCCGCGTGCACACAACAGTAATCAAACTCAATACCTTGACCAATACGGTTTGGACCGCCACCCAGAATCATGATTTTTTCACGATCTGTTGGGTTGGCTTCACATTCCTGATCATAAGTTGAATACATATATGCCGTGTCACTGGCAAATTCAGCCGCGCAGGTATCAACACGTTTATAGACAGGACGAACACCTAAATCATGACGATGTTGACGCACCTGTTTTTCAGTTTTTTGCAGCAGTTTAGCTAAACGTGAATCTGAGAAACCTTTACGTTTCAGTCCACGCATCTGTGATTCATCCAGTTCAGCCAGTGATTTATCTTTCAATCCATTTTCAATATCAAGTAACTCCTGTACTTGCACAAGGAACCATGGATCAATATGGGTCAGTTGCTGAATTTCATCATAACTAAAGCCATAGCGAAAAGCATCAGCCACATACCACAACCGGTCAGAGCCCGGCAGGCGTAATTCTCTACGCAAGGTTTCAGCAACATCATCAGCACCAAGATCGGTGATCTCAGTCAGACCATCACGATCAATTTCCAGACCACGCAAGGCTTTTTGTAATGATTCTTGGAAGCTACGACCAATAGCCATCACTTCACCAACAGACTTCATCTGAGTGCTTAAACGATTTTCGGCTTGTGGGAATTTCTCAAAAGTAAAACGAGGCACTTTGGTAACAACGTAATCAATCGTTGGCTCAAATGAGGCCGGAGTTGCACCGCCAGTAATTTCATTTTGCAATTCATCAAGGGTATAACCTACTGCCAGTTTTGCAGCCACTTTAGCAATTGGGAAACCCGTTGCTTTTGACGCTAATGCCGATGAACGTGATACCCGTGGATTCATTTCAATAATAATCAAACGACCCGTTTCAGGATTAACTGCAAATTGGACGTTAGAACCACCAGTATCGACACCAATTTCACGCAATACGGCCAACGAGGCATTACGCATGATTTGGTATTCTTTATCGGTCAGTGTTTGAGCTGGTGCAACGGTAATCGAATCACCAGTATGCACACCCATAGGATCGAAGTTTTCAATTGAACAGATAATGATGCAGTTATCTTTACGATCACGCACCACTTCCATTTCATATTCTTTCCAACCAATGATTGATTCCTCAATCAATAGTTCAGATGTTGGGCTCAGATATAAACCACGCTGGCAGATATCAACAAAATCTTCACGATTATAAGCGATACCACCGCCACTGCCACCCATGGTGAATGACGGGCGGATAATAACCGGGTAACCGAATTGTTCCTGTGCAGCTAATGACTCTTCCATTGTGTGAGCAATCGCTGATTTTGGCATATCAAGGCCAATTTTGTGCATCGCCGCACGGAATAAGTCCCGATCTTCAGCTTTATTGATAGCTTCACTATCGGCACCAATCATTTCAACGCCAAATTTTTCCAGCACGCCGTGACGTTCAAGATCCAGTGCACAATTCAATGCTGTCTGGCCACCCATAGTCGGTAAGATTGCATCAGGCTTTTCAGCTTCAATGACTTTGCTGACTGCTTGCCAAGTTACTGGCTCAATGTACGTAGCATCGGCCATATTAGGATCAGTCATGATGGTGGCTGGATTCGAATTCACCAGAATGACGCGATAACCTTCCTCGCGTAGTGCTTTACAGGCTTGAGCCCCCGAGTAGTCAAACTCACAGGCCTGACCAATGACAATTGGACCTGCGCCTAAAATCAGGATGCTTTTAATATCAGTACGTTTTGCCATCGTGTGTTATTTATCCGCTGCTTGTTCAAGTAGATCGATGAAGTGATCAAATAAAGGTGCCGCATCCTGTGGACCCGGACTTGCTTCCGGATGCCCCTGAAAACCGAATGCCGGTTTACTGTTGTGGTGAATACCTTGTAGTGATCCATCAAACAATGAGAAATGGGTTGCGCTTAGTGTATCTGGTAACGAATCATCATCCACCGCAAAGCCGTGATTCTGGCTGGTTATCATCACCAGACCTGCTTTCATTTCCTGTACTGGATGGTTAGCACCATGATGACCAAATTTCATTTTAATTGTTTTGGCACCGCAGGCTAAGGCCAACAACTGGTGTCCTAAACAAATACCAAAAATTGGCAGATTTTTTTCCAGTAAAGTTTTAATTGCTTCAATCGCATACGTACATGGTTCAGGATCGCCTGGTCCATTTGATAAAAACACACCATCCGGATTCATTGCCAGCACTTCTTCAGCAGAGGTTTGTGCTGGCACCACTGTCAGTCGACATCCACGCTCCACCAACATACGTAAAATATTACTCTTGGCACCAAAGTCATAAGCCACAACATGGAAACGTTCTGGCTTTGCTTGTGATTCACCTGACAAGTGCCAGCATGCTTGTTCCCAACCGTGCGCTTTATCCGTGGTCACGACTTTTGCCAGATCCATTCCTTTCAGGCCTTCAAAGCCCTGTGCTGCAGCAATAGCAGCATCAATATCAATGTTATCCCCGGCAACGATACAACCTTTCATCGCACCTTTTTCGCGCAAGCGGCGAGTTAAACTGCGGGTATCAATTCCTGCCAGCCCAACCACATTGTGACGTTCAAGATAGGTATCCAGTGCTTCTTCACTACGCCAGCTACTGACCACAGGAGAGAGATCCCGAATAATCAAACCACTGGCATAAATATTCGTTGACTCTTCATCTTCCTTATTCACTCCAACATTACCGATATGCGGATAAGTTAAGGTAATAATTTGGCGGCAATAAGATGGATCGGTCAGAATTTCCTGATAGCCTGTCATTGACGTATTAAACACGACTTCACCAACCGACTGCCCAATAGCACCAATTGATTCACCGTGATAGACCGTGCCATCTTCAAGAGCGAGTAATGCACTTGTTCGCAAGGGAAACCTCCACCAGATAAAAATAATGGGGCAAACTCGGCGTTCTCCCCAGACAAAATCCCCGCAATTCTATCTCAAAATACAGTCGTTAGTCCATGTAAAAAACGATGACATCTCCAGTTTCAATCGGTAACATGGACAGAAGTTACTATTATATTAAAGGTGTTTACTGTGAACCATCATTTCTCACAATCAGGTTTCCCTTTGCAACGTCCAAGACGACTCAGAAAAGACGTATTCTCACGAAATCTGGTGCGTGAAAACCAACTCAACATACATGATCTCATCTATCCTTGTTTTGTACTTGAAGGTAACAATCAACGTCAAGCAGTGGAATCCATGCCCGGTGTAGAACGACTGAGCATTGATCTGCTGTTAAAAGAAGCGGAAATCATTCATCGTTTGGGTATTCCTGCCATTGCACTGTTCCCTGTCACTCCGCTCGAGACCAAGTCTGAAGATGCTAGAGAAGCCTACAATCCTGAAGGATTAGCACAACGTACAGTACGAGCACTTAAAGCTGAATTTCCAGAACTGGGGGTCATCACTGATGTTGCGTTAGATCCTTTCACCACTCATGGCCAGGATGGCCTGATTGATGACAAGGGCTATATTATTAACGATGAAACGGTTGAAGTCTTGATCAAACAGGCTTTATCTCATGCCGAAGCCGGTGTTGATATTGTAGCCCCCTCCGACATGATGGATGGCCGTATTGGATCAATCCGCCAGCAACTGGAATCAAAGGGCTATATTCACACACGCATTCTGGCCTATTCTGCCAAATATGCGTCCAGTTTCTATGGGCCTTTTCGTGATGCTGTCGGTTCTGCTGGCAACCTTGGTGCCGGTAATAAATACAGCTATCAAATGGATCCTGCCAACAGTGATGAAGCTCTGCATGAAGTTGCTCTGGATATCAACGAAGGTGCGGACATGGTGATGGTCAAACCAGGCATGCCTTATCTAGATGTTTTGCGTCGTGTTAAGGACACCTTTCAGAAACCCACTTTTGTTTATCAGGTCAGCGGTGAATATGCCATGCTAAAAGCAGCTGCTCAAAATGGCTGGCTGGACGAACAGGCGACAGTCATGGAAAGCATGCTGGCATTTAAACGTGCAGGTGCCGATGGCATCCTAACCTATTTTGCCAAAGATGTAGCTCAGTGGTTGGCAAGCAATGACTGATCACTATGCCGTTATTGGCAACCCGATCAGCCATAGTAAATCACCACTCATCCACAGCGAATTTGCAAGACAAACTGGGCAGAATATTGATTACATTGCCAGAGAAGTGCCTCTGGATGATTTGTCTGATGGACTGAAAAAACTACAACAAAAAGGTTTTAAAGGCATTAATATCACCGTTCCATTTAAAGAACAGGCATGGCAAGTAGTTAATAATAAAAGTGCTCACGCCCAACGCGCCGGTGCGATCAATACTCTGGTATTTAATGAAGACGGTTCCCTATATGGGGATAACACTGACGGCATCGGCTTATGCCGGGATTTGGTAGAAAATAACGGTGTCAAGCTGAAAGGAAAACGCCTGTTATTACTCGGTGCCGGTGGTGCTGCTCGAGGTGTGATTGAACCACTACTGAACTACCAACCAGTCGAATTATTCATTGCCAACCGTACTGCGAGAAAGGCACAGGAGCTAGCTAAATTATTTTCTGCTTTTGGCGTTATTCACGGTGGTGGCTTTGATGAGTTAACAGGTAAGTTTGATATCATCATCAATGCGACTGCCGCAAGCTTGCAAGGTGAAGTACCACCCTTGCCAAATGATATCCTCAGTCAAAATGCCTGCTGCTACGACATGATGTACAGTAATACGGATACCGCTTTTATCACTTGGGCAAAACAACATGGCGCAGCCAAATCTATTGATGGTTTAGGTATGCTGGTAGAACAAGCTGCAGAAGCATTCAGAATTTGGCGAGGCATTAAGCCTGAAACTCAATCTGTCATCAAATTGATTCGAAATCAAAATTCAGTTTAAGTTACAACATTATTGAATATCACTCACTTTCTCCCTTTCTTCGCACTATTGTTTTACACAGTAAGAAGTGGTTACAGCGTATAGTGTTTGTTCCTATGTAGCTAATCCACAAGATAAGCCAGCTACGAATTCTCATTCAACTGGTATTCTTAATGTCCCCGCTACGCTTTCGTTATCAAACCCTTGAGTTTTCTGGTACTGATATACATGTACGCACTTTGCGCGACAAGCAACAATATACTGATGATGAAGATGTTGCTCTCAATTTAGGTATCTCTTCTGCCACATGGCCATTATTTGGTGTCATCTGGGCATCGGGCGAACTGCTTGCTCATATGATGATTGATTATGATATTGAAGGCCGACGTGTTCTAGAAGTCGGATGCGGTATTGCCTTGGCCAGTTTGGTGCTCAATCATCGTTCCGCAGACATCACTGCTACAGACTATCACCCGGAAGTAGAAAGTTTTCTGTTGGAAAACACCCGACTCAATGACGGCAATGACATCCCTTTTGTTCGCACAGGCTGGGGCGATAAAGATAGTGGCTTAGGTGATTTCGACCTCATTATTGGCAGTGACCTGTTATATGAGCAAGAGCATATTGACTTACTGTCCAATTTTATTGAGCAACATGCCAAGCCACATTGTGAAGTAATCATTATTGATCCTGGCCGAGGGCAACATGCTCGTTTCAGTAAAAAAATGGTGGGGTTTGGCTACACACATAACCAGAACAAACCAACGGATCTGGATTATCTGTCTCAACCTTTTCCAACAAAAGGTCAGGTTTTACACTACCAACGATAAATTAGAAGCTAGCTTTAAGTCATACCGGATGAATTTAGCACATATATTGAAAAAATTTGAATGTATCAACGATATTCTCTACCACGTTAAAAATGATATTTTTTACGATTATCCGTAAAAATCATCTTCAAAACTTTGCTGAATTTTCTCGACCTCTTCAATATTGTCGAGCAAGGCATTCACACAATCTTGATCGAGTTTCTCACCCGCCAATTTTATTAACACATCAAATGCCTCGTCATTTTTCCAGGCTTCTTTATACGGTCGCTCACTGGTCAATGCATCAAAAACATCGGCAACTGCCACGATTCTAGCTTCCAGCGGAATACCATCTCCGACCTTTCCTGAAGGGTAACCTGTACCATTAATTGATTCGTGATGAAATTCGGCAATATTTCTCAAGATATCAACATGATGGATACCCCTTAACCCAAAGTTATTAATGATGTCATCAATGATTTCCCTGCCTTTTATAGCATGAGTTTTCATGATTTCCATTTCATCATGATCGAGCTTGCCTGGTTTGAGCAAGATAGTATCTGGTATTCCGACCTTGCCTATATCATGTAATGGTGAAAACATAAAAATATGCTCAATGTAATCATCCGTCAGATCATATTTATCTGCCAGTGCTTTAGCGATCAATCGGCTGTAACGAGACATGCGATCAAGATGAGAACCTGTTTCCGGATCTCTCATATGTGTGATCTTACTAGTGGTTCTGAGGGCTGCAGCTAATGTTTTAATATTTGACAACTCTTTGATGATCATCATTGAGATCATGTGTCCAAACACATCAACTTCACTAAGTGTTTGTTTATTAAACACGTCAATGTCTTTTGAATTAAAAAACAAAAAGCCAAAAAATTCACCATGATTATACATGGGCATGGTGTAACTGGCAGCAAAACCAGCGCGACCAATGCGTTTAGTGTGATGTTTCGTGCCATTATCAAATGTCACTAAGTTGTTGACTACACGTGGCAATCCTTTGTCAATAATTTCTTTCAATGAGGGGGCATCATCGATTAATGCCTCATAGTTCGTCAACGTCCCTTCGGCATCACTGCTGTCCATGTATGTTTTTAAAATTCGTGTTTCAGGATCGTAGATTGCAACTGCTATACGATCAATAAAAGGCAGGCTTTTTTTAACTACCTGATGAACACTAATCAATTTTTCTTTTAGCGGAATATGTTTATTCAGATCGGCTAACGTATCTTTATGGTCGAACATTTTGCTTGTCATAACGGGTTTATATCAACTCTTAACTCATTGGCAATAAAGCGTTTGCATTGACCCGATTTTCTTTGAATTATCTTAATTTTGTAGTAAACCAGTCATTGTGCTTCTGCCATCAGAATGACGCACTAATACAGTGCTGTCAACACAGGCTACTATCGTTCTAATTCAGTATCAAAAGTAAACCCGATATTCAATATTAAGTGATTTTGGGTAGCTTCCAAATTCACTTTTCAGTGTCCCTTTATCAGGTTGCTGTCCAACAGGAATTGTTAAGGTCATCGATAGTTCCGATTCATCTGATAATGAATAAGTACTGTATAAAGCCAGCAAGCTGGATGAATCTAGGTGGTTAAACAAAACCACTGCATCGCCAATCAGCAAAGGCGTTAGCTCATAATTAGCCCCCAACGCCGTGTAATGACGTGCCAAATAAAAATCAGAAAAGTCATTCAAGCTGGAAAAATTATAATCATACTCGTTGGTGACACCCATGCGTTGATAGAACTCTTCCAGTCGAAGTGTTAAGGTGTTTTCAAAACGGTGTTCAAAAGCAAGGGCCAGCTTACTGTCTCGTTGCTGGTCTTGCTCATCGGGAAATCGTAGATGACCTTCACCCCGCACACCCAACCAGTTAAACAACTCACCTTGAAAGTCTACACCAACAATATCATCACCATTCACCTCACCAGCTAATACTGCCCATTCAAATGTACCAAATAATGTTGATGCTCGAACTAAATAGGATGTCTCACTCCAGTCAGGTCTGTCGTGCCAACCTGTTAGACTACTATTATCCATTGAGTAATTAAGCACCGCCAGCACAGTTAACTGTGATAATTCACCCCATTGCCAGTCCAGTCTGGCAGCATCAACTCCAGATTTGTAGGTACGATAAAAAGTTTGGGCCGCGAAAGGTGAAAAAAAATCATTGGGAGTGAAATAATATGTTGTGGCTAAATTGACGGGTTGTCGCCCCAGCTTGATATTCACATTGTCATTGGCATAATTTAAATTGAATCTATCAATCAGAAAATCGGCATGTTGATCAGCAAACCGCCAATGCAGAGCATCACTACGCTCAACATCCAGTGATGGGGTAAAACGACTGCCACCAGTTCTCAGTTCTTTGTCTATGTAACTCTGTACTACGTGCATCTCAAAGCTAACTGATGACAACTGGGCATCCAACATCAAACGACCGAATACACCTCCGCTGAGGAGTTTATCCTGTCGATATAATAAGTCATCATTGGGATTATTGGCTGCTAAGGCCAAGTCACGAACCAAACCACGAAGTTCAACTGCCGAGTTATCATCCTGCCATTGATAAAAAGCCTGTGCACCAGAAGGCAGCAGCAATAACAGCACTAAAATACAACGAGCTTGCATAACCTAAGGCCGAATTTCATCCGATACAACTTGACCGTCCTGTACCTGAATAATACGACGGGCACGATCAATGACGTGTTGATCATGGGTGGAAAATAAAAAGGTAATGCCCTGTTGCTGATTTAAGGTCTGCATTAAATCTAGCAACGACTCAGCAGTATGGGAATCAACATTAGCAGTCGGTTCATCGGCCAGCACAATTGCCGGCTCGGTCACAATCGCTCTGGCAATAGCAACCCGTTGTTGTTGACCACCAGACATCTCATCGGGACGACGATGTTCCAGTCCGGTCAGTCCGACCTGTGCCAGAGTCTGCATCACCCGTTGCTGAATTTCCTGTTTGGCTATACCTTGCAGGTCAAGGACAAAAGCGGCATTTTCAAATGCTGTCATTACTGGTATCAGATTGTAGGACTGAAACACAAAACCAATGCGGTTTTTGCGAACTTCTGCCAGCTGAGTGTTGCCCATACTTTCCAGATCTATCCCTTCCAGCCAAACCTGGCCGGAAGTAGCCGTGTCCAGCCCTCCAATCAGGTTGAGAATGCTGGTCTTACCAGAACCCGATGGACCACACAGTGCAGCAAAATCACCTTTGGCAATTGTTAGCGACACATTATCGACTGCTTTTACCTGCACCTCACCCTGCTGATAAATTTTGCTCAGATTGTGTAGTTCAACAATGGCTTGTTTCATGTGAGTTAATCTCGTTAAATTGTTTTTAAACTTTCAACCGGTGGTATTTGTCCCGCTCGCCATGCTGGATAGGCACCAGATAACAAAGCCAGACCAAACAGTCCTATTAAAATCGCCATGATGCTTTCTTTAAACAAACGTATTTTGAAGACACTATCAAGTAACACACCGCCAAAGCTAAAGCCTTCGCCATAGTACTCTGACAAATCTATACCCGTCTGCGACATAAACAGATACCAGGGCGTGGTAACAACAATGCCGATAATCAACCCAGCGACGGCTAACCAGAACGACTCCAACATCACCAGTAAAAATAGATTTCGCGGTGACATGCCTACAGCCATCATCACTCCGAACTCGCGCCCCCGTTCCAGCACGCTCATCAACATGGTATTCAAAATACCGGCTGCCACCAATAAGGCTATCAATAACTGACTGATATAGTTTGAGCTTTTATCAACCGCTATCATACCTGCCAAATCTGGTTGAGTTTGTTGCCAGTTCAATACCTCCACCGCTTCAAATTCAGCCATGTTTTGCAGCGTATCACGCATCTGATGACTGCTACGTTGGTCATGTAAGGTCACTGCCAGCACACTGACTTCATCTTGCTGATATCCCAACACTTTTTGCACGGTGTTTAAAGGCAAGATCGCCATCGCACCATCTATTTCACTGGATCCGGTTTGAAATAACCCACTGACTCTAGCGATGGCACTGACAATGTCACCATTATTATCAGTAGTGGTGTAAACCACTTTCTTGCCTAGATCTACTTTGAGTTTTCGTGCCAGATCAACACCCAACACGATGTCTTTTTCACTTGCTGATGAAAGCATCTCACCACTTACCATGGCTTTGATAAACAAATTGTTATCCGCATGTTCCTGTTTCGGGTCAATGGCGATAAACATGCCTCCAATACTTGTACGTGCACTAGCAAACATCGCCTGGCCATGAATTCTGGCAACCACATCCGCTACCTCTTCAATATTGATTACCTGTTGTCTGAGCTTACCAGCCTGATGTAAATATTTTTTACTACTCGGAGCCCGATTATAATCAGGCGCAGCAACGGTGATATGTCCCATACCCATATTGGCTCCGGCATCAATCATACGGGTATAAAAATAATCGCCGGCACCGGTAAATGTCACTGCCAGCAATACTCCAAAGGCAATGGATGAAGCAGTAATCAAGGTACGACGTTTATGTCGCCACAGATTTCGCCAGGCAAGGGTATTGAGATTCATTGCATAATCCTAATGATGATGCACTGCATCGACTGGGTGAATAACCGCTACTTTGATCGCGGGATAAATAACGGCAATAGCTGCAATCACAAACAAAAATATCACTGGGGTAAGTACTGATTCAGAAGAAAGTGAAGCATACCAAACTGGATCGAGCGCAATACCGGAAAAAGAAATACCTTCGGCCAATGACGACATATCAATTCCATGATTCTGCAGATACCATGTAATACCACTTCCTAATAATGCTCCAATCACACTGGCCACTATCGTCATGATAAAAGTTTCAGCATACACCAGCCTCACTATCTGCCACGGCCTAACACCAATAGCTTTCATAATGCCAAATTCATGGATTCGCTCAAACACGCTCATCAACATGGCATTGAGCACCACCGATGCCACGGCAATATAAGTAAACAACATCATTATCAAGGTTTGTACATGGGCGGTTTCAATAAAACGGCTAATAATGGGCATCAATTGTCGCCAGTTCAATATCTCCAGATCTGACCTGATCAGTGCTTTAATCTTCTGGCTAGCAAGTTCAAGATTCATCATGCTGTCAGTACGCATGACTACTAATTCGTGTGCACCCTCAGGCAGCGCAATCAGTTCACGTAACATCGATTTACTCATCAATACACCAGCATTATCAATAGCAGAGGATACTGTTCGCATAATGCCACGAACATAAAATGTATCGTTGGCCATGTAACCGTCGGCTGTTTGACCTACAAAAACCAATTCATCACCCAGCGATACATCAAGCAATCGCGCCAACTTTTTCCCAATCACCACACCGTGATGATCAGTTTTATCTAGCCAATCACCTAGCATGACTTGTCGATTAAGTAGAGTGACCGTTGGTTCGAAATCGAGATCTAACCCCCTTAATTGAACCCCAGAGGAGCTTTGACCACTGGCAAGCAGGCCAAATGCAAAGATACGTTCACTGGTAGCGAATCCGGCCTGTCTGATGCGATTACATAGATCAGCGGAATCTATCATCAAACTATATATATCAGGATCATCGCGATAACCCGGGCGGTGAATTTGAATATCGCCACTGTTCATTGCCACGATATTTTGCTCACTCCCTTTAACAAACCCCTCAATCAAGGATGCAAACACAATCATCATTGCACAGGCAAATGCCATAGCTGCTGCAGTCACCACTGATCGATGACCATTGCGATAAACATTACGCGCTGCCAAGGTGATGATATTCATAATTGAACCATCGCTATTTTCTCAAGCTTGATAATGAAAACAGACTATCGCTCAGATCCAAATCAAATGTCAGTTGTTCATAGACAAACTCAGTGTACTCATCCGGTTTATCGGCTGGCACCACCCTCAAGACTGACGGTCGCTGGCGACCACCCAATGTTTTTATTGCACTGAAACTGATGGTTCGTGCCAACAGCATATCTTCATCATAATAATATTCAACCACCGGAATATGACTGTCGGCCAGAATGATCAGCTGCAACTTTCCCCATACCACAGCAGCATCAATTTTGGGGATCAGAGTGAATTCCATAATGTCCTGACCATCACGCACACCTTCAAATGAAATAGTGGCATCATAATCTTCTTCCAGCCGTGCCTCCTTGACCAGATCATCATTGGTTAGGTGACTGCCCATCCATGATCCCATCATCATGCCACTAGTGAGCTTGATAGTGCGGTCTGTTTTTGGAAGATATGTATAGATATGATTAGCTGATTTAAGAGTAGCAGTCCCTTTTTCACGCAATGGTTCAATGATACGGAACAGAGTTTTTTCCTTACCTTTGGACCAGCCTTCCAGTTTCATGCTACGAGTGTAATGTCTGGTTTTTACCTGCATGGTAGTGATGGCATAGGATGACTGTCCACGCCACATATCATCAATTTCATTTAATAACGTTCTAACTCGAGACTTGTCTGCATTAGCAGGAAAAACCGATGCCAACAAGCCAATCATTATTAGAGTTACTAGCGATCTCATGCAGTATTCCCTGTTGTAAAAACAAACAACACTATTAAAACAGTAATGTGTATTCAGGGGAATGTTTTGCCAACAAACTACGTGTTGGAGAAGGGGTGTATCTAGATGGAAATAATTTGCCCCACAGTGCCGTTGCGAACGGGGTTCTTGAACCATTGGGTTCAAGTGGCGACCTTAACAAGCTATCGGGCTTCCCGTCTTGCGGGCCTGCACACCAATCTTGTTTCAGCCTCCGAGCAATTTGCTTATCGGCTCAAGACACACTTGTCGCTCTCGAACACCGCAGGGACTAAATACAATGATACGCCTATTTCCAAGGCGTGGAATGATTTTTTTAATTTTTTTTAAGGCCGCGAAGAATTTCAAGCCTCTAAATGAAAAGCCGTGATGAATTGTATAAAAATGACAGTGGGTAAACAGGAACCTGACTTTATAGATCTAACTGACGATCTTCCTCCAGAAAAGCACTCACCTTATCATTAATCTGCACCAGTTTTTTATTCATGTCTTCTATGTCATGACCTTCATTATTCTTCAAGCTAATTACTTCGTTGGCTAGATTAAGTGCCGCCATCACGGCAATGCGATCCAAACCAACCACTTTGCCTGTTGACCGGATTTGTTCCATATTCTTATGAAGTAATTGTGCTGAAGAAAGCAGTGCATCCTTTTCCTCTTCTGGACATGCAATTTGATATTCTTTACCCAAAATACTAACTGATACAGGTGAACTCATAAATCATCATCCAGTTCTTTTAGACGACTCACCATCTTTTCTATACGAGCACGAGCCACATCTGTTTTTTCTATCAATTGCGCACGTTCTGTTAACCATGCAGCCTGCTGAGATTTCAACAACATGTTTTCTTCACGTATTCGACGACTGGCACGTAGCAGGTCATCAACTTGCTGTTCCAATTGTGGTATCACATTTTTTTCCATTAATATGTTTGACCGTGCGAAAATAATGCTTAACTATAGACTTGCCCTGCCGATTGGGTCAACAATTGTCTTAATATATTTTTTAATTTTAGGTCGTATCATCATGTCTGAATTATATTTTCCATCTCTATCATCCGACAAGAACACTGGTGATGGTCCGGCTAGCACGGCCGAATTACAAGGCGCATTATGCGGTTTATTATGCATGGATTCTCAAGCAAACCGAGTTTCCTGGTACAAAAATCTGTTTGATGATATTGAGCCTAGTGAGGAAGAAATTCTTGATTTGACGGCATTATTCGATCAAACCGTACAGGCACTGAACAGCCTAGAGTTCGATTTACAACTTGAATTGCCAGATGACAATGCACCACTGTCATCGCGAATTTCCGCTATGTCAGACTGGTGTCAGGGACTTGTCTTTGGTCTTGGTGCATCCGGTTTGACTGATGACACAGAATTATCTGCTGAATGTAAAGAATATATTTCCGATGTAATCAACATCAGTCAAATAAGCAGTGATGATCTGGAAGATGCTGATACAGAAGAAGCAAACTTTGAGGAATTAGTGGAATACTTACGTATGGGTATGTTTTTGTTGTATGGTGAATTACAACCCATCATCAACGATAGTGAAGACACGACTGAACACTAAGCCCTATCCATCACTATGAATAAAAAAGAATTTGCCAAGCGTCGCCAGCAATTAATGGAGATCATGGGACCAGATAGTATTGCAGTTTTGCCCAATGCATCCGTTGCAACACGTAGCCGAGATGTTGATTACATCTATCGCAGTGATAGTAACTTCCATTATCTAAGCGGTTTTGATGAACCAGAATCGGTTATCGTCATTGTTCCAGGTCGTCCTCATGGCGAATATCTGCTCTTTTGCCGTGATCGTAATTTAGAAAAAGAAATCTGGGATGGTTATCGTGCTGGTCAGGAAGGTGCAGTTGACCAATTCGGTGCTGATGACTCCTACCCCATTTCTGATCTTGACGACATTTTGCCGGGGCTAATGGAAGGTAAAGAGCAAGTTTTTTACACCATGGGTAATGTGCCCCCCTTTGACCAGCGCATGGTAAGTTGGTTGAACCATCTTCGTAATGCTTCTCGTCAGGGCATGCATTCTCCAACCGAAATTATCGAGCTCGATCATTGCCTAAACGAACTTCGCTTATTTAAAAGTAGTAATGAGATAAAAGCCATGCGTCGCGCGGCCGAAATATCCGTGCAGGCCCATATTCGTGCCATGCAGTTCACTCAGCCTGGTAAATGGGAATATCAGGTTGAAGCTGAAATTGTTCATGAATTTATGAAACATGATTGCCGTTCACCTGCATACCCTTCTATTGTAGGCGGTGGTGAAAATGGCTGTATTTTGCATTACATTGAAAACAATCATCGCCTGAAAAATAATGAGTTGCTATTGATCGATGCCGGCGCCGAATATGATTATTATGCTGCCGACATTACTCGCACCTTCCCCATCAATGGTAAGTTCAGCACATCACAAAAAGCTCTTTACAACATCGTGTTGGATGCTCAAAAAGCAGCCATTGCTGAAGTGAAGCCGGGCAATCACTGGAACCAGCCTCATGAAGCTGCCGTTCAAGTGCTAACAGAAGGTTTGCTAGAGTTAGGACTGTTAAAGGGCAAATTGAAAACACTGATCGAAAAAGAAAAATACCGTGACTTTTACATGCATCGCACTGGCCATTGGTTAGGCATGGATGTGCATGATGTCGGTGATTACAAAATAGGTGGTGAATGGCGTATGCTGGAGCCCGGCATGGTACTCACTGTTGAGCCCGGTATATATATACGTGATCCTGTTCACCTAGCTAAAAAATGGCACTTTACTGGCATTCGCATTGAAGATGATGTTTTAGTCACCAAAACAGGACATGATGTCCTTACGCAAGCGGCACCAAAGGAAGTGGATGATATTGAGGCTCTAATGGCGACAGCAAGGCACTGACATTGTGAAACAAACGGACTACGATCTTATTATCGTTGGTGGCGGCATGGTTGGTGCCAGTCTGGCCTGTGCTCTGAAAAACACACCGTTAAACATCGCTATCATTGAGGCGTTTGTTCTCAACTCTGACCAACAACCAAGTTATGATGATCGTGGCATTGCTTTGGCCTATGGTTCTCAAATAATCTTTGAGGCCATGGGATTATGGTCACAACTTGCTCCCCATTGCACAGCAATTAAAGACATTCATGTATCTGACCGTGGTCACTTTGGTATTACCCGTCTGTCTGCACAAGTTGAACAAGTACCCGCACTAGGACAAATCATTACCGCTCGAGAAATGGGTCAGGTGTTTCACCACGCATTAACGCAACAGAATAATCTTGACGTCATCTGTCCCAACAGCGTGACCAGCCTTATCCAACATTCCGATTCGGTTGAACTAACACTGGATGATGATCGTCACATATCTGCCAAATTAATAGTCGCGGCTGATGGTGGACAATCAACAATTCGGCAACTCTTAGGATTAGGGGCGTTAGAAAGCGATTACCAACAAACGGCTATCACCGCTAACATCACGCCTGAACGTGCTCATCAAAACCGTGCTTTTGAACGTTTTACTGATAGCGGACCAATTGCATTATTACCTATGTCTGATAATCGTTGTAGTTTGGTTTGGACCGTCACTGCAGGTGATGAAAAAGACATTCTTAAATTATCCGATTCTGACTTTTTAACTCAATTACAGGAACGTTTTGGTTATCGACTAGGCAAACTTATACGAGTCGGACAACGTAATAATTATCCACTGAAATTGATGCAGGCGGATCAACCTGTTCAACATCGCATTGTCTTAATTGGCAATGCTGCCCACAGCCTTCACCCCATAGCTGGACAGGGATTTAATCTCGGCTTACGTGATGTGGCTGCTTTAGCTGATGTACTCATTGATCATTGTGAGGACTGTGGCGACGCTCATTTACTCAATGACTATAAACAATGGCGACAACAGGATCAGGACAATGTCATTAAGTCGACAGATAGTTTGGTCAAATTATTCAGCAATAATCAACCATTACTCGGTCATTGCCGTGGTGCTGGTTTAGCCTTGATAGATGTATTGCCACCTGTAAAACACTGGCTTGCTAAAAAAAGTATGGGGCTGGGTAGAAAGCAGCCACGGCTAGGGCGAGGCATTTCATTATGACAGCACATTACGATGTCATTATTGTCGGTGGCGGCATGGTCGGTGCAACTTTGGCTGTCGCCTTAAGTGAGCAAACATCATTAAAAATTGCACTGATTGAGGCACAGTCCCCTTCACCGATTAGCGAACAAGACGCCCCCGATTTACGTGTCAGCGCATTAACACGCGCTAGTGAAACACTGTTAAAGAATCTTAATATCTGGCAGCACCTCATTTCTTGCCGAATCAGTCAGTTTACTGATATGCGGGTATGGGAAACCAGTAACAGTGCTTTGCATTTTGACAGCGCAGATATTGACCAACCATTACTTGGCCATATCATCGAAAACCGTCATCTTCAACAGGCCTGCCTAACTCAATGCAAGCAAATAGCCACGATTGATATTCTCTGCCCTGCCAAACCGCAGGCACTCATTGGCAATACACTGACCTTAGAAGATGGTCGTCATCTCAGTGCTGATTTAATTGTCGGTGCAGATGGTGCCCATTCTCCATTGCGAGAGTGGGCAAATATAGAAACTCATGGTTGGGATTATCAGCAATCCGCTGTGGTCTGTACGGTAACAACAGAAAAACCACATCAACATACTGCATGGCAACGGTTTTTACCTGAAGGGCCACTAGCCTTTTTACCATTGGCTAATCCACATCAATGTTCGATCGTTTGGTCCAACTCAACAGAGGAAGCTGAGTCATTGCAACGACTTAACGATGAAGCATTTACCGATAAACTGTCCTTGGCCTTTGAAAAAACACTCGGTGATATTGTAACAATCAGCCAACGCGCCAGCTTTCCACTCAAACTACGTCATGCCGACCATTATGTTGAATCAGGCTTTGCACTGGTCGGTGATGCCGCACATACCATTCATCCACTGGCAGGTCAGGGAGTGAATATTGGTTTACTGGATGCGGCTACATTAGCGGAGATTGTAATTGAAGCCCACCAAAAAGGTCGCAATATTGGTAGCTTGCATACCCTGAAAAAATACCAACGCAAAAGAAAAGGTGACAACCTCGCCATGCAACTGACGATGGATGCCTTCAAACGTGTCTTTGGCAGCGATTTAGCCCCTTTACGCTGGGCTCGACGGTTTGGACTCAAAACAGTTAATCAATCTACCTTATTAAAAAATCTGTTTATACATCAGGCCTCAGGGCATCGATTCGCTAACCCTGAGTTATCCAAACACAAAGGCTAACGACACAACGGATCGATTGTTAGCGTTTAACGTCTATACTGGAAACAAACCAAACCTGTTCATGGAGGCAAAGAAATGCTGCGTTTCGTTACTCGACATATTTTTACTGGCCTGATAACCATACTCCCAGTATTACTGACCTTATATTTAATTTACTGGTTCATTGTTTCTACAGAGTTAATGCTGGGTGAATTGCTCCGTTTTGTTCTGCCAGAAACATTATACTGGCCAGGAATGGGGGTCATGGCAGGGTTAGCATTGGTTTTTTTTATCGGACTTTTAATGCATATCTATGTCGTTCAGCGCTTATTTGAAAAAGCTGAGCAACTGTTATATCAAACACCATTGATCAAATCCGTTTATCGTGCCATCCGCGATTTTTTTCAGTTTTTTTCCCCATCAAAAGATAAAGAGTTTGAACAAGTAGTTGCGGTCACTTTTGACAATGGCATGCAAGTCATTGGTTTTGTAACTCAAGTTACACCCGAATATTTACCCAAAGGGCTGAATAATGATGGAGACAGTGTCCTTGTTTACCTTCCACTTAGTTATATGATTGGTGGTTATACAATACTGGTGCCGCGTAAAAGTGTTCGCATCCTTGACATGTCAATGGAAGAGGCCATGCGATTCACATTAACTGCAGGGGTTACCGGACATTCCCCTGAGTCTTCACCCCCACTGTTTAAGCGACAATAAAGCCTCACTACTGCCCACGGAACACACCAACTTATTGTGTTTTTTGTTCTATCAATTGGTGTTGCTGTTGAGCAGCATCATTCAGTAACTGCTCCACATCCCTTGCTTTATCAATCATGTCTGTCTGATCTTTCCAGACATGATCCCCGTCCAGCGATGTTTGTTCATCTGAACATGCACAAACGATCATCATTACCAGTATTAAAACTAAATATCTCATCACGACCACCTCGCGTCCCCCAAATCTTAAATCTTATGACAGATTAAATAGGTAAAAACATCATTGAGGCGGCTTTTACCACTACAGACTTTATTAAACGACCTGATTTACGTGAAATAATGGCTGCCAGATTATCCTGAGTTGCGATCATACGACCAATTAAACGTTGGTAACTCAGGTTTCGCTGTTCATGTTCGAGACTGTCACTCAATATCAGCAATCTGCCATTGATATCCCGGTTTTCCGCCAGCATCCATGCCGCAATTTCAATGTTTCTAGCACTGTTATAGAGTTTCTGTTCACTCAGACTAGTCAGATAATAGAACTCGGTATGATTATCATAAGCAGTCATCAGCATTTTTCTTAAACCCACAATAAAGGGCAATACCCGATCACTACCCTGATAGGTTTCATCAAGCGCAACTCGAATAATATCGGTCGGCTTTAACGCTTGCCATTGAGGGTAGTCTTGATCATGTGCTCGTGAAAAGACGCGATTCACGCTAGCTTCAATAGTGCGTTGAGCCTTATCATGACGACCATCAGGATTGCGGCGGTACAATTTCAGCATCAGCTCCTTGAGATCATGCATAACCGCCCGCTGATGCAACTCAACAACTTCATTAATATCGCTTTTTGCCAGCCTTGAAAGGCCTGCACCATCAGGATCGCTTGCCACCACTTTTTGTTGAGCACATCCACCCAACAGACTGAAGCACAGCAAACATAAGATAAGATTAAACCGTCTCATCAAATAACCTGTCATTATCTGAGCCGGACTTCATATCAGCTACCTGCAAATAGTGCTGCACACCTCGTGGCATAGCGGGTACCGACGATTGAGGGCGATATTCATTATTGGCAGAAGAGTCATTAGTCATTGCAAACATTCGTACAAATCGTGAACGTTGCACATCATTAAATGTTGCTGTTAACTGGTTTGTTCTTTCATTTACAACAATTGGTGTTAATAACTTTTCATCACGACGTGCTGCTGCTTCAATAATAACGGGCGTAGAAAAACTTTCCTGACAGTCCGTCGGTTTTGGGAGAAATGTCGCTGCGAGATGCGCACCATTAATCTGCATTAACCACCTTCTCTCTTACATTAAATCAGGCAGACTTTCGTCTCGGTGGCCTGTTTGATCGTTTATGTCGTTCACCACCAGCCTGTTTTCGTGATGGTGACGGTGGCCTTTTTTCAGGCTTTTTAGGAGGCTGAGGTTGCTCCAATTGTTCACTCGACGTCGCTACAACAGGCAGCTTGTGCTTAATATAACGCTCAATATCTGGCAATGAAAACGCATAATCTTCACAAGCAAAACTGATGGCGATACCACTGGCACCAGCCCTTGCTGTGCGACCAATTCGGTGAACGTAATCCTCTTCATCTTGTGGCAAATCATAATTAAATACATGACTCACTTCAGGAATGTGTAACCCGCGAGCAGCAACATCGGTTGCGACCAGAAAAGGAAAATCTCCATCCTGAAAATGCTTTAATAAACTTTCGCGTTTTTTCTGTGGCACATCACCCGACAATAATGCTGCCTTATAGCCATTGCCTTCCAAATAGCCCCAAACAGTATCGGCAGCACGTTTTGTATTCACAAACACAATCCCCCGTGGCGGTTGCAAACGTTTTATCAGCGCCAGCAACAAGGGAATTTTTTCTTCATTAGCAGGATAATAAACACTTTCTTCTATTCTATCACCTGATATAGTTTCTGATACCACCAGCACTTTTTCTGGATTGTTCATGTGCTCATAGGCAAGTTCAGTAACTTTATAACTTAAGGTCGCCGAAAATAACATCCCTAACCGTAGCTCTGGCTGCGGCACACGTCGAAGGAAGTAACGCACATCCTTAATAAAACCAAGATCAAACATCCGATCGGCCTCATCTAATACCACAGCTTGAACCTGTTTTAGATTAAATACATGCTGTTTATGATAATCAAGAAGGCGACCTGGAGTACCGATTAAAATATCAACACCGGCCTCAATCGCTGCTTTTTGTTTTTCATAATCCTTGCCACCATGAGCCACCACAATGCGTAAATTGGCGTACTTATTAAGTAACTCAGCGTCTTTTGCTATCTGAATTGCCAGCTCTCTTGTTGGCGCTAATATAAAAGCACGCGGTTGTTTGCCATCCCAATTTTCAAAAGGCTTATCAACCAGCAATCGTTGAAAAGTAGCCAGCAAAAAAGCGATGGTTTTACCGGTTCCAGTTTGCGCCTGCCCTGCGACATCCTGTCCGGCCAATAACAATGGCAACGACTGTGCCTGAATAGGAGTACAAAACTCGAATCCCGCACTACGTAACCCATTTTGAAGAGTTTCATGCAAAGGCAATGACGAAAAAGCTTGCTCAGTTAAATGTGCACTCATAGAAATACTTGCATTACCTTTAATGATAGGAAAAAATGTTAGTCAATATTGGAGTGGGTGAGTATAGCCTTCCAATAGCTTATATACCACTGGAGATAAAAAACATGAGCGAAAATGTCACCAATGTGACTGATGGCGATTTTGATGGCCAAGTATTACAGTCTGACTTACCTGTATTAGTCGATTACTGGGCTGAATGGTGTGGTCCATGCAAAATGATCGCCCCGATTTTGGAAGAAATTGGCGCAGAATACGCAGGAAAAATTAAAGTCTGCAAACTGAATATTGATGAAAATGCAGACACGCCACCACGTTATGGTATTCGCGGCATCCCTACTTTAATGTTATTTAAAGGTGGTGAAGTTGAAGCAACTAAAGTCGGTGCTTTAACCAAGTCGCAATTGACTGCATTTTTAGATAGTAATATCTAGCAACACTCTTTCATCCCTTCACCACCGTGTGGGGATGAAAGATTTCACTTAATAAACGCTCATCACTGCATCTAACCTCACTTAGATACAAATCTGTAAAACCCACATTTTTCAAGTGAGTTCAAGGAGGCCGTGTGGAGCTGTCGCAGAGATCGCGACAAAACAGAGTCCTATGCCTGAATGGATGTTTCTGAACTTCTTAACGATCTAAATAAACCACAGCGTGAAGCCGTAGCTGCACCGCTAGGTCATGCCCGCATTCTGGCCGGTGCAGGCAGTGGTAAAACACGTGTTCTGGTTCATCGTATTGCCTGGCTGATTCAAGCGGAAAACTTATCGCCAGCCAATATTCTTGCGGTGACCTTTACCAATAAATCAGCGGCAGAAATGCGTGGCCGAATTGAAGACATGCTTGGCTATCCCATCGGCGGTATGTGGGTTGGCACATTTCACGGTTTGGCTCATCGTTTATTGCGAGCCCATTGGAAAGATGCCGATCTACCACAAAGCTTTCAAATTCTTGATAGTGATGACCAGCACCGCATGCTGAAACGCCTGATCCGGTCAATGGAACTGGATGAAGCACAATGGCCAGCGAAACAAGCACAGTGGTATATCAATGCCCAGAAAGATGAAGGTCTGAGACCCAAACATATCCAGGCAGGCAATGATCCCTATTCACAAAAAATGTTGGCTATTTATCAGGCTTATGAAGATGCTTGTCAGCGTGCAGGGGTGGTGGATTTTGGTGAGATTTTGTTACGTAGCCATGAATTATGGCTAAAACGCCCCGATATCCTTGCTAACTACCAACGTCGTTTTCAGCAAATTCTGGTTGATGAGTTTCAGGATACCAACACCATTCAATATGCTTGGTTACGACTACTCGCTGGTGAACAAGGCCATTTATTTATTGTCGGCGATGATGACCAATCTATTTATGGATGGCGTGGCGCACGCATCGAAAATATTCAGAAATTTCATAAAGATTATGCCGATGCAACCAGCATTCGACTAGAACAAAATTATCGCTCTACTGGCAATATCCTCGCCGCTGCCAATGCCGTCATTGCTAATAATAGTGAACGTCTGGGTAAAGAGCTTTGGACTGATGATGACGATGGAGAACTGATTCAGGTTTATAACGCGTATAACGAGCGCGATGAAGCCAGTTATGTAGTCGCTCAAGTTCAAGCTTGGGTTAATAAAGGTGGTAATCGTGCAGATCATGCTGTGTTATACCGTTCTAATGCCCAGTCTCGTATTATTGAAGAAGCATTGTTACAAGCCAATATGCCCTATCGTGTCTATGGTGGTTTGCGATTCTTCGAACGAGCTGAAATCAAAGACGTATTATCTTATCTAAGATTGGTGGCCAACCGTAATGATGACGCGGCTTTCGAACGGGTAGTCAACACCCCGACTCGTGGTATTGGTGCAGCAACACTCACTCAATTACGCCAACATGCTCGCGAATATAATCTAACGATGTGGCAAGCCGCTATCGCCCTGCTTGAAGCCAAGATTTTCCCTGCTCGCGCAGGCAATGCACTCACTGGCTTTCTGACCCTCATTGATTCACTGACACCCGAAGATGACAACATTCCTTTACATGAACTCACATCATTGGTGATTGATGAAAGTGGCTTGCGAGCGCATCACGGCAAAGACAAATCTGAAAAAGGTCAGAGTCGTATCGAAAATATGGATGAGTTGATTAATGCTACCCGGACCTTCACTCAACCAGAAGATACTGAAAACATGTCACTACTGGATGCCTTCCTGTCGCATGCTGCACTGGAGGCCGGTGAAAATCAGGCTGATCAATGGGAAGACTGTGTACAACTAATGACTTTACATTCTGCCAAAGGACTGGAATTTCCTGTGGTTTTTATGGTCGGCATGGAAGAAGGTTTATTTCCGGGACAGAAAACCAGCGATGACCCGACCCGGCTCGCTGAAGAGCGCCGACTGTGCTACGTTGGCATGACTCGGGCCAGAGAAACATTGTATTTATTGCACACTGAATCACGCTTCTTATATGGTCAGGAAATGTCGCCCAGTCCTTCTCGATTCTTGAGGGAAATTCCTGCCGAGCATATTGAAGAAATTCGTGCCCGAAAAAACACCATCAGTAGTGGCTACTCTCCGATACCACCTAAACATTCTTCTGCTATCAACGAAACAGGTCTTAACCCCGGACAACTGGTTCATCACCAAAAATTTGGAAGTGGCACTGTCATTGATACAGAAGGTTCGGGCAAAAGTGCACGTGTTCAAGTTAACTTTAAACATGCCGGCAGCAAGTGGTTAGTTCTTGCTTATGCTAAATTAGAACTCCTCTAATTCAGGAATTTTGTATGATTCACTACCGTTTATTATCTTCCTTGTTCCTTGGCCTTTGTCTTGTTGTCCTTACAGCATGCGGGCCTGAAGACGCCACAAGCAAAAGTACCTCTATCGATAGCAGTAAAATCTATCATTGGAAAATGGTCACTACCTGGCCACCAGGATTCCCGGTATTACAGGATGGCGCTGAACGATTTGCAAACAACATCAAAATCATGAGCAATGGCCGTCTCGATATTAAAGTCTACGCTGGAGGAGAATTGATCCCAGCATTGCAAACGTTTGATGCTGTTTCACAAGGTACGGTTGAGATGGGGCATGGTAGTGCCTATTACTGGGCAGGAAAAGTACCCGAAGCACAGTTTTTTTCCACCGTGCCTTTTGGCATGACTGCTCGCGGCATGAATGCCTGGCTGTATGATGGAGGTGGTTTGGAACTATGGCGTGAAATTTATCAACCTTTCCACGTTGTCCCCTTCCCACTTGGCAATACTGGCGTGCAAATGGGCGGCTGGTTTAATAAAGAAATAAACTCGCTTGATGACATTAAAGGACTAAAAATGAGGATTCCGGGACTTGGCGGTAAAGTGTTCGCCAAAGCGGGTGGAAATCCTGTTTTACTTGCTGGCAGTGAAGTTTATACAGCGCTAGAACGCAATACTATTGATGCCACTGAATGGATTGGACCCTACCATGATCAACGCTTAGGCCTATACCGAGCCGCTGAACATTATTATTATCCTGGCTGGCATGAACCCGGCACAGTATTGGAACTGACTGTTAATCAACGTGCATGGGATTCACTTCCTGCTGACTTACAAGCTATTGTCAGCAATGCTGCTCAAGCTGAAAACTTGCATATGTTGTCAGAGATGGAAGAGAAAAATTTGTCTGCCTTACAAGAATTACGTGAGCGTACTGATGTTCAGATCCACAAATTCCCTGATGACGTGTTAAGGACGCTTAAGACACTCACCGATGAAACGCTGGCTGAAGAAGCGGCTAACAATCCTAAATTCAAACGCGTCTATGATGCTTATCAGGACTTTCGTCTCAAAAATGATGCCTGGTCAGATATTTCAGAAAATGCCTATTTGGCCATTGAACATTAATCATGATTTATCTGATATTCACTCAGGATGGTTTTGAAGAAGCCAAAAATATCATAATAGAAGAAAAAGCCACGCTTTGGGTGAACGAGGATCTATTATCTGATCAACAGATAAGTGAGCTCACACAAGCAGCTATATCTGTTCACACCCTGCCAAATAAGGTTGATCCAAATGATGAAAAATCTATCCTTGCTGCTCTAAAACTGATTGAACAAGACGCACCAAAAACTGAAATTTTTGTGGAATATTTATAGCCTCATGAAAGCACTTATCACGCTATTAAGCCTGACATTTTCATTACTTACCCTACCTATATCTGCCGACACCTCTAGTGGATGGGATCATGCTGTTCGAAACCATCAAATTAGCAAAGATATTAAAGTCTACCGGAGCCCTGATTGTCAGTGTTGCCATAAATGGATCACCCATCTGCAAAAACATCAGTTTAACGTCATTGATCTGCTGACACCGGATATGGCCAATGTTAAAGAAACCGTTAAATTACCCCGAAAGATGGCATCATGCCACACAGCAATGATTGAAGGTTATATTATAGAAGGTCACGTTCCAGCTGATGATATCAAGCGTTTATTGGCGGAAAAACCGGATATTGCCGGTTTATCTGTACCTCAGATGCCAGTAGGTACTCCCGGTATGGAAATAGGAACTCGTAAAGATACCTTTATTGTTTTTCAGTTCGATAACACTGGCAACTACAGTATATTTAACAAATATCACATCGATGAAAATAACGATTATCAAAGCCATCCAACGGAGCATTGAGATTAAGTGGAATTGCTCGTTGTTTTAGGTCGATTGTTGTTTGCCTCATTTTCCACTGTTTTCCAGAAAAAATTAACGCATGCTGGGCTACATCCATTTTTTATAGTGATGACATCATACCTAGTGTTGAGCATCATTTGTTTGCCACTACTATGGGCCTTTAATCCTTTTGATCTAAGTCTAACATTCTGGATAAATATCTTTTTTGCCGCTTTGCTTGATATGGCTGGCACTTTATTTCTGGTAATGTCACTTTCAAAAACAGATTTATCCGTATTCGGACCACTTAACGCCTATAAAGTGGTCATATCAATGTTATTGGCCATGATTTTTATTGGTGAGATACCCAGCTTGCAAGGTTTTACCGGTGTAGGCATTATCGTACTGGGCAGTTATTTTTTATTCCCACCCAGCACTCATGTCGATCGTAGTCGTCTATTACATTTATTATCTGAACGTGGGGTGCAATATCGTTTTTTATCTATTGTATTATTTTCCATCGGCACCTTGCCTCTAAAAAATGCAGTAGTTGCAGGCGATCCATTGGCAACAACGGTATTTTGGTGTCTTATCGGTTTCCCTTTGGCAGTGATCGCCAACACCTGTTTTCTAAAAGATAATTTCAGCAAAGATTTTGAGAAGTCCAAAGACCACGTCTATCGTTTTCTCTATCTAGGAAGCCTGATTTTTCTAATGCAGTACATGACCATGATCGTGTTCTCACAGCTGTTAATAGCCTATTCACTGGCCTTGTTTCAACTTAGCATGGTATTACAGGTATTTCTCGGTTATCGAATTTTCAATGAAAAACACATTATTAGGCGGTTTAGCGCCTGTCTGGTCATGGCTACTGGCAGCTTACTGGTAGTCACAGCCTGATTATACAAATCTATAACTCTAGAGCTAGTCATACGATTAAATCTTATAAACATGAGTGGAATAGAACCATGAGTCAGAATGACAAATTATCGCAACAAGACTATGTAAACAAATGCACATCAGCAGCCGAAAAAGGCAATATTGTGG
>Ga0224506_10000399_pt1 | contig 38492 bp, 37 predicted proteins | sample SF_Jan12_sed_USG_2_FD_169108 | JGI IMG/M metagenome (GOLD analysis project Ga0224506, IMG submission 169108) | Sediment microbial communities from San Francisco Bay, California, United States - SF_Jan12_sed_USGS_8_1 | ecosystem: Environmental > Aquatic > Marine > Sediment | place: USA... | reverse complement strand
GGACTTATGATTCTGGTGTTTTTAGTGTATGAAATCTATGAGATTGCCTTCCATGATCAGCTAACTAAAATACCTGGAAGACGTGCACTCATAACCAGGCTAGGCACTATAGGTCAAAATTATACATTGGCTATGGTCGATATTGATCATTTTAAAAACTTCAACGATACCCATGGGCATGATGTCGGCGACCAGGTTCTTAAAATGGTAGCGGCACGCCTGGATGAAGTCACGGGGGGAGGAAAATCCTATCGGTATGGGGGTGAAGAATTCACCATATTATTCTCTCGGAAATCTGTTGATGAAGCGATGGTTCATTTGGAGGCAATTCGCGAACGAATCGCTAATTACCAGGTTGCAATCCGAAAGCCCGAGAGACCAAAAAATGCTAAATCCGGTAAGAAATCCAGAGGTGAAGACGATAAGAGCGAAGTGGTTAGCGTAACCATATCTATTGGCGTGACTGCTTGCTTACCCGGTGAAAAGTCTGACCTGGTAATGAAACGAGCCGATGAAGCCTTGTACCTGTCAAAACAGCGAGGCCGAAACAGAGTGTCAAAGAAATAGAGCTTCCAACACCTTGAGTGACCAAAACTAACGGGCTACTTTTTAGACTAATCAGATCTTTACTGATGGTTTATTGCCTGTGTAACTCAATGTAGATAAGCGTTAACGTTTTGCAAATACAAATCAAACACCAAGTCTAAAGCCAATGGTGTTTGATTTAAATCACAGGCTTCCTTTATCAGCAATATCAGGCGTGGTGTAAATACCAGCGCCAGTCCTGTTCTCCAACTTCCGCCATAAATTGACTGTATTCATTTTTCTTGACGGCTAGAAACACATGAAGAAAGGCTTCTCCAAAATATGTCTTGGCCCAATCAGATTTCTCTATGGCTTGCAGACTGGTTAGCCAATCGGTCGGCAAGTTTTCAGTGGCTTGTGCATAGCCATTGCCTTTGGTTTCTGGACCTGGATCTATCTGATGCTGAATGCCATGGTGAATCCCTGCCAAAATAGCAGCGGCTGCGAGATAGGGATTTGCATCGGCACCACAAATCCGGTGCTCTATGTGTCGGCTTATTGCATCACCTCCAGGTATTCTGAATGATACCGTTCGGTTGTTTACACCCCAATTGAGTGCTAATGGCGCATAGCTATTCGTCTGAAACCGTCGAAAAGAATTAGCATTGGGACAAAATATTGCCAGAGCATCTAGCAGTGTCGTCATCATTCCACCAATAGAATGCCGTAATAGAGGTGTACCTGTGGGGTGTTCACTAGCATACAAATTGTTACCATCAGCGTCGGCTAAACTAACATGCATGTGCATACCGGAGCCAGCCAAATCAGTAAAGGGCTTAGCCATAAAGCAGGCCTGAAAACCGTGTTTCTGGGCGACGCCTTTAACGATTCGTTTATAACGAATGCCTTCATCAATGGCCTGCAGTGCATCAAAACGGTGTTCCAGCGTTAGCTCTAGTTGACCTGGAGCGTATTCGGAAATAGCGGTGCGCAAGGGGATTCCCTGTGCTTTGCAGGCAGTATATAGATCGTCCAAAAATGGTTGTAATTGTTCCAATTCAGCAACACCATAAACCTGAGGAGCATTAGGGCGCTGACCATTAGATTGTAACGCCGGCCGGGGTTTGCCATCAGAGTCGGGTTTTTGATCTAGTAAATAGAATTCTAACTCAACTGCCATCACCGGAAATAAGCCATCAGTAGCTAGTCGATCAATAACACGAGTTAGCACATGACGTGGATCGGCAACGGCAGCAGGCAAACCTTTTTCGGGGTGCATGCTCACCTGGAGTTGTCCTGTAGGTCTATTACGCCAGGTTTGTAGTGTCAGACTGCAGGGCAGTGGGAAGGCCCAGCAATCCGCATCGGCGACATCCCATACCAAACCACTTTCGTCGACATCTTCACCTCGGATAGTGAGTGCTAATATTGAGCTTGGAAGTGGCCTTCCGGATTCAAAAATAGCAAGTAATTCATCGCGGTGGAGTAATTTACCACGCGGTACGCCATTAGGGTCTACCAGAAACAGTTCAATGGCCTCGACTTCTGGATGTAATTCCAGAAAGTCCTTGGCTTCCTGCGGTGATGCGAATTTCATGATGATTATCTCGTTTTTGTTATATACGCGCGCCAGGTAGCGCAAGAATTTCGGTTAACGCGTTATCGAGCGTCTGTACCAATCGGTTGACATCGGACTCTGAAGTATGCGGACAACAGAGTGTCATATTATGAAATGGCGTAATCAGTATGCCCCGATTGATGAGATAGAGGTGCAGCGCCATTTGCAATTCATCGTGAAATGCGGCTTCGGCTTCGGCACCCGTTTTTGGTGGGGTTTCACAAAATTGAAATTCACAACGCGCACCCAGTTCGGTTACTGACCATCGAAGGTCGTGTTTGTTAATGAGATTTCGAAACCCGTTGGCAAGCTGGCTTGCCAACAGTAGCATGTGATCATAGGCAGCTTCTGTGATCACTTGTTCCAAATTTGTACGCATGCAGTGCATGGCAAGGGCGTTGGCAGACAGTGTCGTTCCCATGCCGCTGTGGCCATGGCCGATAGATGATGAACGCGCATTGTCACTGGCTTTTTGCATTGCACTAGCCATATTGGCAGTGCAGCCATAGACTGCACTGGGTACGCCGCCAGCAATAGGTTTTCCGACTACAAAAAAATCAGGATCTAATTGCCATTGCCGGGTACAGCCACCCATACCTGTAGAAATAGTATGAGTCTCATCTATGATGAGTAGAGTGCCATATTTTCTGGTCAGCTCCCGGCACTTTTCAAGAAAACCGGGTTCAGGCAGGACCATGCCAATATTGGTCATTGCGGGTTCGCATAGCAAGGCTGCCACATCGCCCTTTGACAGTGCCACTTCGAGTGCTTCTATGTTATTAAAGGGAATTGACCGGCTGTGTTCTGTTAAATCGTAGGCTTGCCCTATAAGACCACTTCGGTGAACCGTTTCACCATCATGACTTCGGACCATAACGTCATCGACCGTGCCGTGATAGCAGCCATCGAAGACCAGCAACACTGACCGTTTTGTAATCGCTCTGGCCCAGCGCACAACAAAGCGGTTGGCATCTGTAGCGGTTGTTGTCACTTGCCAGTAAGGCAAACCAAAATGTTTGGTTAGTAACTCCCCACAAACAATGGCGTCTTCACCGGGCAACATTGTGGTAAGCCCTCGATCGCCCTGTGATGCAATAGCCTGTGCTATGGGGTCAGGAGAGTGACCGAACATGGATCCGGTATCACCCAGACAAAAATCAACATATTCATGTCCGTCAACGTCAAAAAAACGAGAGTTCTTTGCATGACTTACGAATAATGGGACAGGGGTAGACCAGTCCGACATCCAGTGCATTGGAACGCCACCGTAAAGTGACAGCTTGGCCTTTTCTGCCAGCGCTAATGTTTTCGGATTGTTGTCGAGGAAGCGAATCCTTTCTCTTTTTGTTATTGTGTTAATTGCGTCTTGGCTAATACCGCTTGTAGTCATATATTGAACGCCCGTTTGATATTTTTTACATATTGAGTGGATACATTCTATGTTGTCAATTATTTTTTAAGCATTTAGGATCTAAACCGGCGCATAATTGTTTGTTATGAATCGTTAACAGAAAGGGAGAGACGCTATGGCAGAAACGATCTGGTTGGGTCAGGTTGCCCTGATTACCGGTTGCGGCAGTAATAAGGGTATTGGATATGCGGTCGCCAGACGATTAGGATCGCAGGGGGTAAAGCTATTAATTACTTCAACTAGTGAGCGAATATTTCAACGCGTTGCTGAACTAAAAAGTCTAGGCTTTGAAGTTGCAGGATTTATTGGTGATTTGACCGATGAAATGCAGGTGCAGCTGCTTTACCAATGGGCAATGAATCAATTTGGTCGTATTGATATCCTGGTAAATAATGCGGGCATGGCTATGCAAGGACATCCTGAACCATTTTCGCTGGTTTCTGATACCGATCTGCCTACCTGGCATATGTCTTTAAACCGAAACCTGACAACGGCATTTTTGATGACTCGCGCTGTATTAACCGCTATGCAAGCACAGGGTTACGGTCGAATAGTGAATGTTAGTTCGACAACGGGTACTCGGGGTACGAATATTGGCGAAGCCGCATACGCGGCGGCTAAGGCCGGTATGGTTGGATTTACCATGAGCCTGGCATTAGAATCTGCACGTCAGGGTATTACTGTAAATAGTGTTGCTCCAGGCTGGATCGAAACTGAATCAAGCACCGAAGAAGAAAGGATGGCGGCTCAATATACCCCAATGGGGCGTGCGGGTTCTGCTTCCGAGGTAGCCGCAGCTATCGCATTCTTGGCGTCTCCAGAGGCCAGCTATATATCAGGAGAGCTGTTGGTAGTTGATGGCGCCAATTGTGTGATTGAAAATAAGGCACCGACATTGTAAATCAGATTAACGCTGATTCAGATATTGAGAGGCGTTTTTATGGTGATAAAGACTGTTTTGACCAGAGAGATGTGTTCGTTAGGGGGTGCTCGCCTTTATTAGTGAGGCTGCGTGACGTTTTCACACAGCCTCTGGCACTAGTCGGAACCCCAAAAATACGGGCTTAGGCTAATTAGGATGTTTGCGGAGACAACTGTTTTATTCTGGCCTTAATCATGTCGATAGCAACTCTGTTTTTACCGCCCTTGGGTACAATAATGTCGGCGAATTGTTTGCTGGGTTCAACAAACTCCAGATACATAGGCCGAACAGTCGACGTATATTGGAGAATCACCGATTCAAGCGTTCGTTCCCTTTCTTCCATGTCCCGCTTCAGTCGTCTGATAAAACAAATATCCAGAGCGGTATCCATATAGATCGATGTATTTAGTCGTTTTCGAATGGTTTTATTAACGAGCAGTAGAATGCCTTCAATAATGATAACCGGGCGAGGTGCCATCAAAATAGTCTGGTTTGTGCGGGTATGGATTTTATAATCGTAGGTAGGAATCTGTACCGAACGACCAACGAGTAACTCGTCTAAATGATGCACCAGCAAGCTATGATCAAAGGCGTTTGGGTGGTCATAATTTGTTTTTATCCTGTCTTCCATATCCATGTGACTTTGATCCTTGTAATAAGCATCTTCGTTCATAATGGCAATATTGTGTTCACCCAGTTCAGCTTTAAGTTCATTAAAGATTGTATGAGAGAGTAAACTCTTCCCGGATGCTGAGGCGCCAGCAATTCCAATTATGATAGGGGTCATGATTTACAAATTCCAGATAGTAGTGCGGCGGTATAATATCTGACCGTGGATCATCTGTCATGGTGACCCGGATTAATTCAGGGCTTAAAAAATCAACGGGTTGTAAAATTCATACTGTTTTAATCCTGGTTCGGGGCTACAATGTTTGGCATTAATTATTTATACAAAAGGAAACATTATGTCCCTGATAAAAATGGCTGACTTGGATCTTGCTGGCAAACGTGTACTCATTAGGCAAGATTTAAATGTTCCTTTAGATAATCAGGGGCAAGTCTCCAGTGATAAACGAATTAAAGCCTCGCTCCCTACATTAAAGTTAGCCTTGGAACAGGGTGCCAAGGTTATGGTGATGTCTCACCTGGGTAGGCCGGAAGAAGGTGTTTATGACGAAAAATATTCGCTACAGCCGGTAGCAACCTATTTGTCAGCCTTGCTAGGAGTTGATGTCCCAGTCATAAAAGACTGGGTTGATGGTTTTGATCAGCAATCTAATCTTGTGTTGCTCGAAAACGTCCGCTTTAACCCGGGTGAACAGAAAAATGATGACGAATTGTCTAAAAAAATGGCTGCTCTGTGCGATATCTATGTCATGGATGCATTTGGCACCGCCCACCGTGCTCAGGCTTCTACCCACGGTGTAGCAAAATATGCACCAGTAGCCTGTGGAGGGCCTTTGTTAACAGGTGAACTTGATGCACTTGCCAAGGTTATGGACAATCCGGCAAGACCTATGGTCGCGGTAGTCGGTGGTGCCAAGGTATCAACCAAATTGACCGTATTGGAAAGTCTGTCCAGTGTCTGTGACCAACTCATTGTCGGTGGTGGTATTTCCAATACTTTTGTGGCAGCCAGCGGACATAATGTAGGTAAATCTTTGTATGAACCAGATTTGATTCCACAGGCCCGGAAGTTAATGGAACGACTGGATATACCTGCTGCCACAGACGTGCGTATCGCGAAAAATTTCTCTGATTCCGAACCTGCCGTTGTCAAACCCGTTGATCAAGTAACTGATGACGAACAGATTTTGGATTTGGGCCCGGAAACTGCCAAGAAATATGCAGAAATTCTAAAAAATGCCAAGACCATTTTATGGAATGGCCCATGCGGGGTATTTGAATTCGATAATTTTGCAGAAGGGACCAGAGCGGTTGCAAATGCCATTGCCGATAGCGATGCATTCTCTGTCCTTGGTGGTGGTGATGTAATTGCGGCGGTTCAAAAATTTGATATGGAAGATCGTTTTTCTTACATATCTACAGGTGGTGGTGCCTTCCTTGAATTCGTTGAAGGAAAAACTTTACCGGCAGTTGCTGTTTTGGAAGAACGTGCCAAAACCTCATTTAATTAACATGACATCAGGAATGTATCATGACTCAGAAAATTTCAGATTTTATTAAACCAGGCGTTGTCTTTGGTGATGACACGCAGAAGATTTTTGAATTAGCCAAGGCTGGTAAATTTGCCCTTCCAGCGGTAAATGTTGTTAATACCGACTCTGTAAATGCGGTTCTTGAAGCCGCCGCGAAGGTTAACTCTCCGGTTGTTGTGCAGTTCTCAAATGGTGGTGCGCAGTTCTTTGTTGGCAAAGGACTTAAACTTGAAGGTCAGCAAGCACAGATTGCTGGTGCTATTGCCGGTGCGAAATATGTCCATTCTGTTGCTGGTCTTTATGGAATTCCCGTTATATTACATACTGACCATGCTGCAAAAAAGCTATTGCCGTGGATCGATGGTCTCCTGGATGCAGGTGAAAAACACTTCGCCGAAACGGGTAAACCACTATTCTCTTCTCACATGTTGGATCTTTCTGAAGAGTCTTTAGAAGAAAACATTGAAACCTGTGAACGATATTTGTCTCGCATGGACAAAATCGGAATGACCCTTGAAATTGAACTGGGCTGCACTGGCGGCGAAGAAGATGGTGTTGATAATACCGATATGGATAATTCGTTGCTATATACTCAGCCGGCAGATGTTGCCTATGCTTATGAGAAACTAAGTGCTATTAGCCCAAGATTCACCATAGCAGCCAGTTTTGGTAATGTTCATGGTGTATATAAGCCTGGCAATGTTCAGTTGACACCTTCAATTTTGGACAACTCTCAAAAATATTGTTCTGAAAAATTTGGATTGCCTGAAAAATCACTGGATTTTGTCTTCCATGGTGGATCTGGTTCTTCTGCCCAGGAAATTGAAGAGTCTATTGGTTATGGTGTGATTAAAATGAACATCGATACCGATACCCAATGGGCATGTTGGAATGGTATACGTGAATATTACGCCGCCAATGAAGGCTATTTGCAGGGACAGATAGGAAATCCGGATGGTGACGATAAGCCGAATAAAAAATATTATGATCCACGTGTCTGGTTACGAAAGGGTCAAGAAGGAATAGTAGAGAGATTAGAGCAGGCATTTAAAGAACTGAATTCAATCGATCGATATTAATACCCGTAGTACTAAACCCCTCCAGAGTGTTAATTGAGAGGGGTTTTTTTTTGGTTCTGCTTCTGGTTCTTATTTATTGGTCTCAGTGTCATGTCTTACAGAAACCGGGCCACATAGGAGCAGCTTGCACGTATCTGATAGTTTTCCTGTTTTGCCCATTCGAAACCAAAATCTACCAGTTTTTTTGCAATACCCTTTCCCCTGAATGTCATTGGGACATAACTATAATCAAAATTAACCGACTCGGCATTGATCAATGTATAGGTTAATAAGGCCAGTTCATCTGAGCCATCAATGCTGGCGGTAAATTGCGATTTTTCTGGTTCATGTTGAATTTTCATTTGGCCGACCTTCTGATTTGTCTAAAGAAAGGAAATCCCTCGCTAATATATCGTTCTAACCTAAGTTTGTTGTTTTCAATGCTCAGCAACAGTCCCGGCACCAGGAGCAGGATGAGTACGGTACCGAAGGCTAGTCCAAACACTAACACAATGGCCATGGGAATCAGGAACTGGGCATCGAACGACTGTTCAAACAATAACGGAGTCAGTCCTGCGATGGTGGTGATTGTGGTCAATAATACGGCTCTTAACCGCTGGCAGGAAGCCTCAATAACCGCCTCTTCGGGCTTGAGCCCTTCTTCTTTTAGACGTTTGTAAAAAGTAATTAATACAATCGAATCATTGATAACAATACCGCTTAGACCAAAGAGTCCAAACAGGCTCAATAAGGATACGTCAACCCCCATAACCCAGTGACCGAATAAAGCCCCTGTTAGTCCAAAGGGTATCGCGATCATGACCGCTAATGGCCATATCCAGCTTTCAAAAACCCAGGCTAAAATGCCGAAAATCAGCAGTGATGCCAATATGACACCGTAACCCATGTCACTTAATATTTTGCGTTCGTCGAGTCGTTGACCCTCTATAACGGATCGAACTCCGTACTCTGCTGCGATCTTGGGCACTATTTGGTCGTCGATGATCTTATTTATTTCAATTGTATTGGCTATATCTTCGTCAATGTCAGCGGTGACTATGACCGACATTTCACCATCTTGTCGGGTCAGTGAATCTACGCCGCGTTGAGACTTTATTTCGATTAAACTCCCCAGAGGAGCCCAGTTGTCGCCACTCAAGTGAATAGGCAGCGACTCCAACATGCCAATACTGGATGCCTGGGCTTCAGGCAGTCGTAAAATGACATCCAGATCATGGCCGTTTTCCTGAATAAAGCTGACGGTTTTGCCATCTAACATTGATTGGGTTCGCGATGCCAGGTCGCTTAAACTGAAACCTAATGACTTGGCATAGGAAGTTAGAGTAAATCGCATTTGCTCTGTACCATAGGGCAAGTCATCTTTGATGTCGCTGACACCTGATAACGATTCTATTTCAGCTTGCAAGGCAACCGAGGCTGCTTTTAACTGATCCGGATTGTCACTTCTTAGGCGGACAACAACATCGGCGCTGGATAATCCTCTAAAACTTCGACCAAAGCTAATGGTCTCTACACCGGCAGGAATTCGTACTTTTTTACGCCATTGGCTAACCAGTTCCTGATTGGTATAGGGACGATCAGTATCGCCAACCATTTCAACATGAATAGAGCCGTTTTCGGCACTACCGTTTCTATGGGTTAATATAATATTCTTAATGAATAGATAGCCGGTTTCCTTTTCGACCAGTTTAAGCTCATTGACCATCTGATTCAGAAAATCATTCACGATCAATTCTTCAGTGCCTTCGGCAAATTGAACCGAAACGGACATGCTGGTCCCTTCTACATGTGGGGGGAGTGTGATTTTAATTGCGCCGCCCTTGACGAGCCCCAGCATAAGAATAAAAGCAGCCATCACCAATGACAAAGTAATCCAGCGATAGTCGATGGCACGAATTGCCAATGGGCGAAAGACATTGGTTTTGAACCTTTCAAAGCCATCGTCGATTGCGTTGCGTATTTTGCTTTGTTTGGCTTTTTTAATGGTACGGGTGTTGTGTGCCAGATGCCCGGGTAATATTAGAAAGCATTCTATCAATGATGCAATGATGGCACAGACCACTACCGTTGGTATATCAATAAGCAAATCACCCAGGCGTCCACCCAGCATGAGCAAGGGGCTAAACGCAGCGATCGTTGTTAAGCTGGACGCCAACACTGGAGGCCACATTCTCTTTGCTGCCAGAATAGATGCCTCTATAGCGGTGTAACCCTGAGCCTCAAGAACTTCCGTGTCTTCACTGACTACAATGGCGTCGTCGACTATAATGCCCAATGCGATCATAAAGCCAAACAGGCTAAATGCATTGATAGTCGTCTCACTAAAATCCATGAATATAAAGGTCGCCATAAAAGATACGGGAATTCCAAGAGCGACCCATATAGCGATACGAGTATTTAAGAAAATAAAAAGCACAATGAGAACCAGAATCATTCCTAGCATGCCATTGTCCAGAATTAACTTGATACGAGATTCAAGAAACTGCCATTGCTCGCTATACGCCTTAACGGCGATACCTTCAGGAAACTCTTTGCTTTCCAGCCAGTTTAGATAAATATCAGCGGTATTCAACGTGTCTTGACCCACTTGACGTCGAAGACTGATTTTGACTGATGGGTGTCCTTCAAATGTCAAATAGCTAAATTCATTAGAAAAGCTTTTTATGACCTGGGCAACATCTTGAACCTGCACCTCAGCTCCAGTGCTGGAGTCGATAATGATCGGGAGGCTTTCCAAATCATGTTGGTTTTCCGCTTTACCATTTGCACGCAGTTGCGTTATTACATCGGTATTGCCGGCGATTCCTGCAGGCAGGTTCTGATTGCTTCCGGATAATGTTTGTGCAACCTGATCCAGTGTCATATCCAGATTAAGTAATTGTTCTGCCGATATGACAATCTCATAACGTTCTTCCGGGTCGCCTGTAATGCTGACTTGTGCTATGCCGTTGGCAATTAATTCGTCGGCAGAATTTTTGGCCGTTTCATATAATAAACTGATATCGACATCGCCATAAATGAGCAGTTCGGTAATGGGTTCGTATCGTACGGGGCGAGAAACCAGGGGTAAATCGACATCGCTTGGTAATGCTACAGTTGCAATGGCATCTTCTACCGCCTGTTTGGCTTTGTCAGCATCAATACCCTCATTGATATCCATGCGTATGCTAACTCTGTTTTCACTGCTGGTAGTTCTAACCGAGCTAACTTCAGTGAGTGTTAATATGGCTCTTTCTAGAGGAATGCCCAGACCTTCCTGAATGTCTTCGGCACTGGCACCTTGCCAGCTGGCTGAGACTCTGAGGCTATTAAACTCAAAATCAGGAAAAAACTGTCGGTTAAGTTTCTGCAGTGAAAATAATCCGACCAAAATAACCAGAAACATTAAGCCATTAGCGGCAATTCTATGGTTGCCTAATCTTTCGATCCAGTTATTCATGGTTATAAACCCTGATTTTCTTTGGCGACATTAACGTTTAAACCGGTTGAGGCATTGGGAAGGCGTGTATTCAGCAATAACTCGCTATTGGCTAAATGTTCACTCTTCACCAGATACCAGGTATCACCATCTTTTTGTAATTGGCCCAGAGAACTGACGGGAACTCCTTGCAATTTACCTGAAATAACTCGAAACACCAGTTGTCCTTCATAGAGTACGTTTGCGGGAATGGCATATACGTTGTCCAGGGAGGGCAGTGTTGCCGTTAGTGCAATGTGCTGGCCAAGCGCGACAGCAGGCGCATCGACAAACTGGAATTTAACCTGAATACTTCCCTGACTTGTAATCGAATCAACTGAAGAAAGCTTTAGATTATAGTTTTGTTCACTCAGGGTAGTAGACGCACTCACTAGCTGCTCCTGATTAGTCAGAAGAGGTAACCATTTTACCGGAACTCTTGATACGACACCCAAAGACTCCGGGTTGTAAATCGTCAGTAAGGGCGCATTCTGGGAAACCTGATTGCCTTCTGCTACTGCGACACTGGCCACTACACCATTAAATGGTGCCAAAATTTGTGTTTCTTCGAGTAGAGCATCAATATTTTCTAGGGTGGCAGATAGTTCAGATTTTTGAGCGTTAAGTTGAGCCATGGTGTCGGTATAACGACTGAGCGCCAGCTTTCGATTTTGAACCTGCATCAGTTGATTTTGATAGCTTTTGAGTGCCGTTTCATAATCGGTGCTGGATGATAATTGCTGTGATGACAGGTTTTCATAACGATCAAGGGTTTTTTGGCTGATATCCAGTATTTTTTCTTCGATTCTAAGATTTTCTGTATCTGAATCCTGCTGCAGTTTTTGTAAACGAATTCGCGCGTCGATGTCATCAATTCTTGAAGCGGTCTGCCGCCTGGTGACCAAGAGTTCTCGGTTATCCAGCGTCATTACCAGTTGTGATATTTCAACGCGCATTCCAGACGTCACCAGTATCTGTTTTACTGTCGAATTATGTTGGGACGCGATATCCAGTTTTTGGTCAGATACTACTCTCCCAAATAAATTCAACTCAGGTGCCCAGCTAGATTTTTCAACCTTCAATAGAGATACTGTAGCTGCATTGGTTTGGCCAAAAAGCCCGCCTCGACCACTAAAACCTCCCGAGCGATTCCTGCCAGGAGCCTGTTGTTGATCTGAATTTTGACTACTCGCATTATCTTTTAAACTGGTTTGGTTGTCTTGGTTTTGAACGGAAATTGGTTGTTTGTTGCCATCAACAGGCCGATTTGAGGTGTTAGTCACTTTAGATTGAACAGATTGCTCAGCTGGCCTTCGAACGTTAGACTCTTTTCCCCCTAAAAGTATAAAGCCGATAATCGCGATAATCAGTATAACAATGGGTGTCAGATAACGTTTGACCATTGAGAATAATCCTTATCAGAAGTGATTTTATAATTAACTATTTTGTTTTAAAAGCCCGGGTTAGTCAGTAAAGATGCTGTAAATGAAAATTATTTCCACATTTGGTCGCATAGCTTTTAGTTCATAAAGTTAACACAATCATACTATTGGAAAATATCTAAATAATCAGAAGGAACTGATTAATGAATCTTGCTCGTATACGGGCGCGTGCCCGCGTTGGAATTGCAGCCCCATTAGTGATCGTTGAAGCCCACTTGTCTAATGGTCTGCCTTCCATGTCACTAGTTGGTCTTCCTGAAACTGCTGTCAAAGAATCTAAGGATCGGGTTCGATCCGCGATACTTAACTCCGGATTTGAATTTCCAGCTCGAAGGATAGTGGTAAATCTTGCCCCTGCTGAACTGCCTAAAGAGGGAGGTCGTTTTGACTTGGCCATTGCTTTGTCAATATTAGTGGCATCTGGCCAAATTCCTGCCATATCTGTTGAAGACTATGAATTTTTAGGAGAACTGGGCCTGGATGGTGCTGTCCGCCCCATTAAGGGTGTGTTACCTGCGAGCATGGCGGCGCTAAAAAATCAGAAGCAACTGGTAATACCTGCGCGGAACGCACAGGAAGCGCTAATGCCGGAAGGTGCCAGGATTTTTGCGATTCGTACCCTGTTAGAGTTGAGCGCACACCTGACCGGAATAACCCTGATGGATTACGCCATCAAGGAATCTCTTGTAGAGAAAGATGCTGACAACCAACCTGATCTGTCAGAAGTGCGAGGGCAAATACAAGCTAAAAAGGCGCTGGAAATTGCAGCTGCCGGACAACATAACCTGCTTTTTTTTGGTCCTCCTGGTACCGGAAAGACACTGCTTGCCAGTCGACTGCCTGGCATATTGCCGCCGTTGACCGATTCTCAACGGTTAGAGGTCGCAGCAATTCACTCAATAGCGGGATACTCCTTTCTTAATAGAAGTCAGAGACCTTTTCGTGCGCCTCACCACACAACTTCCGGGGTAGCCTTGGTTGGAGGGGGAGCCAACCCTAAGCCAGGTGAGATTAGTCTTGCTCACAGCGGGGTATTGTTTCTGGATGAGTTACCGGAATTTCCCAGATCGGTTTTAGATGTATTACGTGAACCTCTGGAAAATGGAGAAATTGTTATTTCCAGAGCAGCCCGTAAAGTAAGGTACCCCGCTCAATTTCAGCTAATAGCCGCTATGAACCCCACTCCTGGTGGCTACAGTGCAGAAGATACCCGGTCAGGCCACTATACTCCGGCGCAAATTCAAAAATATCTATCAAGAATATCAGGGCCTTTTTTAGATCGCATTGATATGCAGGTTGAAGTAGGGCCAGTGTCTCCACGGTTGTTGTCTATGCCGACACAAGAAGAATCAAGTAAGGTTGTTCAGAAACGGGTGCTGCAGGCTGTTGATCAGCAATTAACCAGACAGGGTAAATTGAATGCACGTTTAAGACCTGCTGAACTGGAACAACACTGCAAGCTTTCAAGTTCAGATCTGGAATATTTACATCTGGTTATGGAGCGGCTAAAACTGTCGGCCCGTAGTTATCATCGAATTTTAAAGGTGACAAGAACCATTGCAGATCTATCGCTGACTAAACAGCCTGATCGCAACCACTTAATTCAGGCAATCGGCTACCGGCAACTGGATAAAATATTGAAATAACAATGAGTCGTTCCAGTGAATGATTAGCAGTGTTTCCCCTGGTTCTCTATAAAGAAAACCAGGAGGTACTTTTTTTAGCCTTATCTTGAAATATCGCGGGACATCTATCCAGGGTGACAGGAAACCTGTTTGGTTGCTGGAACCCTGTTTTAGAATATTTCGTCCGGGCTCAGGTTAAATAAAGACCGATCACCAAATTCCACTTCTTCACCCTGTTCTTCGATAGGAATATCCAGTAACTCAGGATTAGGCTTTTTAACCATAATTTCAACACGGCGGTTTTTCGATCTGCCTTCGACCGTGTCGTTGTCAGAAATGGGTCGAGTGGAGCCATGCCCTACAATAGTAAACCGGCTGTCACTCATTTCCGGCGCAATAAACAGGTATTCAGCAACAGCCATAGAACGCGCTACAGACAATCTGAAATTGTTTCTAAATCGGGAGCCTGTAGTAGGGATATTGTCGGTATGTCCCTCTACGGATATGGTACCGCTAACTGTGTTGAGCAAATCTCTGATTAAATCTAAAACTGGTAAAAAGTCATCCTCTATATAATCAGAGCCACCACTAAAAGATTGTTCCGATATTCTGATAATAATGGTGTCCGATACAGTTTCAACTTGCAGCATGCCATCCTCAATAGATTCAGCCAATTGTGATGCAAAATTGGCAGCATCTTGCTGAGCTTGCATTTCCGCTGCTTGCTGAATGGCAACTTCCCTGGAATTTTTTCCTGAATCACCTTGCTGCTCTTCTTGTTGGGTGACTTCGTCCTGGCACAAAACTTCCAGGCTATCAAGAATGTCGTCTTCAGTTTCCTGCCGAATTTCATTGATAGGAGTTGGTTCAGGTCGCCCGGGCGAAAACTCCTGTGCAATAATACTGGTGCCTTTAGGTGCGGCACTAACATCAATTTGATTTTGCACCCCAAACGCATTTCGCATTGAACCAGCTAGTCGTTTAAACTTTAACGCGTCCATTTCTGAAAACGATAGCAACAATACAAAGAAACACATTAATAGTGTCATTAGGTCGCCGAAGGTGGCTAGCCAGCCGGGGAGACCTCGTTTACACGGGGGGCATTCCTCTTCTTCATCCATTACCTGATCCTGCCTTAGGTATCTGCGCCGCGTTTGCCAGTTGGCAAATAGGTTTTCAGTAACGATTCAATAACTCTTGGGTTTTGACCGGCTTGAATGGCGAGAAGACCATCAATAACTAGTCTTTGAAGAAGATCTTCTTCGTTCGCTCTTAAATTGAGTTTGTCTCTGATTGGCAAGCAAACAACATTAGCCATCAGTGAACCATACAGTGTCGTTAATAGAGCGACTGCCATTGCGGGTCCAATAGACTTAGGGTCATCCATGTTGGCCAACATGGCAACAAGACCAATCAATGTTCCTACCATGCCCATAGCTGGAGCAACATCACCCAGGGAATCAAAAATGCCGGCACCCATTCTGTGACGTTCGGTTGTTAGTTTCATGTCTCTATTTAATAAAGAGCGAACTACATCAGGGTCATGGCCATCTACCAATAACTGAATACCTTTGCTCATGAACTCATTGCTGACTTCTTTGCCTTCCAGAGAGAGTAAGCCACCTTTTCGAGCGGCATCTGCCAGAGTAACAACTTCTTCGATAACATCTTCGGGTTTGTTCAGGCTAAAAGAAAATGCTTTGCCGGCAATTTTCATCGAGCCCAGGTATTGTTCCAACGTGTATTTCTGCATCACAATAAAAATAGATCCTACAACCACCACTAGAATAGATGGCAGGTTGTAAAACATGGCCGGGTCGCCGCCGAGAACCATAGTCATGACTACCATGCCTATGGCTCCGAGTAGCCCAACAATTGTTGCTAGATCCACAAAATATCCCCTATTTAGACAGGCTGATTGATAACGACTCCATTTGCTTGCATGGAAGTAGATGTCTGGTTTTGCAATAAAAATAAATACAATGGTCTATCATTGTTAAATAAGTCTCAACTTGTACCATTACGCCAACACGACTGGATGGCTGTTACAGCTACAAATATTACAGTAAAAAACATGACAAAATACGGTAATTTCAATATTTTTCCATTATAAACCTGAACTCAGAACATTTTCATGCAACCAGTACACATAACCGTCTTTAATTGTTTGCGTAAATTCTATCATTACTGTATTGAAGATTATCGACCAATACCAGTTTAAGTTGACCGTTTTTTTTGTGTCGGGTAGGGTTGCGCCTTATTTTTTATCGGAAATTATCCATGGCCACAAAAAAAAGCATAAATTTTGAACAATCTCTGGAAACACTTGAAGGCTTGATTCAAAAAATGGAGTCTGGTGAGTTGCCTTTGGAGGAGTCGCTTAATGCATTTGAAGAGGGTGTCAAATTGATACGTGAATGTCAGGCGTCGTTATCTGCCGCTGAACAGCGAGTAAAGATCCTAATGGAAGAAAATGGTCAGGCTAAGCTGGCCGATTTTAAGGTCGAAGATGAGTAATATTGCACAAATTATTGATCAGTTTAAACAAGAATTCGAACTTGCTCTAGCCCAGGAGATCAAGAGTGAAGGTTCTGGAAGCTTACTTAATGCCGCCCATTATAGTTTAATGGTCGGAGGTAAGCGCATACGCCCTCTGTTAGTGAAAGCAGCGGCTCAGGCGGTTGGAGTTAATAATACATCCTGGCTGATCCCGGCTGTTGCTATTGAAATGATCCATACCTATTCGTTAATTCATGATGATTTGCCGGCAATGGATGATGATGATCTCCGAAGGGGCCAGGCGACTTGTCATCGACAGTTTGGGGAAGCTCTAGCCATTCTTGCTGGTGATGGTTTGCAAATGAAAGCCATATCCTGCATTGCTGAGGCTGATAGAAATTTGTTAAGTGATGTTCAAAAACTTCAGCAAATCAGCAGTTTAACAAAGGCATCAGGTTTCTCGGGAATGGTTGCCGGTCAGGCTCTGGATTTGGATGCAGAAGGCAAGGTGCTTGGTCTGGATGAAATTACTAATGTGCATGCAAAAAAAACGGGTGCGTTAATCGTATCTGCTATTGAGATGGGTTGCTACTGCCAGCCAAATGTGTCTGAAGATGTTTTAGATAAAGGTAGGAAATTTGGTCAAACGATAGGTTTGGCCTTTCAAGTGATTGACGACATATTGGATATAGAAAGCTCCACTGAGGTATTAGGTAAGCCTCAGGGGGCAGATATTGAACATAAAAAATCAACCTTTCCCGCATTGATGGGATTGGCAGAAGCCAAAGTTTATGCCCAAAAACTCTATATGGAGTCTCTTGAGCAGTTAAAAGGCTGGCCAGGGGATACAACAGCACTAAAATCCATTGCCGAATTTGTTTTATCCAGGAATCACTGACTATAAAACGTTTTTTTAGGGTAGAATATGCCAAACATTTTATTAAGCGTAGTCCATGAAAACCTTTGACCACATACCATCACAGCGTCCCATTACCCCGCTTCTTGATCAAATCTCAGGGTCAGAAGATTTAAAGCGGCTGTCTTTAGCTGAACTTCCGTTAATTTGTGATCAGTTAAGGGAGTATTTACTCTATAGTGTTGGTCAGTCTGGTGGCCATTTTGGCGCTGGTTTAGGGGTGGTTGAATTAACCGTTGCACTTCATTATGTATATAACACTCCGGATGATCGCTTGGTTTGGGATGTCGGTCATCAGGCCTATCCCCATAAAATATTGACGGGTCGGCGAGAGCGGATGACAAGCATTCGCCAAAAGGGCGGGTTGGCCGCGTTTCCCGCAAGAGATGAGAGTCCATACGATACCTTTGGTGTTGGTCACTCCAGTACCTCAGTTGGAGCGGCATTGGGTATGGCGCTTGGCGCCAAAATGTCTGGGTCTAATCGAAAAGTAGCCGCTATTATCGGTGATGGCGCTTTGACAGCGGGTATGGCATTTGAAGCTTTAAATCATGCAGGTCATGAAGAAGCCAATATGTTGGTTATTTTAAATGACAATGATATGTCCATCTCAGAAAATGTCGGTGGACTGCAAAAAACCATGGCGAAGGTTTTTTCTTCAAAAACCTACTCTCACATGCGCGAGGGTAGCAAAAAAGTATTAGGAACCATTCCACCAGTATGGGAGCTTGCCAAACGTGCGGAAGAGCACATGAAAGGTATGGTAACTCCAGGAACTTTATTCGAGGAATTTGGATTGAATTACGTTGGGCCGGTAGATGGTCATGACGTGATTGACTTGGTGAAGGCGCTAACCAATCTACGTGATTTTAATGGTCCTCAGTTTTTGCACGTGGTGACAAAAAAAGGTAAGGGTTTTTTACCTGCCGAAGGCGAACCGATTAAATATCACGCCATTAGTAAAATTGAATCTCAGGCAGAAGTGGCTCCTAGTAACAATGCACCTAAATATTCCAATGTATTTGGCCAGTGGATGGTAGACCAGGCCGCAGCGGATGATAGGCTGGTCGGGGTAACACCCGCGATGAAAGAAGGGTCAGATTTGATTCGTTTCGCAAATGAATACCCCGAAAGATATTTCGATGTTGGCATTGCCGAGCAGCATGCGGTAACCCTTGCCGCAGGCCTTGCATGCGAAGGTCAAAAGCCGGTTGTCGCTATTTATTCAACATTTTTACAGCGGGCCTATGATCAGCTAATTCATGACGTCGCCATTCAGAATCTCGATGTGTTATTTGCCATAGACCGTGCAGGTTTGGTTGGTGAAGATGGTCCTACTCATGCAGGTAGTTTTGACCTGAGCTATTTAAGATGTATTCCTAATATGGTGATAATGGCCCCCAGAGATGAAAATGAATGTCGAAAAATGTTATCGACAGGTTTTCAGTATCAGGGGCCAGCGGCCGTAAGGTATCCAAGAGGTACGGGGCCAGGCGTCGCTGTTGATACCGACTTGTTTCCCTTGGTGATTGGACAGTCAGAGACGATTGTGACAGGTAGGGATGTTGCTATTCTTGCTTTCGGCTCAATGGTTGAGACTTGTCGATTAGTAGCAAAAAATCTGGATGCTACGTTAGTGGATATGAAGTTTATAAAACCTCTTGATACCAGCTTACTGGAACAGGTTGCTACGAATTACAAGTTGGTGGTAACGGTAGAAGAAAATGCAATAGCCGGTGGTGCAGGCTCTGGCGTGTCAGAGTACTTACGGGCGAATAATCAACAAATAGATTGCATGCATTTAGGTATCACCGATATGTTCACTGATCAGGGCAAACCGGCCGATTTATTGGCCGGTTTAGGTTTGGATGCTGTCGGAATCCAATCGCAAATTGAAAACAGATTAGGTCGATAGATGATTTGGCTTTTAGGTCTTGTCATACTATTGGTTTTATTTGTCTGGCCAAATTATTGGGTCACCAGTGTTCTAAAAAAATATTCTGAACCGTGTGAAGAAATTCCGGGAACAGGGGGTGAACTCGCTAATCATCTAAAAAAAGTATTGAAACTGGAAGTTGAAGTTTCTCAAACGAATCAGGGCGATCACTTTGATCCAACGGCTCAGAAAGTTTGTTTGTCGGAGAACAACTTCAATGGTCGACACCTAACTGCAGTGGCAACAGCGGCGCATGAAATCGGTCATGCCATACAGTGGCAATCAAACGATGCTGGCTTGCAGCGCCGGGGGCGTTGGGTAGGATACTCAATTATTATACAAAAAATAGCACAGGTCAGCTTAATCCTGGTGCCAGTTTTACATCTGGTACCAGGTGGTGCCATCTTGGGTAAATTATTATTAATTCCAGTGTTGCTCAGTGTCTTTTTTAATACGCTGGTACATATTATTACCTTGCCGGTAGAATGGGATGCCAGTTTTCATAAAGCTTTGCCCATATTGGTTCAGGGGCAGTATATCGAAGATAAAGACATTCAAGCCGTGAAACGTATTTTGAGAGCCTGTGCTTTCACCTACTTGGCTGCGGCAGTGATCAGCTTGCTAAATTTAACGAATTTGCTACGAACGATTCGTCGTTGAGTACTGGCTATCTATTAACTGTGTCTCTTCATTCCATTGGCTGGTCTAAATGATAGGCAATCTACTTATTGGAAAAAATAACTGAATTAATTTTGGTCGTGATTCAGTTGTAAAGTGATTATTATGAGTAAATCAGACGATTTAGAAAATGAAATCAGGGGCCTGTTTACCCAGTCTATTGAACAGATTCCGGTAAAAGACGAAGTAGAACATGCATCCCATATTGCTAACAGGCAGCGGGGATTTATAGACGCCATCATCATGATTTGTGTGGGTGCAATGGCTGTATTTTCTGCCTTTATTGCGCCTAAATATCATCCAGTACAGCATCCGGTGAATCAGGATAGCTCTCAAAATCAATCAAAGGGAGAAACACTAAATGAATAACGTATTATCTGGGGATGACTCTTTTTTAAGTGGCTTGTCGGGATTGTTTCAAGACCTGTTTCTGTATTTACCTAGTCTGGCCCTTGCGTTATTTTTAGTCGTTGTAGGCTGGTATCTGGCTCGTATGGTTCGGCGGCTGACCGGTGGTTTGTTGAGTAAAATGGGTATCAATAAATTGGCGGCAACCATTGGTCTAAAAGAGGCTCTGAAAAAAGCCAGGATTAAAAAAGAACCTTCCGATATTATAGGGTTATTATTTTTCTGGCTGATTTTGCTATTGTTTGTTATTGCTGCGGTAGAAACACTGGGATTACCCCGATTGAGCTCGGCACTGGATGAAATGGTGGTATATCTTCCCAAGGTGTTAGTGTCCATTATGATTCTGGTGGTAGGGCTGTTTATTGCTCAGGCGTTACAGGGTATTATAGAAACCGCCTCCAGTAGCATGGGAATTGAGTACGGACGTAACCTTGGTAGTCTGGCGTATGGCATAGTCGTCATTATTGTCATGTCCCTTGCTATCGGTGAACTTGATATCGAAATTCTGCTACTGAATGCAATTATTATCATTGTTTTAGCTGCTCTGGGTTTGGCTGGAGCTCTGTCTCTGGGTTTGGGAACCAGGGCTCTGTCTAAAGATATTGTTTCCGGTGTTTATGCACGAGAACTTGTACGACAAGGAAATACCATCGAATTCGGTGGCCAGGTTGGAGTGGTAGAAGAGGTGAGTACAGTAAAAACAAGTATTCGTCTTGAAGACGATTCTTTACTTAGTATTCCAAATTCTCAGTTGATTAATGGAACTTTCAAAATCCTAAAATAATAATATGCCGGATCAATCTAAAAATTCGGATGAACAACTGGTTCTTCAAGCTCAACAGGAATTGCCGTATAGAGCAACTGCCTATGAACAGCTCATGAACCAGTATCAGTCCTATCTATATAGATTAATTTTTGCTTCGCTAAAAGACCCGGATGAAAGTCAGGATGTTTTGCAGGAAGTGATGGTGCGTGTCTTTAAGTCCTTGCCAGGCTTCCAGCATAAATCTACGTTTAAAACCTGGCTGACTACTATTGCAATAAATCGCTGTAATACCCGGCATGAAAAATTAAAACGCGATGCTCAGATAAAAGAATTGTTGAAAGGAGAGCATTCTGCCGAAGAAGAATACTATGATTATCACCCTGAATCTGCCTCGGATGATTTCGGTCAATTAATAAAAGGATTGAATTATCAAGAGCGACAAATCCTGAGTTTACGGTTTTTAGCAGAACTAGACCTAAAAGAAATTGCATCTATTGTAGGTCTGGCATTAAGTGCCACTAAGATGAAGTATTATCGTTCTCTGGATAAAATTAAGAAAAAACAACAGGATAGCTCCGAGTAAACTCGTCAAAAATAGTATGAATTTCTCCAGAAAGTTCTCTGATTTCCGCTTCGATTTAAATCACTCGACCATGGTCTAATTAACCTTGATAAGGTTATTCGCGCAAAATGGTGCTTATTCGAGCACTAAAAAAATAACGCTCAAAAACCAGTTTTAGTCTATTCAAATAATTACAGTGAGGTTGACGATGACCGATTCGAAAACATATCCCGTTTTCCCGGAAGCAAAGGCGCGAGCGCATGCAGACAATGACAAATATTTGTCAATGTATAAGCGGTCAGTAGAAGATAATGCAGGTTTCTGGGGTGAGATGGGTCAGAGAATAGACTGGTTTAAACCGTATACAGAAGTGAAGGATGTAAGTTTCGATAAGAAAGATCTTCATATCAAATGGTATGCCGACGGTGAAACCAATGTCGCCTATAACTGTATAGACCGGCATCTTGAAAAACGTGGTAACCAGACAGCGATTATCTGGGAAGGTGATAACCCTGCCGAAGATAAAAAAATTACTTATAACGAGTTGCATGCAGAAGTTTGTAAACTTGCAAACGCCATGAAAGGTATGGGTGTCACCAAGGGTGATCGAGTAACTTTGTATATGCCGATGATCCCGGAAGCTGCGTTTGCTATGCTGGCCTGTGCCCGCATAGGTGCAATTCATTCAATTGTTTTTGGTGGATTTTCCCCTGAAGCATTGGCAGGCCGAATCATTGATTGTGACGCCAAGTTAGTCATTACCGCTGACGAAGGTTTACGTGGAACAAAAGCTATTCCATTAAAAGTGAACGTTGATAAGGCGATGGAACACCCTTCCATTACCACCGTAGAAAATGTACTGGTTGTAAAACGAACTGGTGGCGATGTTCATTGGGTTGAGGGTCGAGATACCTGGTATAGTGACGCTATTGAAGGTCAAAGTACAGAATGTGCAGCAGAGCCGATGGGCGCTGAAGACCCATTGTTTATACTTTATACATCTGGCTCAACTGGTCAGCCAAAGGGTGTTTTGCACACCACTGGTGGCTACCTGGTTTATGCATCCATGACACATGAGTATGTATTTGACTATAAAGAAGGTGATATCTATTGGTGTGCTGCTGACGTGGGTTGGGTTACCGGTCACTCATATATTGTTTACGGGCCACTTGCCAATGGTGCAACGACATTAATGTTTGAAGGAATTCCAACTTATCCGGATACCGGCCGCATGGGTCAGGTAATCGACAAGCACAATGTGAATATTCTATACACGGCACCAACGGCTATTCGTACCTTGATGGCTAAAGGTGACGAGGCTATTTCAAGTAGTTCGAGAAAGAGCTTGAGACTGTTAGGTTCAGTCGGAGAGCCGATTAATCCGGAAGCCTGGGAATGGTATTTTACTAAATTTGGTGAGTCTCGTTGTCCCATCGTTGATACCTGGTGGCAGACAGAAACAGGCGGAATCATGATTACACCACTTCCAGGTGCAACAGTATTGAAGCCGGGCTCTGCAACACGTCCATTCTTTGGTGTACAGCCTGAATTGGTCGATTCTGATGGCAAAATACTGGAAGGTGCTGTCGACGGTAATCTGGTCATTACAGATTCGTGGCCTGGCCAAATGCGCAGCATTTATGGCGATCATGAGCGTTTTATTCAAACGTATTTCAGCACCTATGATGGTATGTATTTTACCGGTGACGGAGCTCGTCGCGATGAAGATGGATATTTCTGGATTACCGGCCGGGTAGATGATGTGCTAAACGTATCTGGACACCGATTAGGCACCGCAGAAATTGAAAGTGCGTTGGTTGCGCATGAAGCCGTAGCGGAAGCGGCTGTTGTTGGTTATCCCCATGACCTTAAGGGCCAGGGTATCTATGTTTATATCACTCCGATGGATGGAGTTTATCCTGATGATGATTTAACCAAGGAAGTTGTAGCCTGGGTGCGTAAAGAGATTGGTCCTATCGCAACTCCTGACCTTATTCAATGGACTCCAGGGTTACCTAAGACGCGTTCTGGTAAAATCATGCGTCGTATTCTGCGCAAAATTGCAGCGAACGAGTACGGAGAATTAGGTGACACTTCAACTTTGGCTGATCCAGCAGTGGTCGATGAATTAGTTGATAACCGAAAAAATATGTAACTGTAAGACCTATGTACGGATGAAGGTTTTGCTAATAGGCAAGGCAAAAATGCACGCAAGTCGGGGCGAGTGCAAGGATGCAGGAGGTAGGGCAATGCAGGAGCAGTTTGCCGAGTTTACAGGTGTAAATGACAGACTGAGCACTTTTTCAACGCGATCTTTGAGCCAAATGGCTTTCGTGGAAATGTCTTAATTAAGAAAGAAGCCGGTTAATCCCGGCTTTTTTTATTGCTTTCGTTCAAGTAAACCCGAATTCTTTGTTGAGAAGTCAACCGATGAGAGATAGGATAACCAGACTCAAAAACAAGAAACTAATACGCCAATGTCAAAATTCATACTCGCAGATGACCATCCGTTATTTAGAGATGCTCTGACTACCACTCTTAAAACTAGTTTCCCGAAGGATCAGATTGAATCAGCCGACTCAATAGATTCGGTTAAAAAGTTAATATCGGATTCAGGAGAGCCAGACCTGTTATTACTGGATTTAAATATGCCCGGTAGTGAAGGTTTTTTTGGTCTAATTTATTTACGTGAGCATTACCCGTCATTGCCTGTTGTCGTTATTTCTGCAATGGAAGATCCTGTTGTGATCCAACGGGCCCTAGCTTACGGTGCCATTGGATTTATTCCAAAAAGCTGCCCGGCAGAGCAATTAATCCAAGGCGTTAAGGCGGCAATGGATGGTGAGGTCTGGTTGCCACGGGAACTGAAACAGGCAGTAGACCGTTTGTCTGTAGAAGAAAAAGACTTTGCTGAACGTGTTGCAACACTGACGGATCAACAGTTCAAGGTGATGATGCATCTTACAGAGGGTCGTTTAAATAAGCAGATTGCTTATGACCTTCATATTTCTGAAGCGACAGTAAAAGCACATATCACTGCAATTTTCAGAAAGCTTGGTGTACAAAATCGTACTCAGGCTGTGATTTTGGCAACCAAGCTGAAATTGCCTCAGGAAACTCTGACTCAGTAACTAAAATTGTGTTATCTCAAGAGAGGCTGTGTATATGGATGCTCGCAGCCCCTGGTCGTTATGTTCTATACATTATACAGCTAACAACCGCTTTTCAGCGCTGGTCTCTTTTATTGGCCAGTGAATCCAGGCTGCCATTAGTCCCAAGACAATACCCGTTATCCATATTCCATCGTAATTTCCATATCGTTCATAAAAGTAACCGCCTAGCCAGACACCAGAAAAACTACCAACCTGATGGCTTAGGAATACGATGCCATAAAGGAATGCCATATAACGCGTGCCAAAAATTACCGCGATTAAACCGGATGTGGGAGGTACGGTTGCCAGCCACAAAAAGCCCATCATAGCGCTAAAGATTAAAATTGATGCCAATGATACCGGTGTTACTAAAAATAAAGTAATAGCGACGGCCCGAGCGAAATAGATAAAACTGAGAATGCCTGCTTTAGATCGACGACCGCTTAACACGCCTGAAATATAGGCTCCAATGACATTACAAAGGCCAATGAGACTAATGCTCCAGGCGCCAATTTTTGCGTCAAAGCCGAGGTCTACAACGTAACCTGGCATGTGAACTGTAATAAAGGCAACATGAAAACCACAGACAAAAAAGCCAAGCACAAGAAGTGAATAGGATCGTACCTGGAATGCCCGTAACAATACCGTAATGAGCCTTAGATCCGGGGTCACATGTTCTTCTTGAGGGCCTCCAAAAGGCGTTAACGGTATCGCCAATACAATCATAACAAGGCTTGATAGGCCCAGAACCTGAAGAGCGACAAACCACCCCCAGAAATCGAGGGCTTCACCCATTAAGGGTACTAGAAGAAACTGGCCAAAACTGCCTGCTGAGGTGCCAACACCCAGCACCCAGGGAGCTTTGTCTTTGGGTACGGCACGAACGAGAGCGGGCAACACAATGCCAAAGGCGGTGCCGGCGACACCAGCGCCTACCAGCAATCCCGCAGTTGCAATAACGGCGGCTTCTGAAGATGAGTACGCCATTCCAATCATGCCAAGTGCATAGCAAAAAGCACCAGCTACCAGAACCCTGAGATTACCGAATTTATCAGCAATACCGCCAGCGAATACGGCGACGATTCCCCAAGCCAGATTCTGAATAGCCAAGGCAAATGACAATACATCGCGTCCCCACCCGTTGGCATCCGATAACGGCTGAACAAATAAACCGAAGCCGGCCCGGTAACCAAAAGACATCATTAATAGCAGGCAGGAACTTATGATTACCGGAATGACGGGTTTTAAAGATGTGCTCATAAATTCTCTCGTGTCTTTAGCTCGTGATATAGGAAGTATGATAATCTAATTGTATTAATCAGGTGTGACATCTGTGACCACGTTTATTTTTATATTATTTAATTACTCATGCGACTGTGCATTTGTTTTAAAAATTATAACGCTTCATTATCTTTAGCTGTATCTGTCTATAACTAAAGTCTTAAAAAATGCTATACAAGTAATGTAAAGAATCTGTATCCTAGCCCATTCAAAAAATCGCACTAATTAAATTGGAGTTCTTACATGCTAGAAAAACTATTCAAGCTCAAAGAACATGGTACTGATGTAAAGACAGAAGTCATTGCCGGTGTTTCAACCTTCTTAACTATGGCCTATATCATTGCTGTGAACCCAGGTATTTTGTCTACCGCTGGTATGGATTTCGGCGCAGTATTTGTCGCAACCTGTATCGCTGCTGCATTTGGTTCTGCAGTTATGGGTTTGCTGGCTAACTACCCTGTTGCTTTGGCTCCGGGCATGGGCTTAAACGCTTTCTTTACTTTTGGTGTTGTACTGGGAATGGGCCACAGTTGGGAAGTTGCTTTGGGCTGTGTATTCTGGTCTGGAATCATATTTGTTGCGCTAAGTGCATTCAAAATACGTGAATGGATCATTAATGCTATTCCTGCTTCACTTAAAACAGGTATCTCTGTTGGTATTGGTTTATTTCTAGCCATTATTGGTCTACAGAACGCCGGTGTAGTAATAGACCATCCGGCTACTCTGGTTGGTATGGGTGATATTTCATCGTTACCTGTATTGCTTTTCTTCGCAGGTTTCGTATTGATTACAGCGCTTTATCATCGTGGAGTAACCGGTTCTGTTGTTATCGGTATTGTTGTAATTACTATACTGGGTGCAATCTTTGGTGATGTTGAATATAAGGGCGTGATGTCTATGCCGCCATCAATCGCGCCGACATTTATGAAAATTGATATTATGGGTGCGTTAAATGCCAGTTTAATTGCGGTTATTTTTGCATTCTTATTTGTCGATTTGTTCGATACATCGGGCACTTTAGTAGCTGTTGCTCAAAAAGGTGACTTACTAGACAAAGACGGTAAATTGCCTCGTTTGGGTAAAGCATTAATGGCTGACAGTACCGCTTCTGTTGCTGGTTCATTAATGGGTACTTCAACCACTACTTCATATATTGAAAGTAGTGCCGGTATTGCTGCTGGTGGTCGTACAGGTTTGACTGCCGTAACTGTGGCCATTCTGTTTTTGGTCTCGTTATTTTTCTCGCCTTTGGCTCAAATGATTCCTGCTTATGCAAGCGCAGCTGCGTTGGTCTTTGTTGCCGTCTTGATGGTGAGTACTATTGTTAATATCGATTGGAGTGATTTAACTGAATCTGCTCCTGTTGTTGTGACAGCAGTTATGATGCCATTGAGTTATTCTATCGCTGAGGGTATTGCAGCAGGTTTCGTAACCTATGCAGTAATCAAGGTGCTTAGTGGTAAGTCTAAAGAAATTAGCATTAGTGTTTATGCTATAGCAGGTTTAGGCTTGGCAAAATACATCTTCCTATAAGATGCAGTGAGCAAAATCAAGGGGCTTTTTAGCCCCTTTTTTAATTCAGGAGAACTTGAATGATTACGGCTTTTGATCCTAAAGAATTTATACGTACAGTTCCTGACTGGCCGATTCCAGGTGTTCAGTTTCGAGATATTACAACATTGTTGGAAAGTCCTCTGGCGTTTAGACAAGCTATTGATCAGCTTGTCTATCGATTTCAGAATGAACAAATCGATGCTGTCGTTGGCATTGACGCACGCGGTTTTATTTTCGGTGCACCATTGGCCTATCATTTAAATACGGGGTTTATACCCGTACGTAAAAAAGGCAAGCTACCTTTTGAAGCAATTTCTGTTACCTATGACCTAGAATATGGCTCTGCAGAAGTTGAAATGAATGTAGATGCACTGATGCCTGGACAAAGAGTTTTATTGGTGGATGACTTGATTGCAACAGGCGGTACTATGTTGGCAGCAAACGAATTGATCAAAAAGTTAGGTGCAACAGTGGTTTCGGCATGTGCGCTTATCGATCTACCTGACTTGGGAGGTAGCAAGAAATTGGCAGATGTTGGGGTTTCAGTGTTTGCACTTTGTGAGTATGACGGAGAATAACAGATATCTTTATATAAGAAGTTAGCCGTTCATTCTAAACGGCTAACTTCAGGGCCTGAAATATATTTACCTAATAATAATATCTTTGGTTAAACGTGAAGCGTCGGAAACTCCGCCAAGATTGTGGACGTTGGTAAAGCCCATTTTTTTCAGAAGACCTTGTGCTTTTCCTGCTCTGCTGCCGCTTCTGCAATAGAGTAAAATCGGCTGATCCTTATTTAGATTCATTTCCATAGCGGCAACCTGTATCGTTTGCCAATCGACTCTTTCGGCTCGAGACAGGTGTCCACTATTGAACTCGTCAACTGTTCTTACATCAATAATGACGGCTTCCTGGCTCGTGAAATCGACATTTGTATCAGCTTTCGAACAACCATGGATAAATAATAAAGACAGTGTGGTGTAAGCAATAACTAAAAATTTACGCATATTTAATACCAATATAAGTTTTGTCTAATATTAAGAATATTTGCAGTAGATTACAATAAGTGATTCTTATATGTTTAGTAAATTAGTGGTATGCAGAAAAATTAGTTTTAGGTCTGTCACTAAAAACCGCTTTTATTACGTATCATTTAGTCGTCTGTCTGGATACTGAATAAAGACTTACTTATCAAGGGGTTATATCTCAATGTTTAGTTTACATTCATTGTAACTGTAAGATGAACATAGCCTTATATTGCTATTGTGTTACGACGATCCGGGATAGATAATAGATTTGTTGGCTGATATATGTCAGCTCGATAAAATTAAAACTTGATTTGGCAATAACTGTGCTTATAGTTCCGCCTTCTACGTTGTAGAGTTCAAGTTTTTAATACCAATAATCAAAGGAGATTATAAGGTGCGTAAATTAATCGCTACATTGGCAGTTACTGCCCTAATGCCTGTTGCCGCTATGGCTGCTGGCGACGCTGCTGCTGGTAAAGCAAAGTCTGCTATCTGTGCTGGTTGTCATGGTGCTAACGGTATTGCTATGGCTCCTCAGTATCCAAATCTAGCTGGTCAAAATGCTCCATATCTTGAAAGTTCTATCAAGGCATATCGTTCTCAGGAACGTGCTGGTGGTAACGCGGCAATGATGTATGGCATGGTTGGTGGTTTGTCTGATCAAGACATTGCTGACTTGGCAGCTTACTTTGCTGGTCTGTAAGTAGAAGCCAGTGACAGGGTCGAGTTCGACCCTGCTTTTCACTCAAGGAGCAAGAATCATCCGTTTATGACTTACCGGATTCGAGCATTCTTAACATTCCTTACATTTTCAATCCTTTCTGGTTGCAGCAACCTCGACGTTAATGAAAACGCCTGGGCAAAATGCTCGGTCGGCGGTACCGCCGCATTCACACTGACTTCTCTATCTCTTGGTGGCACAATGGCCGCTGGAGCCATTCTTGGCGGGGTTAACAGTAGTATGGGTTGTTTTCTGGTGTATCAACGCGATGGCTTTAATACCGGCGTAGAAAGTTTTGCAGAGATGAGAGCCGAAAAAGCTGAATTAAAAGTCTGGGAAAAAGCTGAAAAAACTGGAAACAACGAATCAGGTGATAATGAGTCTTCAGTGGCCAGTATTGCGATGCCAGTGATTCCTTTATTACCGACTATCCCTATGATGCCTACCTTTGACGATGCAGAAACTGAACTCGTTCCTGCCATGCCTGCGTTTGAAAATATTTCAGCCCTGAGTGCATCAGCAAAAAATATTACACATGAAAATCCAACACCTGTCGAGTTAACGGTAAAAGATCAGACACTGGTGTTTGATGGCGCAATAGGTTCAAAGAAAGAGCCGTTATACGTATTCTTTACCGCCTCTAGCCTTGAAATAGATACACAGGGCAAGGAGCATATACAAATGTTGGCAAATTGGATGCAGGCCAACCCTGATGTAGAGATAGAGTTGGTCGGTCACTCTGATAATAGCGGTACCGCCTCATACAATTTACAGCTTTCGCTACAGCGTTCCGAAGAAGTGATGCAAATGCTGGTCGAGTCTGGTGTCGAAGAGTTTAGAATTTTGATGGATTATCGAGGCAGTGAACAACCCGCCGTCGAAAACAATACTGATGAAAATCGTGATTTAAATAGACGTGTAGAAGTCACTTGGCATTGATAGAATTTTAAATGGATTGCTTATAATCTGGCATGTAATTGATATTGGGTGGTACTTTTTAGATGAATAAAACAATATTTACCGGCTTGATTCTTGCCACTTTAACTGTAAATACCTTTGCAGATGAAATTGAAATACTTGAATTATTAAGGCAAGTTCAATCATCTGATAGTAAGGTCGCCGAAGCAATAGAGTCGGGCAGAAACAGGGCGTCCTTGTGTGGCTATTGTCACGGAATTGAGGGCACTAGTGAAAGAAATTACATTCCCAACCTGGCAGGTCAAAATGTAGAATATTTAATTCATCAATTTGAACAGTTTTCGTCAGGTAAACGTCGACAATCAGTCATGCAGGAGCTTGCAAGTAGTCTTTCCGCAGAAGATCAGGTTAACATAAGTTTGTATTATTCATCGCAAGTGCCTGGTCGTCGGTTTGATATACAGGGAGATATTGCCAAGGGGTACCTTGTGTTTAAGCAGCAGTGTGAATCCTGTCATGGGCTGGAAGGAGCCGGAGATAAAATGATTCCCAAGCTGACAACTCAACCCCAATTTTATCTCCAGCAAACGTTAACCAATTTAAAAAATCATAGTAGCCTTCGATCTGTACCTGAAATGGATCCCGTATTACAGACAATTTCCGACGCGATGATTATCGATATCTCTGCCTATTTGTCTTCTATAGAGAAAAAATAACCGAGACGTCGTAATAATTGGAACAATTAGTATGAATATAGGCCTATTTAGATTGAAAAAAACTCAATTAATATCATTGGTGCTTTTGCTTTCAGTGAGCATAGCCTCCGGCATTGTTTATGCCGCTAAAATTGGTCTTTGGGATTCATTAGCGGATGATGGGTTACATGACAGGCGAAACAAAAAGGGTCTAAAAATCCTTCAGGAGCCAGGCCATGCACTCAGTAAATTGCCCCGAGGCATTTCAGGTAACCAGGTTGACTGGGTCATGGCGCTTCAAAAAGGTTTTATTGAACCTCGAACCAACATCTATGAAGGCACTGAAATTCGAGTTATTGACCTGGATATTATTATGGGTGAAACCTCGACTATGAATTACGTTCTATTCCCTCATAAGGCTCACACCGAGTGGCTTGATTGTAAGAATTGTCATCCCGTTTTCTTCGAAGCCAAGGTAGGAGTTACTCCTGTGAATATGGGGGGAATCCTTGAGGGTGAGTTCTGTGGACGATGCCATGGTGCCGTTTCTTTTCCATTAACAGATTGTAATCGATGTCATTCAATCATTCAGGGTACCTTCACGGGTCAATTTGGAGCACAGTATCCAGACGGACTGAATTATGAGGATTTTTCTCTTGAATAAGTCAATTAATCAGTCTTTTATATTGGGCATATCTATATTATTTAGTTCTGTGTTTTACTCAGGTATAGCTAGTGCGGAATATGGCGATGTCGTTATAAATCGTTATTCAGATAAGGCAGGTATGAGACCTGTAATTTATCCTCATTGGTTTCACCGTATTCGATTTCGTTGCAAGGTTTGTCATGGCGAGTTGGGCTTTGAAATGAAAGCGGGGGCCAATGATGTGACTATGGCAGAAATTATCGATGGAAAATTTTGTGGCATGTGTCATAACGGTGAAATAGCTTGGTCGACAGAATATTGTGATATTTGCCATTCTGGCAAGCCGGGATTACAGCCGGGTATTAGAGGGGCTCATCAAACTCTGGGGCCTGGTGTCTGGTGACATGGAGGGTGTTTTCTATATCATCTATAATTTCATATAGACCCTTTTATAGGTTTACAAATCGTCAGGTTTAGATCGAGAGTTGATCACGTACGTCTATACTCCGTTCTCTTCTGAATTAACTCAATTATCAGAGACTGAGTATTCATGAAACTCGTCATACTAATATTTATTGCTCTCTCATTGACTGGGTGTGTCAGCCTACCTCATCATTTTAAGTTAGCTTCAGTCGATTCTAACATTGTTTTTCCTGGCCCCCCTGATATGGCTCGATTATCATATACAGGAACCATTGTTGGCGAATCTAACATTGTCAGGAACGACAAGACCAAAACTGTCGCTCAAAAATGGTTACGTATACTGGTAGGCTTGCCTCGTTTTAATCAGAATAAAGAGGATTTACTCAGGCCAATAGCTATTACAACGTGGTCTGGTGAAGACGTATTTGTTGTCGATGCTGGCAACTCATCCGTATTAAAAATTAATGAACTGGATGCGAAGGTTGCCTCTTTTAACAATGCAGGTAAAAGACATAGCTTTAACTCTCCTGTTTCTATTTCAAAATTAGCTTCTGAAGAAATTATTATTGCAGATTCAGCCCTTGGCGAAGTTAGTGTCCTTGATAGGGAAGGGAATTGGCAAAGGTCATTTGGCGCCAATATATTAGAAATGCCTGTAGGCCTTGCTGTAGATCCAAGACAAAACAATATTTATGTTGCCGATAGTAAGGCAGATAATATTAAAGTATTTGATGTCGAGGGCGAATTGATCGATATTATTGGCGGGTCAGGAGAGGGACCTGGTCAATTTAATGGACCGACACACCTTGCGCTAAAGTACCCCTGGTTGGCCGTCTCAGATACTCTGAATGGTCGGGTTCAGTTAATCAACCTGATGACAGAAGAGATAAAAGTTATTGGTAGCCGAGGTTTAAATATTGGTAATTTTGTACGTCCAAAAGGCTTGGGATTCGATTCTGACTTCAACCTGTATGTGCTCGAAGGCTACCATGATTACTTATTGATTTATAACCTCGAGGGCCAGTTTTTATTGGCTATTGGGGGGTCTGGACAAGAACATGGACAATTTAATTTGCCTAGTGGCCTGTACATCGATGAAAGAGATTCTATTTATATTACCGATATGCTGAATGGCCGTGTAGAAGTTTTTCAGTATTTGGGTAGCTAGTCAACTATGTCAAATAAAATGTTGGGCTGGTTGTCGGGACTACCTTTAACCTTGTTTGGGTTAACTCTGTTATTGCTCGGTGTGTTTCCTGTTGTTACTTCGAATCTAAGTGCTACCGTTTCCCTGGCTCCGGGATTCGGGGTTCTCGCTGTTAATCTGATGTTAGCAATTTTGGTTCGTGAAAAAATTCGCCATAACCTTCCGTTATTAGTTTTCCATATTGCCCTGTTATTGATTATGCTCTCAGTGGTGGTAAGCAGGCTAACCTATTTTAAAGGGTGGGCCATTATGAGCGAAAATGAAACTCTTCGACAGTCAACGGGAATTATCAATCAGGGGCCTTGGCATAGAAGTAAACTAAATTCTATGCCGGTTCTTCAGCAATCATTTCTAGCTTATTTTGATGAAGAGGGGAGGCGGCTAGATACAGAAAGCTGGTTACAGCCTTTTGATGCCAAAGAAGCCATTCTTATTACGAATAAGAAAACCGCAGATGTTGCAGGCTATCAGTTCACAATATCCAATAATCTGGGTTTTTCTGTTGATCTGACATGGATTTCCATTCAGGGCGACATAATTCGTGGTTTATTACAGATGCCAAGTCAAATATCCCAGCCCGAAACTCAAGGGAGAAAACTTATCCTTCCTGACATTACAGACGATATATGGCTTGGATTGGAAATAGAATCGGCACGAAAATCTTTCTTTTATCCCTATTTTTCTATACCCGACCACTTCTATTTCACTGTTGTTGTAGGGAGTGAATCGCAACAGCTTAAATTAGGTGAGAGTATTGATCTTTTTGGTGGAACACTCATATTGAACAATATCGTCCCCTGGATCGGGTATGAAATGTATTATGATCCGGCAATCTATTTCTTATTAATAGCATCAATAATAGCGGTTATCGCCCTTGGGTATTTTTTAAATCAACGTCTCGGTGACAGTCACTGGATTCAGGAAAATGAACAATGAATGAATTACTGTTTTTATGGTTATCGTTGGGTGTCATTCTTTTTACCGGATTGTTCGGCTGGATTAGTTATATTTTTAAAGAGAGATTACCTTCACAGCTTGGCGGGTTGTTGTTTATCTCGTGGGGGTTATTAACAGTAGCACTAATACTTCGATGGATTCGTCTGGATCACGGCCCCTTTACCAATATGTTTGAAATTCTTGCTTCAAATATCTGGAGCCTGATTTTATGTTACCTGTTGGTATTTTGGAAAATGCCACGATTGCGGGTGACATCGCTTATATTTCTCCCGTTAATTTATATTATGTATGCATGGCTGTTAATGGTACCCAGAACCGACTTTCCAATGCCTAGTACCTATAATACGGCCTGGCTTTACGTTCATATAGGATTTGGAAAAATCTTTATGGGCGCTTTGGTGGTTAGTGCCATATTGTCATTAATAATAATTGTACGTCAGTGGCTGGATAAATGGCTACCAGAGTTACCTGGAGAATACTCTTTGCAGGAACTCAGTTACCGATTTCTCATTTTAGCGTTATTGTTTGATAGTCTCATGCTCATTGGCGGCGCAATATGGGCACAACAGGCGTGGGGCCGATATTGGTTTTGGGATTCACTGGAAACCTGGTCTTTTATTAGTTGGTTGTCATTGGCGGTTGCTGTGCATCTAAAAATCACCTTAAAGCCTGAGCCGTCTTATTACGCATTATTTATTATCTTTGTATTTATAATTTCATTCTTAACGTTTTTTGGAATACCTTTTTTGAACCAGATACCACACAAGGGGGCAATATGATGAACAAACTGCAAAGAATAACTATTAGTGTAAAGCAGGTTCTTTAATAGACTTCTATCAAGATTTTTCCAAAATAAAACAGTAAAATATTTTAATTTTTAAAGTTAATATAATTTGGGCTGTCACCTTAATGAGCTATTTAGTCGGTAATATTCAATCGAAGAAGCTAGGTATAATTTCTATCCTGATTATGCTATGTAGTTTTTCTTCATTGGTGCATAGCGCTCCGGCAACCACAATACCTCGTGAAAATGATATCGCATCCACCCTCCATAACCTCTCCGTCTCTGGTGCTTCTTCGGCAAAAGCCACAACAGAAAGCCAGATCTGTGCATTTTGCCATACTCCACATGCAGGGAACATGGATGCAGATGCGGCAGCCGTAGGCGCCCCTTTATGGAATAGAGCAGTTCTTGGTGACTCTGAGGCGACTTACATAAGCTATAGTTCAAATTCTATACAGGCTAATATTGATGCGAATCCAGGAGGGGCGTCTAAACTGTGTCTTTCCTGTCATGATGGCACACTTGCTTTAGGAAATTTGAATGTAATAAATGGACTCACAAATCAAACCATTAGCATGGGTAGTACAAAGATGCCTGATGGTTCCGGAGCTCTCACAGGTTTCACCCGCAATCTAGGACAAAACCTTACTGGTGATCATCCAATTTCATTTACTTTTGATGCTAGTCTAGTAAGTAATGATGGTGAACTACGAATCCCATCGCAAGCAACTGCAGATATTAAACAAGCCCCGCTATCTGGCAACAAGGTTCAATGTACTACCTGCCATGACCCGCATATTTCTGGCACCGATGATCCAAACAGTTCGGCATTAACCGAAAATAACATTAAATTTCTAAGATCAAGACGTTTTCAAATGAACCCTCCAGTAGGTGCGGGCTTTGACAAACAAAATGACATAGTGTGCCTTGCTTGTCACGATAAGGAGGGCACAGCGTGGTCAAGTTCTGTGCACGCCGATCCTTCTGTTGCCGATGAAACCTATGACATAACAGCTTCAAACCAACGAGATTTTCCTTCAGGTATTAAGGTTTGGCAGGCAGCCTGTTTAAACTGTCATGATACCCATACGGTGCAAGGAGCCAATAGGTTGTTACGCGAGGGAACCGATAGTCTTGCATCACCTAAATCTGGAGGAAATCCAGCGCTCGAAGAGACGTGTTTTCAGTGTCATGGAAACACCAGTATTTTAACGACGCCCATAGCAAACATAGAAGGTGAATTTGGCAAGGCCAGGAGTATGCCGTTAAACGTTTATGATGGCAGTAACCAGGAAATACACGATATTCAAGATGCAGACTTTACCGAAGGTAGTGTGCCAACAGCAGGAATAAATGATCCGGATAATGCCGCTTTAGGTTTTGGAAATTTGCTAAATCGCCATGCAGAATGTACCGATTGTCACAACCCACATCGTATGTCGCGAAACTCGCTAGCAGATAAAAGTGCCGGTAATGTAACCATTCAGGGCACCCACAACCATTCTGGCACTCATTCGAATAAGATATCTGGAGTTTTGAGTGGTACCTGGGGAGTAGAGCCTCAATATGATACTGGCGCTAATGGACGTATGTTTGGAGTACCATCGGGTCGGCCATTTTCATTTAAAGTACTCAGCGGAGCGGGGACTACAGAGGGGCTAAATGTTACCAAAGAATATCAAATTTGCCTCAAGTGTCATTCAAATTATGCCTATGCAGATGACGGGGTTGCTGAAAGTTCTACAAGGCCTTCGCTTGGAGCACCTGGGACGCCTTCAACAACGACTGCCGGACAAACTAATAACTTTAAATACTATACAAACCAGGCCATGGAGTTTCAGGCGCCGTCATCTCATCGTGGTGAAGGTATCGCAAAAGGAACAGATGGTGGCGCAACTTACAATGCGAATAACCATAGATCCTGGCACCCGGTAATGGATACCACGGGAAGGAATACTACAACTCGAGGGGGAATGAGTTCAAATTTGTTTATAACACCCTGGAATGCCTCGGTCGGTTCTCAAACCATGTATTGTACCGATTGTCATGGGGCTAGTAATGGTATTACAGCTAACTCTGAACCTGGTGCTGCTCCCTGGGGACCGCATGGATCACCAAATGACTTTATCCTTAGAGGCGTAATGTCCAGAGGAACCGGCAGGGTGGAAGGTGCTAACTCATTATGTTTTAAATGTCATGTTCAAGACCGTTATCTTGGTACCAGTGCAACAGGTATCTCGGGCTTCAGTGGTGGAGTTGGAGATAATGGTCACTATTTACATAATGCTGATGGAAAAGGATATGACAATGATCTGCTGTGTACCCATTGCCATGTGGCGCTCCCTCACGGCTGGAAAAATAAGGCGTTTTTAGTCAATTTGGATGACATTGGCCCAGAAGCAATCTGTCGAGATATTGATAATACATACTATAACATTAGCCCTGTTTGTACCCCTGGCTCGCCAATAGCTACCGGCAGTTCTATTAATAGAGCTTTTGGGAAGGATGGAACTAATACGGATAAAAACACTGGGTATAATAATCCGCCATATTATGTGAATGCTCGATTACGAATTAGTTCATTTCCGGCGAGCGGTGACTGGAATGAAGGCAATTGTTTCGACAAGGCTACCATGGATGCCATTATGTGCGAAAAAGGATCTGCAGCTTATTAAAAACAGCTTTATGAATTTAAGTAAATTTTGGCTGCAGCGTTTTTATGGTCTCCTTTATAGTCTGATTCAATATAATTATGCTCATCATTACCCCAAATTATTAATTGATGAGTATGGTTATTTGAGTAATTTTAATCGTGCAATCCGATAGCAATTTCTTGTTTTGTATGTTGCAGCAATAGATACACAGTATTAGATGGCAGTGTATTGGTTTATTATCAATCGGTTAATCAAAACGCAGATTCCTATGCCTGTGTTTGTTTAATGAAGCGCCGTCAAGAATACAGTGAGTTAAAGACGATTGAATAATTTAGAATAATTGTTGATATTTTGCAGGCAAAAAAACCACCAGGTAGGCGGTTTTTTTTGTTTGATTGAGCTATTAGCCTGGTATATAAACACCGGCACTTCGAATGGCTCTTACGATTTCTTTTGTAGAGTCTTCAAG
>Ga0224506_10000398_pt1 | contig 38618 bp, 63 predicted proteins | sample SF_Jan12_sed_USG_2_FD_169108 | JGI IMG/M metagenome (GOLD analysis project Ga0224506, IMG submission 169108) | Sediment microbial communities from San Francisco Bay, California, United States - SF_Jan12_sed_USGS_8_1 | ecosystem: Environmental > Aquatic > Marine > Sediment | place: USA... | reverse complement strand
AAAACGTCAGCAAAGCTGACTGCCCGGAACTCGAGCTGATTATCAAGGAGGATGTATGAAGGTGTGGTATTCAACTACCGAACTTGCCGGACTGCCCGGTATACCCGGAACAGATCGCGGTATCAGGATCGCTGCCCAGCGCGAAAATTGGAAATCTCAAAAAAGAGCAAAAGGAAAAGGGCTGGAATATCACATTGAATCATTACCGGAACAAACCCGCGCGCACCTGGTGCGCGAGCATGCTGTTGACTATGTCAACCAGTTTGATGATGCGTCAGTGCAGGCGTTTACCGAACTGCAGCACACCGCCGATGAAACGGCTGTTAATGAGCGTTTAAAAGTCAAACAAGACGGCATGAAAAAGCTGGCCGGATTGCCGGATGATCATCCGCAGAAGAGCCGCGCCGCTGCACGCGAATGGTTGTTATGCCGCCTGGCCGATTATGCCAGACTGCACAAAACATCGGTGAACAGCGTGGTCGTTGACTTTGTCAATGCCTACAACAGCGGCGAGATTGTCATACCTCAACAGCACCAGGAATGGATGCCATTACGCGATGGTGTCCGCCATCTGCATCGCGCCACCCTTCTGCGCTGGCGCAAAGCGTATCAAGAGCAGGGTCTGGCTGGATTGACCACCGGCCACGGCAAGACCAAAGGCCAGAGCAAGATCGAAACAAATCCCGAACTCAAAGAAATCGTGCTCGGCCTGCTGATCAACAACCCGCACATCATGGCCGTGAAGGTCAAGCGCTTCCTTGAAGTTGAACACACTGACCTCGATGTGGTGTCACTCAAATCCATAGAACGATTCATGAAGAGCTGGAAAGAAGACAACGCGCAGCTCTGGACCTACATGACCAACCCGGACAAGTGGAAGAACATCTACATGGCTGCCTTTGGATCGCATCATGAAGAGATCACCTATCTCAACCAGCTCTGGGAGATGGACAGCACACCGGCCGACTGGATGCTGGCCGATGGGCGGCACTGCGTTATCGGTGCCATCGATATGTATAGTCGGAGATTGAAATTCAGGGTCTCAAAAACATCCAAGGCCGAAGCGGTGTGTTACACCTTCCGTGATGCAGTCATCGCATGGGGTTTGCCTGATGGTGTGCGAACCGATAACGGCAAGGACTATGTCAGCAAGCGATTCACCGGCGTGTTGCGAGACCTGGAGATAGAACCGCGTCTCTGTATGCCCTTCGCGTCGGAACAAAAAGGCACTATCGAGCGCGCCATGCGGACCATGAGCCACGGCATCCTGGATCTGCTGCCCGGTTTTATCGGACACAACGTCGCCGAACGAAAAGTGATCGAAGCACGCAAATCCTTTGCCCAGCGCATCATGTCAAAAGATGAAGTCGTGGAAGTTTCGATGACTGCTGCAGAGCTGCAGCAGAAACTGGACCAATGGTGTGAATACGAATATGGCCGTAATGAACACAGCGGTCTGAATGGTAAATCACCCTGGCAGGTTGCCAATGAATGGACGCAACCGGTCAAGCGCATCAACGACGAACGCGCCCTCGATGTCTTGCTCGCCGAACTGGGTGGCACCAAGACGGTCACCAAGAACGGCATCCGTCATCAACATCACAATTATATTGATCCCACTCTGGCATCAATCATTGGTGATGATGTGTACATCAAGATTGACCCGGATGATATCGGCCGGCTGTATGTCTACAACATGGATGGCGAGTTTGTCTGTGTTGCCAAGGCGCACAAGATACTCGGCATCAACAGCGCCGAAGTGGCATCGGCGGCGAAGGCAGGGCAGAAAAAACTGCTGGCCAGGCAGCGTGATGAGCTGAAAGACGCCAAGCGTAACAACAAGAAAAACGTCGCTGACCTGGTGTTGCAACACCGAATCACTAACTCAGCAAATGTCGCCGAGTTACCCAAACCATCAACCGATTACACCACCACCGCGCTTAATGCTGCAGGTCAGGCCGCTCGCGCTGATGATATGCGCACCAACACCAGTGACGTGGACATGGATAGCTTTGTGGCCAATTTCAACAAACCCGTCGCCAGGGTGATCGAATCTGATGATCCGCAACGCCGTTATAAGCGCTGGGTGCGCATTGAACAGCGCATCCAGAGTGGTCAGGCCGTATCTGATCAGGAGCGCGATGGATTAACGCGATACAAGAAGACCGATGAGTATTTATCCATGCAGCGATTTTTTGCCGACTTCAGCCTGGAGGTCGATGACGCCCAGGCGTGAAAGAAAAAACCCGCCGAGGCGGGTTATTAAATGTGTGTAAAAGAGGATATAAATATGAACCCAAAAAACAATGTTGTCAATCTCGAACTACCCATGACCATCGCGCCACTGACCAACGTGGCGCTGTGCAACCAGGCGCTGACGACGGCAATTAATCGTCCGCAGCACCTCCCCGGCATCATCGCCTTCTATGGTTACTCAGGCATCGGCAAGTCAGTCTCGGCAGCCTACGCCGCCAACACACACCGCGCCTATTACGTGGAAGTTAAACGTACCTGGACTGGCAAGGCCCTGCTGCAAAATATCCTGAAGGAGATGGGCGTCAAACCAGCCAAAGTGATGTATGAGATGACCGACCAGATCGCCGAGCAACTCTCCTTGTCCGGTCGACCTCTCATCATCGACGAGATGGATCATGTGGTCGCCAAAGGTTATGTCGAGATCATCCGCGACATTTATGAATCCAGCAATGCGCCCATCCTGATCATCGGAGAGGAACATCTTGAAAAAAGTCTGCAACCATACGAACGATTTCACAACCGTGTGCTGGATTGGAAGCCTGCTCAGCCAGCCAGTGTTGCCGATATGCGTCAACTCGTGAAGTTATACAGTGGCGACGTCGATATCGCCGACGATCTACTGGCCCTGGTACAGCAGCAGTGTAACGGCGGCATCCGTCGTATCTGCGTCAACATTGAGCGCATCAGACAGGTCGCGCTGACCGAAGGTGCGGAACAGATGGACAGTCAATCCTGGGGTGGCCGAGAGTTGTTTACCGGCAACGCACCGGTTCGGAAGGTGTGACATGGTGAGACTTGTAACGAATCAGCAAGATATCGTCGAACTGTCACCCATCCTGCGAGACCGTATCTGGCGTGATGATGACGGCATGCTGCAAGTTGATACGTATCCGCATACGTTTGATGGAGATGTGTTTGATTATGACGATTGGGATGTGTGTCAGGTCTATATCTGCGGCAGCTTCAAGGAAGCGTATCACGCAGCACGGCTGTTGTTGCGTCGTCTTGGTTTAACGCCGGACCAGGAGGCTGCGAATGGCATCTAAACACCCTGGGCGCAAACCTGCCAACCTGGTCGCTGATGCAAAGCGACCAGAAGGCAGGCAGGTAATATGGCAAGCTATCCGCCAACTAAAGCAGTTCACAATCCTGGACATTGAAGGCGTGACGCGCATCAACATACAAACGATACGCACCTATGTGAGCAGCCTGCAGTTGGCGGGGTATCTGTCGAAAAATGAACCGAACGACACCGCAGTCAATTCCGGCCAGTTCAAAAGGATGATCTGGATATTAATAAAAGACCCTGGTGTAGACGCGCCTCGGCTTGACAGAAACGGCGCAGAAGTAACGCGTGGGCGCGGGCGCGAAAACATGTGGCGGGGTATCAAAGTACTCAAGCAGTTCACCGCCTCCGAACTCGCCGGTGTTGCCTCCGCAGGTAATGTGACCGTCTCAGTCAAAGATACCCGACGTTACCTGTCGTACTTATGCAAGGCCGGATATCTCAAGCAGGAGGGGAAAACAAACGGCGAGAAACGATATACCTTGATTATATCTCGATACTCCGGCCCGCTGCCGCCAATCATCCTGCGCGTGAGCCAGCTCTTTGATCCAAATATTGGACAAGTGGTGTGGGCACCAAACGTCACGGAGGTGGCCAATGACTAATGCTGCAGCCGTTGAAGATAATTGGGTCGATGTCCTGCGTGAAGCGTGCGATTGCACTTCACAAAAAAAGGTCTCGCAGAGGATTGGTTATTCGGCAACAACAGTCAACCAGGTGCTGAAAGGCACATACAAGGGCGATTTAACTGCGGTTCAACAGGCAGTATGCGGTGCGTTGATGAATAAATCGGTGGTGTGTCCGGTTATGGGCGAGATGCCTGGCGATGTGTGTTTAACCCATCAGCGCCAGCCGTTCGCCGCCACCAATCCGATGCGCGTGAAGTTGTTTAAAGCATGTCGCAGTGGTTGCCCCAATTACAGGAGGTGAGCATGTATCTGTTCAGATATCCCGACGAAGTGATCGACTATTGGGCTGATATCTACGAAGACCAGCGCGTTCGGTTCACGGGCGTCAGCTTCAATCTGTTCCTGTTCATGATGACGTGGGACTTTGCACAACCTGATTGTCTTTGGCAGGGAGAGAAAAAAGTTCCGGAATTCCTGCCGCTGTTGCAACAACAAGAGGCGGTGGCTGAGTTCATGTACACGGAAGATTTGCACGCCCTGCAGGAAGAGCTGGATGGCGACGATCAGATCGTCTTTCGGGGCGGTGCCCATGTAGAGCCATTACATCACAAAAAGCACCAGTCAAATCGGAAAAGTTGTTTCCGGCCAAAAGCAAAACCAATCAACACAATGGAGGTGACATGAGCATTATCTATATCGATACATCGTCCGGCATGTTCAAAGCGCCGGATGGAGTTGAGTCGTACAGCACCTGGTTGCACGCAGCCTACAACGCCAGCGCCACCCGATACTCTGATCAGATGGTCTACAGAGGTGTAGGGCAAAGGATCAACGCCATCATCTACGCGGTCAATCATCAATGTGTGCGTGTCATCGCGCACGGACCTGATGCGCAAGAAGCAGCGGCGGTTATCAAAAATCTGTCAGGCAACACTGTCACGGCAGAAGTCGTTAAGGAGTAGCACATGAAACACTCAATCATTGCGCTATTGATATTGTTTGTTACCAACCTGCAGGCCGGTGAACTGAGCCTGCAGTTGAGTGGCATTTCGCGCCATAGCAATCCGTCACACGTTTGGAACGAACGTAATAGTGGTGTGGGATTTACTTATCAGGTCGACAACCAATTCGTCGCGGTTGGCGCTTACACCAACAGCTACTTCAGGCAAACGAATTATATTTTGGTCGGCATCCGAAAAGACATAATCAAAGGCGACGCGATCATCGCGCCGGGCATCATGACTGGCGGCCTGACAGGCTACCAAAATGCAACCGTTGCTGTTATCGCACCAATGCTGACACTGGGATATCGCGGCATAAAAATCAACGTCCTGGCGCTGCCATCGTATAACCAATTCGATGGCGTGCTGTTTACTCAACTAGAGATAACGCTCGGAGGAAAGCAATGAATACTGATACAGCAGGGTATTGCGAAGGGTTGTGTGGCGGACTGAACGACTTGCATCTGGTTGATGGTCTTTGTCCGGTCTGCCGGAAAGACCAACGAATCAGAATGCTCGGCGATAGACAGCCGGAGCCGGTAACATTTGATGACGATGAGGAAGTGATCGGCATTGACGCCACGCTGTTATCACCGGAGATGAAGCGTCATGTCTCTGCATAACAAGCTGCACAGCCAGTCGCTGTTGTCTGCGCTCACGCATCATGTGGGCCGCAGCAACGGTATCAATGGTAAAGACCTGGTGGCGGTAATCCTGGGCGGCGAATCCGACGCGGTTGCCGAGCGTCACCTGCGCGAGCTTATCCAACAGCTGCGAGAAGAGGGACACGCCATCTGTGGCACGCCACACACCGGGTACTTTATTGCAGTCAACGATGATGAGCTGCATGAGACGTGTCGGTTTTTGTTTGATCGTGCCATGACCACACTCAAGCAGGTCGCGGCGATGAAAAAGAAATCGCTGCCAGATATTGCCGGGCAGCTTGGATTAAACATATAGGTGGAGCATGTCGCAACAAAGTGAACTGGAAAAAATAGAACGATTTGCGACGCAGTATGCGGATGCCGTCGACCTCGTGACCCAGCGTGTACAGGCGCTGGAGGCAGAGTTGGCCGATGTTAACCGGCAACATCTGCGCGGCATCAAAGCCGCCGTGCGGACGGTAAAGACCATCGAGTCGACGCTGCGCAGCACCATTGAAGCGAACCCCGGCCTGTTTGTCAAACCGCGCACGCAGGTGCTCAGCGGTATCCGTGTTGGGTACAGCAAGGCAAAAGGCAAGCTGTTAATCAACGACGACGATAAAGTGATCGAGCGAATCCACAAACACTTGCCTGACATGGAAGACGCGCTGATCAAGAAGACCGAGACAGTTGTTAAAAAGGCGCTCGGCAACCTGACAGCCGATCAGCTAAAAAAGCTGGGCGTCAAGATTGAAGACGATGATGACAAGGTCGTGATCACGATCACTGACAGCAATGTGGATAAGCTGGTCAAGGCGCTGTTGAAAGAGAAACACGAGGAGACTGAGGCATGACTATCAACGTAGTCGAACAAAAGGGTGACGGCTGGGTGCTGGATGTGTCTGGCAAATATGGCACGCCGGTGCGTGTGTTCAGACAGGGTACACAGTCACAGGCGATCAGTGCAGCACGAAAGATCGAAGAGCAGTTGTACCTCAAACAAAAACGACGCAGAAAAAAACTGTAAATATCTACCCTGCAAAGGGGCGACCAGCGGGCGGTGTCGCTAACAACACCCGCAGATAGGGCCGGTTGCCACTGACCTCTAACAACCGGTGACCTACTGACAGTCGGTCATTTGGCTGTGATGAATGTCAGCGGGAGTCGACAGTCCTGGTTAATGCCTGTCGGGCTTGTTACGGATACAAGAGGCAGCTCCGTAGCAGGCGATCCTGCCTATCCGGTCAAGCGCACGCTGAGGCGTTCACTCCGGGCGCGGAGGCTGAGAGGTCTCCACCATTTTTAAAACAGGAGATGAGTTATGGAAATAGCAAAAAGAAACAGTCGATGGTCAGAAGATGACAAAGTGTTGTTGATCGAGATGCACGCCAAGAATTTACCGATTGAGGAAATGGCTGTCAGGCTAAACCGATCTGTAACGGCTGTTAAATATGGCCTGGAGTGCTATGTGTTTGTCAGCAAGCCGAAATCAAGCTGCAAAAATACAGGTGACAAAATACCGTGCTTGCGCTGTAAGACAAAATTTGCATCAGAAGGCAAGCACAACCGAATTTGTCCATCATGTAAAAAACTGCATGATAATGGCGTGTCGGTTCATAGCGAATTACGGGTGTAGTGTCATGTACGGACTGCCGCCTAAACCTGTCATCTGTCCAATGGCCGAGGGCATATTACGTCGCGCCCTGGTGCTGGATGAAAACGAACACCTGGCCTGTGAAGAAGAAAATCTGGACCAGGCAGTCAATCTGCTGGATAGCAGCATGGACGATGCGTTTCAATTTATCAAAGAGCTGGCCGACATGGCCCGACTGCTGAATCTGGAGTAACGCATGGCAAAGCTGACAAAAGCAGAACAGGACAAGCTCGTCGAAGAGCTGGACTGTTTTCTTAACCCGATATATTTGCAGTGCGATGGTTATTTGATACAAGCCCATCTAACCCGAGTGAAACACAACAAGCTGGAAATTATTGTCTATGTGAATGGCTGTATACGAGGGGAATGGTTTTGTCACGACCCAAGCCCGGAAGCAATCCGGTTTTACCGGCCAACTGCGAGATCGGTGTACAGCAAGAAGCAGATCGCGGGACTGGAAAAAATCTATGGCAAGCGTGAAGCTAAGAAACAGGATATTTATAGAAAAACAACATACTACCTGTGCACCTGGCTTCGTCCTGGCCCCTTTGTTCGCCATCTGATTAAACACAACGAATCAATCCGCGTGCTTGATTATCAGGAATATAAAAAATTGCTCGCCGAGGTAAAAGATAATGGCTGATGCAACATTGGATGAAGTGCTGGACATGGCAGAAAAACTGGCGCAAACGGTAGTTGAGTTTGTCGAGGAAGGTGAAGAGGCTGGTGACAATATGGCTGCGCCGCGAGCGTTGCTTGAAGAGTTCGAGGAAATCTGGAGAAGAACAGATCGGTACTGGCAGTACGCGCTAAAAAAGCGTGGCGATTCTTCAATACCGGCCGGCCTTAAGGGGTTAATAAACAATGACTAAAGAAGAACGCCGCAGACGCGACCTGGCCATGATCCACATGGGCGCAAAACAGATTGGACTTAATAAAGATGACGGGAATAAGGAAAAAGGAATACTGAGCACATATCACGCCATGCTCTGGACCGTCGCCCAGGTTAAATCGTCCGCCGACCTGGACCAGTATGGGCGGCGCAAGGTGATTCAGTACCTCAAACAAAGCGGCGCGGACGTAGCGATAAAGAACCTACAGGCACGCACCACCCCGGCAGCCGACAAAGAAGGGCTGGTGAAGAAGATCAATGCGCAGCTGGCCGAGGCGGATAAGCCAACCGAATATGCCGATGGTATCGCCAAACACATGTACAAGGTCGACCGATTTGAATGGTGCAGCGTTGAACAGCTCAAAGGTATCGTCGCGGCACTGTATCGCAACGCCAACCGTAAGGGGTTAAGAAAAAGATGAATAAAGAAGAAAAACGGAAAAAAAGAATTTCCTCTCTAATCAACACATCAGTATCCGATTGTGAGATATCTCTGCACCACGAAAGCGATCCGGTTGTGCTTTGCGATCTGTTAATCGGCTGCCGAGATCGTAAAGAAGTGTCGCGGGAAAAAGCTGTCCGCGCCAGAATATCCAAGTTGATAAAAGGCAAAAAGTGATGGTCGCATATAACTTTCAAAAGCAGTTTGTCGACGATATTCGGGCTGGGGTTAAATCCCAAACCATCAGGAGAAAAAGAAAACGCCAGGCCAGTCCGGGCGACATGCTACAGATATATACCGGCATGCGAACCAGATCATGCCAAAAAATAATCGACGATCAGGAATGCCTGTGTGTCGACGATATTTTAATCCAGGTCGAACACTGCGGCGCACAACAGTCGTTCGTTGATTATGCTTTGTCCGTAACAGTAAACGGTATAAAACTATCTGTCTCAGAGAAATATGAGCTGGCCATGCTGGATGGTTTTGATACCTCTGCCGACTTTGATGCTTACTTCCGCAAGCAGGGACTGCCGTTTTACGGCGACATTATCAAGTGGTAGTGACCGACGATGAACAAGAAGATCTCGAAGAACGTGCCGCCATCATGGAGTTTGATGGCGGCCTGTCCCGGCAGGAAGCAGAGAACCTGGCTGCTGCCTATACCCTGCGCAAGAAGCCAAAAATGGAACCGGCGAAACAAACAAAAAAACCTTCTGCCGTCTATACCAGTGATGCAGCAGTCGACGAATTAACGAAGATTAAACAGCTTTTAAATGAACACTAACCTGTCACAGCTCACCACCGACGATCTGCCTGCATCCCTGCAGGAGTATGTGGTTGCGCTTGGCCTGGTCTCCACGCTGACGTTGGTCAGCCGCTATGGCGGCACGATGCGCTTACACGTGCCCAGGGTGATTGAAGACGATCATCCTCTGGTTGATAGTCTGGGAAAGACAACCGCCATAGCACTGGTGAAGAATTATGGCGGCTCAGATTTGTACAACATCCCCAACTGCAAGAAAGCGATCATCGCCGTGCGAGACCGGCAGATCTTCCACCGCTATGCCTTGGGAGAAACCGCCCTCTCGCTGTCCCGTGAATACGACCTCACCGAGCGCATGATCTGGATCATCCTCGCCAAATTCAAACACGCCGACACCCGCCAATCCTCTCTCTTTTGACGTTACCCTCATGCCGGGATATGATCGGTGTGTCATTGCCGTTTAAATCCTGCTGCACCTGAAATGCTTCAGGCCTGTATCAACAAACCCTATCCCATTAATCTGTGATCATGAAAATGATCACCATCCTCGATAGTCGCAACAAAGAATCCACCACCCTGCTGTTTGTGGCGGTCGCCTTTGTTGTCGTCATTATTAAGTTTGTCCTGGCCGGTCTGTCGCTCGGTGTGTTGGGCGTAGTACCGGCCATGTCCGGCGGTGAATTTGCAATGGCCGTAGGCGCAGTCCTGGGTGTGTGGTTAACCCGCGAATGGAAAGAAAAGGACAAAGCTGAGCATGGATGAAGCAGACCGCGCAAAAGAGTATGAAATGCAGGATAGGCAGATTGCGCTGCAGAACGCCTTGTCAGCGCCGGATAAGGGGCGCGGTGAATCACAGAAGAGTGATTCGTCCGGCATTGTTATCTGTCTCGATTGTGAGAGGCCTATTGATCCTCAACGTCTTAAAATAAAACCAAACGCAGTCAGATGTGTTGGCTGCAAAACTGCATGGGAAAGTAAACAATGACTTTGAATGATGTCTACATGCTGGCCGGTATCGTCGGTGCAATCATTGCTTCCATATATGGTCTGCTTAAGTTTATTTTTACATCGCTCGATAAACACCGTGATGATGTGGAGAAGCGTTTCGTGGCTCACGCCGGTCGTCTGGATAAAAATGAAAAAGCAATCGGCGACAACGACAAGACCATACGTAAACTAACCGATGAGGTGCACAAGGATTATGTGCGCAAAACGGAACATGATCGAGACTATGAGGCGTTGGGAAAAATGGTGAGCGATAATTTTGCGGCCGTATTTCACAAGGTCGACGCAATAGCGCGTGATCTTAATCGGTTGATCGGAAAGACATCAGGCTCAAACAATAATTCGGTTGCATCCCCAGATGACCAATAACAATCAACACATCACTCGATTGCGACGCCTGCGTGTCTTGCAGGCGTTGCAGCGTTCAGCGCCAGAGCCGATGGGCGAGGCGGCCATCCTGTATGCGATGCGACCGGATCGGGAGCTGTCACCACAGATAGAGGACATCCGCCTGTCGTTAACCTATCTGGAGTCCGTCTCTATGGTGCGCATCATCAGGGTGGACGATTGTAACTGGATGGCTGGACGCATCGGTGCGCTGGGCGTTCGTTGGCTGGAGTCATCGGAGCCATTTGGTGATTATGACATCTACCACACCACTACAGTGCCGGAGTCTGCCAGTGACACACAGTGCGGCCAGGTGTCGACCATTGATTTGCTGCCGCCCGAGGCCAAGGCGTGGCTGGACCAGGAACTGGTCAGCCGCAACTTCACCGGCTATGTCCAGCTCGCTGATCTGCTGGCGCAGCAAGGTTATGTAATCAGTAAGTCGGCGATTGGTCGATACGGCAAGAAATTCAAAGATGAACAGATCAATTTAAGACAATCAATCGAAATGGCCAAGGCATTCGCCGAAGTGGTTGGTGATGATGGCGCGGCGATGAATCAAACACTGACAGCGCTGGCACAACAAGAGATGATGGCGATCATCCGTGAGCGGAAGTACTCCGAAGGCATCAAACTGCCCGCTCTGATCCGCTCCATTGCCTCACTGAACCGGAGCGACATCAACACGCGTAAATTCCAAATCGAACAGGCGGCCAGACAGAAGGCGCTGAACGATGCCGCAGAAGCCGTGTCTGTGGCCGCCCATGAGCAAGGTATGAGTGAAGAGCAGGCGCAATTCTGGCGCGAAAAAGTCCTGGGAGTGAAGTGATGATATTTGGTTTGTTTGTTTATTTGCTGGCAGTGCTTGGCCTGATGACTGCGCTGGAAAACTTGGTGCCAGGCTGGGATGTGTTCCCGCGCCAACTCAGCGGCATGATATCCGCAGCGGTTATTTATCTCTTGGTCCATCTGTTTAATGTCTATGTCTAGCAATGCGATCCCCACAGATGTCATCCGCAATGTCGGCTGGGATGAGTTGCCGCCCACAGTGCGTGAGATCCCGCACAACCTGAATCCGCTGGCTGATGGTGTACTCATGCAACACCAGCGCGAGTGGTTGTCGTTGTGTGCTGCCTACGACCTGACCATAGCCGACAAAGGCCGGCGCACAGGTATTACTTATGCCACGGCACTGGACTCGGCGATAACGAGTGCTAGCAAAAAAAGCGCCGGTGGTGACAACGTCTACTACATCGGCGACACCAAAGAGAAAGGTCTGGAGTTTATTGGCTACTGCGCCCACATGTCCAAGGTTATGTCGTCGGCTATGGCCGATGGCTGGCACGGTATCGAGGTCTTTCTGTTTGAAGACCAGCAACCGGATGGCAGCAGCAAACACATCACCGGCTATCGAATACGCTATGCCACAGGTTTTCAAATTGTGGCATTGTCATCCAACCCGGCCAACATTCGTGGCCTGCAGGGTATCGTCATCATCGATGAGGCTGCCTTCCATGCCAATGTCGACGCAGTCATCGAAGCCTGTCTGGCACTGATCATTTGGGGTGGCAAGATACGCATCATCAGCACACACAATGGCGCTGACAACCCGTTTAATCAGCTCATCAAAGATAGCAAAAAAGGCATTTATCAATTCAAGGTATACAGCGTCTACTTTGACGATGCGGTTACCAATGGACTCTATGAGCGGGTCTGCTTTGTTAAAGGCTGGACGCCGACCGAGGAAGGCAAAGTAAAGTGGTACAAGAAAGTGCGCGGTGCCTATGGCGCGAGAAAAGATGCTATGCGCGAAGAGCTGGACGGCATACCTAGAGAAGGGAGTGGCGTGGCCATCCCCGGCATCTGGATCGACAACTGCATGAAAGAAGCGCGGCCGATCCTGCGCTTGGCTCTGGACAATGAGTTTGCACTTAAATCGGAAAGCTACCGTTACTCTTATATCGAGTCGTGGATACAGGACCATTTAGCGCCGCTAGTAAAAATGTTAAACCAAAACCTGCGTCACGTCCTGGGCAGTGACTATGCTCGCTATGCCGACTTTGCGGTAATTGCACCTGGTGCGATATTGCAGAACCTTACCCTGCAGATCCCTTTCATGGTTGAAATGAAAAACGTCCCGACCAGAGAACAGCAACAGATCCTCTGGTACATCATCGACCACCTGCCTCGCTTCTATGGCGCAGCACTGGACGCCACCGGCAACGGTTTTACAACAGCCGAATTCACTGCTGAAAAATATGGCCATCATCGCATCGAGATGGTCATGCTGAGTGATAGTTGGTATCGGGAAAACATGGTGCTGTTCCAGTCGGCCTTTGAAGACGGCACCATCGATATCCCTATCGACGCAGATGTGAAAAATGACATCCGCGCCCTGCAGTTGATAAACGGCATTATCAAGTTGCCGGCACTGCGGCAGAAAGACACCAAGAATGAGAAATTCATGCGGCATGGGGATAGTGCAATCGCCCTGGCAATGGCGGATCGCGCCAGACGCATGGACGTTGCACCCATTGAATATGAGGCAGCGCCCAACAAATCATCACGCTGGGATTTGCCGGGTGATGTTGACGATCACGATTCAGTTTTTAACTTCGGAGAAAAAGGCGCATGGTAGTATTTGAACAACCCATATCCTGCTATTACAAAGGTAATCGTACCTATGGCACCAAGCTGTTCTCCGACTGCGCCAATCCAAAGCAGGCGGACGCCGAACTAAAGAAGATCGCTGTGCAGATTGGCATAGGCCAACAGATGATCTCCTGTGACAAAGGATCGTCGAAAAAATACCTGTTTGTTATGGGCACAAAAATACAGGATGCTCGCGAACATGGTGCGCGGGAGGTCAGCGCACACTACATCAAACAAATCGGAGGCCATCATGCCTGAGGGTCGTATCGTCGACATAAACGGCAACCCGATAAAGACAAAGGAGCTGGTGGAATCACAAACCAGTCAGGTTGCCAGCCTGCACCATGAATTTGCCAACCACCCGGTTCGGGGTTTAACGCCAGCCAAACTGGCGTCAATTCTGCAGCAAGCGGAATGTGGTGACATCCGTGCACAGTGTGAACTGTATGAAGACATGGAAGAACGCGACGGCCATATCTTTGCCGAGATGCAAAAGCGCAAGCTGGCGCTGCAATCCCTGGACTGGTATCTGGAGCCACCGCCCAACCCGACAGCACAGGAAAAGAAGATCACCGAGCAGGCCAATGAACTGCTGCAAGGCATTAATGACTTTGAAGATGTGATCTTCGATATGGCCGACGCCATCGGCAAAAGCTTTTCGTGTTTGGAGTTTGATGGATGGGACATGGCCAGCAAACACGAACGCCTGCCCAAGGCAATCATTTACCGACCACAGTCCTGGTTTACGATCAATCCAAACGATCAGAGCGAGATACGACTGCGTCGCGATGGTGTGATGGATGGTGAGCCGCTCAACCCGTTCGGCTGGATCGTGCACAAGCACAAGACCAAGAGTGGTCACGTCGCACGCGGCGGATTGCATCGTGTTCTGGCCTGGCCGTTCTTGTTTAAAAACTACAGCGTCCGCGACCTGGCCGAGTTCCTCGAGATCTACGGCCTGCCCTTGCGCCTGGGTACGTACCAGTCCGGTGCAAGCGACGAAGAAAAGCGCACGCTGATGCGCGCCGTGGTTAACATTGGTCATGCGGCCGCCGGTATCGTACCGCAAGGCATGATGATCGACTTCAAGGAGGCAGCCAAAGGCAGCGAAGGCCCTTACAACTCCATGACTGACTGGTGCGAACGCACTCAGTCCAAAGTCATCGTCGGCGCAACACTCACCAGCCAGGCTGATGGTAAAAGCAGCACTAACGCCCTGGGTAATGTACACAATGAAGTGCGTCATGATCTGACCCGTGCTGATGCGCGCCAGGTGAGCAGCACATTAACCCGTGATCTGGTTTATCCGCTCGTTGTGTTGAACGGTCTGCGCATTGACGGTATGCATCGCTGTCCGCGATTGATGCTTGATTGCGAAGAGCCGGATGACATTAAGTTGTATTCTGAAGCGCTGCCGCCCCTGGTGGATATCGGCGTACCTATACCCACCAAACATGTCACCAACAAACTGCGCATACCGGAGCGCGAAGGCGACGAGCCCATCCTGCAGCGAAAGACCGTTACACCGCCCGAGCTGCCTGATGGTAATACGGGTACTGAAGGTCTGTCTGGTCGACACACCGGTTGCCCGCATTGCAGCACGGCTGCACTAAAACACAATGCCAATCACCTGGACGTGGCTGATCACTACATCAATCAACTCGATGAACAAGCGCTGGCTGCGTTCCAGAAACTGACCGATCCGGTGCGTAACCTGGTTGCCAATGCAGCCTCCCTTGAGGAGGTGTTAAACGGCATTAACACCATGTTTAAAGACATGGATGACGCGGCCCTGGCCGCCACCCTGCGGGATGCCTTTGCAGCAGCAGAGCTGGCCGGGCGGTTTGAGGTAACACAGGAGGAAAAATAATATGGCAGAGTTAATTCTGACAGAAAAAGAACAAAACGATCCGACCTATCTGGATTGGGACGATGAAGCGCTTGGGCGATTGGTAAAAAAGCTTGCGCTTGAATTCAAGCAGCAATATGCGCCTGAGTATTTGGCAATGGCTTGTCATCTGCTGGTTGGTCAGGCATCGGACAGGCATTTAAATGAATATTCAATTAATCTGGATGGAGTAAACGATGGCGACAGGGATATCGGTGATTGGATGGTAATTGTCAAAAAGGTATCGGATTAAAATGAACGGCAAACAAGCAAAATACAATCGCCGCAAGGTCCGCCAGTTTCTGCGCACCACCATGACACAAATAGATGGCTGGCCTTTCTTGCGTCGACTGTTTTTTGCCTGGCGAATCATTCGTGGCCCAAATAAAAAACGAACACCTGCGCCTGGTCGGTAAATCAGGCAAAGGTCAAAATAAACCCGTGGGCAGGGAACCGACATCAAGGTCAACTCACCGGGCTGCCGACATTATGAGGATGAATAAACCCGATGCCTGTCGATTATAAAAAACTCCCGTTCGCTGAAGGCATCAATTACTTCCGGCAAAAGATCAACCTGCCCACCCGCACCTGGACCGACATCTACGAAGGCATGCATAGCCGTGCCTTTGTGGTGGCGGGCGCGATGAAACAGGAGCTGCTGACCGACCTGCGATCTATCGTTGACACCGCCATTGCGGAAGGTGCCGGTATTGAGGCATTCAGGAAAGGCTTCGACCAGGTGGTGGCCAAACATGGCTGGTCTTATAACGGTGGTCGCGGCTGGCGAACTCGCGTTATCTATGAAACCAACATGCGCCAGGCCTACAATGCCGGGCGTGAAAAGCAGATGCTTGATCCTGATCTGCGAGCGGCCCGGCCCTATGGCTTATACAAGCACGGCGACCCCATTACACCAAGGCCGGACCATGAAGCAAATGACGACCTGGTGCTGCCATTGGACGATCCGTGGTGGGATGTCTGGACTCCTATGAACGGCTGGGGCTGCACCTGTAAAAAGTACACCCTCTCGGCATCTGATGTAAAAGCGCGAGGCTTGACCATATCAACACAGGCACCGGCCATCGAGTATGTCGAAAAGACCATCGGCGCACGCGGCCCGAACCCGCGCACAGTAAAGGTCCCCAAAGGCATCGACCCCGGCTTTGCCTATAACCCCGGCACTGCGGCCTGGGGCAGACCATTAAGCGAAGAGACCATGAGCGCATGGCAGGCCCAGGGTCCGAAAGCCTGGACACCGCTCACCTCCGGTGGACCGGAGACATTCAACCGACCGGACAAGGTGCCAACCGTCACGACCAAGATCAAACCAGTCGAACGTGCAGCCACTCGCGATCAAGTGACCGATAGATTGAAACAACAACTCAGTGGTGATGAGCAGATATTCAATGCAGCCGGTCTGCCGGTGCTGGTGAATGCGGTCACCCTGAGCGAACACATCGATCTAAAACAAAGCGAATACCTGCCGTTGCTCAATGATACATTGAGCGATCCGTATGAGGTGTGGTATCGGTTCGAACAACATAACGGCACCGGCATGGTGGAGCTGCGATCACGCATCATCAAGGCATATAATCTCGACGGCAAACAAGTCCTGGTCTCCGCTGCTGCTGTGCGCGGCATGCTGGAGTCGGTTTCGATCATCACCACCAATCGCATCAAATACGCCGACAAGTTCAGGCTCGGCCGGTTACTCTACGGCAAAAAAACATGAGCACGATAAGACTGGATTATGAATTCAAAGACAAACCGATCCTGGATGGGTTTCGTCGACTGCGCCGAGCTGCGGGTAATGCGCGAGCGGCCTTTATGGATATCGGCGAAGGTTTCCTGCTCAACATCGAGGATCGTTTTAGCAAAGAGATGGACCCGGATGGTCGACCGTGGGCGAAGCTTAGTCCGCGAACACTGCGACGGAAAAAGAACAATAAAATACTCACGGAAAGCAGCCAGCTGCGAGGCTCATATACATACATCGCCGGGAGTGACCAACTCATTGTGGGAACCAACATACACTATGCCGCAATCCATCAATTTGGAGGGACTATTGAAATCGCGGCGCGCAGCCAGCAGGCCTACTTTAAACGGAACAACACCGGTGAGGTTGGCAACCGGTTCGTCGGCAAGCGCCGGTCGAATTTCTCCCAGTGGGTCACAATTGGGGCGCACAAGATCGAGATGCCTGCCCGGCCGGTGCTGGGCATCGGTGCACTGGATCGCAATTTGATTGTCGCCAAACTGGCCGATCACTACCGTCGCGCCGTGCAGGGTTAGGCCGCCAGAGAGCCGATATCAGCGGCCCAATATTCGTCGCTCCAACGGCCGGAGCGCGAAACGGTTAAACGAATTAACCAGGATTTAAACGGGTGTTGCTTAGGGTAACAGGGAGTCGGGATATCCCGGCATGGGTACGCCGTGGATCAGCTGGTACAGCGCCGCCTGGATCGATGGTATCAGGCTGGTCTTGCGCAGATAATAACCAACCTGTAGCAGTCGGGTCTTGTTGATCTCATCATCCAGCCCGGTCGCAAATAGTATGGGCAGGCTGGGCTTGATCTCCCGCAGTTTTTCGGCCAACACCAGACCGTCCATTTGGGCATGGAGGAACACGTCCAGAACGGCGTGTCTATATATAGATGGTGCGGCGTGGAAGGCGCGCAGAGCTGCATCGGCCGAGGTATATATCTCGCTCTGCTGCCCCATCTGGTTGAGCAGGTTGCGATAAACACCGGCCACCAGCGGATCATCATCAACGATTAGCACCATCTATTTGTCCCTGAGTTGCGCTTATGGTTTGTCAGTTAATTCCGACGATATTTGTGCCTATATCTATGTCGGCACACCTACCAAATATTACAGGTATTGCGCTAAGTGTCCAATTGTTAATAACTATTTATTTTATATAGACATAAAAATTGATTGAAAAATATCAGAAAAAAAGGACTGTCAAACTTAACAGGGGGTGGCTGTTCGCAGGCATAACAAAACAGTAATTTATTTGCGTGTGTTGTTTATATTTGCCTGGAGCATCAAAGTTGGATAGTCTGCACAAGGAAGTGACCTTCCCCTATTCCCCGCCTGAAACGTTTCAGGCTAATCGAACTCCACCGCATCCCGTAATCTGTCTGCTAATGAAAAAGCAGACAAGACAATCCATAGGTATCGCGCCTTGCTCGTTCGAGCTGGTCAGTGGCGCGACCGAGATACAGCTCACTCCGTCAGGCCGGTTCAGGGCCAAGGACGGTCGCCCTCATGAAGTCGCCCAAGGTTGGTATATCGATAACAGCGTAGCCCAGGACGTGCTCAACGCAATCCGTGGTCGCAATGATCGTTACGTTATCGACTACGACCATCAAACCCTCTACACCCGTGAGAACGGACAGCCCGCACCGGCGGCTGGATGGTATCGCGGTGAAGATGTCGTGTGGCGCGAAGGTGTTGGTCTGGTCGCCACCAAAGTTGAATGGACACCCAAGGCAGCGGCCGCCATCGAGGCAAAGGAGTATCGCTATATCTCCCCCGTCATCGTTTACAACCGCAAGACAGGTCACATTGCCGACATCCTCATGGCGGCAGTTGTCAATTATGCGGCCATCGATGGCATGGCAGAGATCGAACGTCTGGCTGCAGCTCATTTTGAAATCAGCAAACAAGAGGATAAAACCGTGAACGAATTACTGATTGCAATACTGTCGGCACTGGCGATCTTGCCAGCGACGGCGACAGAAACAGACCTGGACAAGGTCAAACAGGTTGATGTGCTGAAAGCGATCCAGGATATGCAGGCCAGTCAGGCCAGCCTGTCGGCTCTGCGCAAAAGCCTGGCGCTGTCTGATGATGGCGATGTGGCGCAGGCCATTGCTGTACTGAAGGCCAACCAGGGCGGCAAACCCGATCCCGCACAATACGTGCCTATCGACACTGTTAAAGCGCTGCAAACTCAGCTTGCTGCACTGTCGGCCAAAGTGACCGGCGGTGAAGTTGATGCGCTGGTGAATGGCGCAATTGAAGATGGCAAGCTTCTTGAGGCGCAGCGCGCCTGGGCCGTCGAGCTGGGTAGCAAAGACCTGGCTGCACTGAAGGGTTACCTGGACACCGCGCCGTCTATCGCTGCACTAAAAGCAGGTCAGACGGGTGGCGCTGCCGGAGGTAAGAATGCGCATGGTCTGACTGAGCAGCAAATGGCGGTGTGTAAAGGCACTGGAGTTAAGCCAGAAGATTACGCGGCAACGCTGAAGACGATGGCCGAATCGGCATAACCCAACAAAGGAGTCCATAACTCATGGTCGCATTAACCAAAGATCGCAATACGCAAAAGCGTATGGGCGATCAATACAACGCACCGCTCGCCGCTGCTGTGAAGATATTCGCAGGCAGCATCGTCATGCTCAACGCATCCGGTGATGCAACACCTGGCGCAGTCGCCACCACGCTTAAGCCTGGGGGACGTGCTATGGCTTATGTCGATAACTCCACCGGTGCTGCCGGTGACAAGTCTGTCGGATTTGAAAAGGGCGTCTTCAAGTTTGCCAACGACGGCACCATCACACGCGCCGATATCGGCGGCACTGCCTGGGTGGTTGACGACCAGACCGTGGCGGACAACAACGGCACAGCCACACGTTCTGCGCTCGGCACCATCAAGGATGTCGATGCAGATGGCGCGTGGGTCGAGATCGTTTAACGGATTCAAAGGAGAATCGCACACATGATTATTAATAAACAGGCAATCGAAGACTTCTTTGTCAGCTTGCTGACACTCTTCAACAAGGCCCTGGAAGCGCCGCCTGGCGAATGGTCAGAGACCGCCACCGAGGTGCCATCAACGGCGGGTGAAAATCTTTACAAGTGGTTCGGTCGCTTTCCGGGCATGCGTCGCTGGATTGGCGAGAAGTTCATCAAGAGCCTGGAAGCCTACAAGTACACAATCACCAACGCACCATTCGAAGCAACGATTGAAGTGCTGCGTGATGACATCGAAGATGACAACACGGGGAGCTATGGAATCCAGGCTACCAGTATTGGCCAATCCGCAAACGAATGGCCGGGTGATCTGGTAAACGAGGCAAAGAACAACGCCTTCACCTCGCCTTGTTATGACGGCCAGTACTTCTATGACACAGACCATCCGGTCGGTGGCGCCAGTGTCAGCAACCGCATCACGGCCGCCTTGTCCGGTGCCACCATAGCAGCGGCTAATGCCAGTTATGGCGCGGCGCGCACGGCGATGATGGGCTTTAAAGACGAAGAAGGTAAGAACCTCGGACTTAAACCCACAATACTAGAGGTAGCCGGTAATTTGGATACGGCAGCCAAGATCATCCTGCAGCATGCCAAGCTGACGGATGGCACGGAGAATCCCTACCGCGACACCGCCAAGCTGATCGTCAATCCCGGCCTGGCCGACAGCACCTGGCTGGTGCACTGTACGTCCAAGGCGATCAAACCGTTTATTTACCAGCCACGCAAGAAGCCTCAGTTTGTGAAGATGACGGACAGCGAGTCTGAAAATGTATTCATGCGTGCGAGGTATTACTTCGGTGTTGAAGCGCGTGGCGAGGCGGGGTATTCCTTCTGGCAATTGAGTGTCGGCGGCAAGCCGTAATATGAATACAGCGAAGACCGGCAAGAACAACAGGGATAGCGACATGGATGTCCGTACCCGCCCCCTGTCGGGTCAGTTCTCAAGGTCATAATACAAGAGATACAGGCGGCAATCTCTTGGATGATAACAGCCGGGTCGTGGCCGTCAGAAGAAAGAACCACGGCCCCACTTATAGGAGATAAATCGTGGCAAATAAAGCTACAGCAAAAACCAAAAAAGTCCCAGGCTTTCGCATCACGGCCAAGCGCGATGGATTTCGTCGCGCCGGTCGCGAATGGCATGGTGTAACCGAAGTGCCGGCGACTGAGTTTGACAAGAAACAAATCGAACAACTCAAAGATGAGGATGGTAAAAAACTGGTCGTTGTTGAGTGTGAGATTGAAGTCGTTGACGTCGATAGCGCCGGAACCGACAAGTAATAATCAGACAGCCTGTCCTTTGTGGACAGGCTGCTTTGAATAGTCAGTTATAAAGCGGGCTATTCAAAGCAGCAGAACAATCGAGCAGAACAGAGCAGAGAACATGAACCCCAATTTATTAATCGCCGAACTGGCCAAGCCTGGCTACAACGCCATGACCGTGGCGCAGAAGGTGACGGCATTGATGGCAAAAAACATCGCGCCTGTTGATGGCGCATCGGTCAGCGTCACGCGTGAACAGATACGTGCCACGTTTGATGCTGCTGAGTTTATCGGGTTGACACCGCAAAAACAGAACCTGGTACTGGCCGTGTTGCAATCCGACCATGTGTTTGTTCAGGGTGCGGATGCCACCTTGCTGGCCACTGCGTTTGCCGGTACCTCAGCGACATTGCCCGCCCTGGCTGCTCTGCGCAACCAGGCTATCTCTGCAGCGTCGGTCTCCATTGCTGATCAGATTGGCTTCGGCCGCCTAACAGCCGATGAGCTGGCCGACTGGATTGTTAAGGTGGGGGCATAACATGGCGCTAAAAACGAAACGCAATGAAAAGGGCCTGCAATCCATATCCACAACCATTCTCGCGATAGCGAACAATGCGTTCTCGGCTGCAATTGGTCCGTATGATAACTCTGCCGACCTGTATCCACTGGCTGATGTGATATATGAGCCGGCCTATACCACAGCACCGACCGCCGACACCTCGATTGATCTGTACCTGCAAGACATCGACATCGACGGCGCCAATGACGGCCCGGTGCCGGACAGCACCTACAAACGCAACTATGTCGGCAGCTTTTATCCTGACTCCGTAACCGGTGCGCAGTATCTGTCGATTCGTGGCATTCAGTTACCACCCAAGGCAGCATTCGTGCTGCACAACAATGGCACTGGTCAGCCCATCCCGGTGAACTCGGCACTCAAGATCAATCCGTATGGTTATGGTGATTAATGGATCGTCGCCTGCATAAATTACTGCGCGAACCAAACCTGCTGATTCCTGGCAAGAAGCCGGTCGGCCCGGTGCGCCAGGATATGGCGCATCCATTATCTCGCGGCTTGGTCAATCGCTGGTTGTTTAACGAGGGTAACGGCCGGGTGTTGCGTGACCTGGTTGGCCAGGCACACGGCACGTTAACCAATGGCCCTGTGTGGGCAGTGCGAAATCGCGGCATGGTTATCCAGTTTGACGGTTCGAATGATCACGTGCTGTTACCCACCGGCACCGCCGAGATTGGCAACAACGACGCGACTGTGTGTGGCTGGATATACAACACCGGCTCAAGCACCTATCGCGGATTGATTGCCACAAAGAACACCGGCGCAGCAGGCACACAGAAAGGGTATGTCCTGGGACTCAGCTCTGCGAACCGCATCTTCTGGCAAACCGACAACGGTGCCGGACTGGAAAGCACTGTAGGCCTGGCCGTCCTGTCTGCTGGCTGGCACTTCATTGCGGGCGTTTTTGAAAATGGTGTTGCAATGCGATCTTATCTGGATGGCGCACTGGATGCGTCAGACACCACCTCGATTCCGTCCGGTGATATTACATCGTCAAATGTACCCAAGATCGGCTGCTGGGCAAACGCAATATTTTTTCATAACGATGCCATCGCTGATTTGCGTGTTTATCATCGCGCCTTGTCGGCGGATGAAATTCTGACGCTGTACCGAGATCCTTATCAGGACCTGGCCCCAGCCAATGATCATATCTGGGTCCCGGTTGCTGCTGGCGCGTCTCATGAGTTGGCAGTTGCAGATATAACAGCCATCACTTTTGTTGATGATGTGCAGCCCACTCAGGATCAGATGCTGGCTGTTGATGAGATGACTGCTGCGACCTTTGCTGATGATGTCTCAGTTACCCATGACCAGCAGATCACCATAGCCGACATGATGGTCCAGGCACAGATCGACGCCATCACCTTCGCGCAAGATCATTTCTTGACCGTTTTGCCGGTTTATAGCGACAGCTTTGTCGGTGATGTGTTGATACAAATGAAAGGCATCGGAATTATCAACGACCCACAAATCGATGATTTGACTGCAGGCTACAGCATCGATGATTTAACACCGTTTTATGAATTCAGCGATCTGACTCCGCGTCGGTCTGTTCAGGAGCTATAAGCCATGCCAAAAGTATTACACAACGATGTATTTGATAAAGGTCTCGAGCAGATCAGCAACACCGCCAACTGGGGTGGCGGCGTATTGAACTGTGTCGTGACGGTTGGCGTACCTGCCAACAGCACGGAAGCCTCAACTATTTACCCTGCAGGCAAGCGTATCTCCGATGTGATCGCAATGGCCGGTGGCAACTTTGCCCTGGCAGATCGTGTCGGTGGTGGCCGCGAGATCACCATTGCTGCCAAGGCCGGTACCGCCCAGGTCAACGTCCCGGCGCTGGAATCAGGTACAGCGACAGCCGGTGGAGCCAACACGCTCACCGACACCGGCAAGGCGTGGGGTGCGGATGTGTATGCTGGCAAGATGGTCAAGATCACAGCCGGTACCGGCGTGGGCCAGCTGCGTCGCATTACCACCAACAGCGCCACGGTTTTAGCCGTCGAGACAAACTGGACCATCAACCCGGACGTCACGTCCGTCTACGAAATACTGCAAGATCTGCATGTGGCGATGTATGACGGTGGCGGCGCGCCTCGCGTGTTGTCGGTTGCCGATGTGAGCAGTGACCAGGTCATTGTCAGCGGCAACCCGATCAACCTCGCGGCATACAAGATCGGCTACCCAGATCCGGTGTAACCATGCATGGCAATGTCTTTTATTTGTCGCATGACAACACCGTCGAGTGGCGGTTACGGGAAGGCAGCACGCCGCTGCCTGACCATACCGCCATCACCAGGTTGCAACTGGTATTGGTCAATGATACTGCGAGTATCACGATAGACTCACAAGTTGAGACATTGTTTATTAATTTAAGTCTCGACAGGATAACGATGAAACCAATCGAACTAGGTAATGCCATAAAGACACAGCTGGGATCAAAAAATTACACCGGCAGTCTGATTGTATTTGATGCGTCTCATCCGAACGGTTTGATCTGGATTGACGGCAGAAAAATAAGGACACAACAATGAAGTATTGCACCAAACAGGACATGATTGATCGGGTGGGATTTGATGAATTGGTTGAGCTGACCGACGAACACCATACCGGACAGATAGACGACACCAAGCTGGATAACGCCATCACCGATGCGAGTGCGCTGATAGACGGCTACCTGGATGGCGTGACAGATCTGCCGCTGCCGGCCGACATCCCTGTGCTGCTGGTTCGGCTCTGTGTCGATGTCGTTCGCTATTATCTGTATGACGATGCAGTTACGGATCTGGTGCAGTCCAGATACGACAGCGCCATCAAGACGCTTACTGCAATCAGCAAGCGGGATATCTCGCTGGGATTAACCAAGTCAGGGGCAAAGCCAGTATCAGACAATTCTGTTGAGATGGTCAGCGACGGACGTACATTTAAACGCGACAACAGTTTTATTTAAGGACTATTTAAATGAGCATTATCCAAACCATTGAAAGCGCCATGATCGATAAAATCAAATCGGTCTTGATGGTGCCTGGCAACGAAAAGGTCAGGCTGGTGGAAACCCTACCCGGTGCCTGGTCGTATGACATTATGAAGCGCGTGTTGCAAAAATCGCCGTCCGTCTACGTCTCATTCCTGGGCGGTAATCGCGGCACCAACATCGATGATCTGGCCTGCATCAACGCTACTCTTGATGTGTACGTGGTGCGCAAAGACCCGGACGAAGAGGCAAGACGCGTTGGCACACCTCAGCACATTGGATGCTATGACATGCTGGCCGCGATAATACCTAACCTCCACGGATACACCATCGATGGTGCGGGATCATTAAAGTTGATACGCGTCGGCGTTTTGTTCGGTCAGGACACCTTTGAGCTGGGCGGATCGGTTTATGTCGCCAGCTTTGAACTGCCTAATCTGGTCTTCGATGCCGAACCGCCGAACCTGAATGGTTTTATCACGTTTAATGCAACCCATACCCTCGCGGTCGATGCGCCAACAGCCATTGATCAAACAACGCTTGCACAATAGGAGCCGCTTAACCATGAGCAAGATATTTGTCAAACCAAACTACCCAAACACAATTGTTCGTGTGCCCGAGCGTGGCAATGTACCGCTGTCTCAAGACGGTGAGCACGTCGACAACAACAGCTACTGGCAGCGCCGACTGCGTGACGGTGATGTAGTCGAGTTCACCCCGACCAAACCAAAGACAAACAAGGGAGATAAATAATGCCGATCTCATTTGATGGTATCCCCGCCAACCTGCGCATACCGGGTAGCTATATCGAGTTCAACAACTCGCTGGCCGGTAACAGTCAGGTCAATTTCAAACTGTTGTTCATCGGCCAGCGCCTGGCGGCCGGCACACCGGCCGCCACTGTGCCGACGCAGGTGAACAATGCCAATGAGGCCGAGGCATACTTTGGCCGTGGCTCCATGCTGGCCGAGATGATCAAGGCCGCCAAGCTCGCCAACCAGTTTGTCGAATGCCATGCCATTGCCCTGGCCGATGATGGAGCTGCAGTGGCCCACACCAAGACGATCACGGTCACCGGCCCGGCCACAGCCGCAGGTACCGCCTCTATATATATAGGCGGCAAGAAAATCGCGGTGGCCATTGCCAACGGTGACGCCAACGCGGTCATTGCCACCGCCATCTCGGCGGCCGTGAATGCTGATGATACCTTGCCGTTTACCGCTGGTGCCGCGTTGGCCGTGGTCACACTCACCGCACGTAACAAAGGCGAAGCGGCGAACAGTATCGATGTCCGTGTCGGTTACTATGGCGAGTCACTGCCCGCCGGTGTGGCCCTGGCCGTGGCGGATGGCACGCCTGGCACCACCAATCCGAACATTGCCACCGCCATCGCCGCAATGGGTGATGAATGGTACAACTGGATCGTCATGCCCTACACCGATGCCGCGAACCTCACGGCGCTGGAAGCCGAGCTGGACACCCGGTGGGGCCCATTGGTGCAAAAAGGTGCTCGCGCCTTTACGGCCTATCGTGGCAACCTGTCTGCCACCACCACGTTCGGCAACGGCCGCAACAGTCCACACATCACGTGCATGGGTACCAACATCAGCCCGACGCCTCCGTACATCTGGGCAGCGGTCAATGCCATCGTCGCGGCTGCATCCCTGTCCATCGATCCGGCCCGGCCGTTGCAGACGCTCACCCTGCCCGGTGTGTTACCGGCAACTCGCGATCTGCGCTGGACGGACAGCGAGCGCAACACCCATCTGTTTGACGGTGTGGCCACTCATACCGTGGACAGCGCCGGTGCGGTGCACATCGAGCGACAAATCACCATGTACCAAACCAACAGCAACGGTGTTGCGGATGATTCGTATCTTGATATCACGACACCCGAAACACTGGAACGTATTCGCTATGAACAGCGCACCCGCTTTGCGCTCAAGTTCCCCCGCCACAAACTGGCGGCAGACTCTGCGCGTGTATCAGCAGGTCAGTCCGTTATGCAACCGAAGGTGGCGAGGGCTGAGCTGTTATCGCTCTACCTGGAAGAAGAAGATAAAGGCTGGGTGCAGGACTATGACGGCTACAAGGCAAGCCTGATCGTGGAAATCAACGCCACCGATCCGAACCGGTTGGATATCCAGGACTCGCCCAAGCTGGTCAGCGCCCTGCGTGTGCATGCACAGCAGATCCAGTTCCGTCGGTAAACTAACAGGAGACAAGCATCATGAGTAATCAAATTACCGGTAAAGCAGAAATCCGCATCGATGGGCAAAAGATCGCGGTTGAGAACGGCGCAACACTGACACCGCATGGCGTCACTCGCACTGCGGAACGTCATGGCGGTGAAACATTTTATTCCGAAAGCGAAGAGCCACCGATGCTGGAAGGCAATGTACTGCTGACTGGTGACACGGATGTGATCTATCTCGGTAACATCAAAAATGCGACGGTGTTATTCACCACAGACACCGGTCATCAGTATGTGTTGCGCAAGGCGTTTACCGTTGATCCGGTACCGCACAGTGGTGATGGCAAGGCGGCCATCAAGATGTCCGGTCAATCCGTGGAGGCGATGTAAATGAGCGTCACTATCAATTTGATCGATGGCTTTAAGGTTGGCGAACAAACGCACATGACGGCCACCCTGCGCGCACCAACCACGAAGGATTTGATCGAGTGTCAGGAGGCGGCAGAAAAGATGGTGCAAACCGAGCAAGGCCCTGAGCTGCTGATCAGTCCGTCGGTGATGGGCACCGCCATGCTGGCCAGACAGATCACCCGGGTGGGTGATCATGATGGGCCGTTAACACTGGCAGAGCTGAAACGGTTCAGCGTTACCGACTTTGCATTATTGCAACGCGCAGCCGATGAGTTGGATGCCGCGTTGAACAAAAAAGCGTCCGAGGCGGTGACGAAACGGGGGCGATCTAATCAGGGCGGCAAGAGCACAGGCTGATTTGTCTGTTGTCGTGGCGTCCTGGTTTCGGTTGTCGCTGCATGATGTGTATGGGTTTACGTTGTCAGGTTTAATAAAGATGGGTGCGCAAATTCGTGAGTGAGTTAAAAACATCGGTTATTGTTGATCTCAAGGGCGATCTGGAGCGTCGTGCCAGACGTTATGGTGATGCAATAGCAAACATGTCACGCCGTGGCAGCGCTTCTTTGCGTCGACTGAATACCGAAACGCGAAAACTGAACAACACATTCCGCCCAGGCGGTCTGCGTGGTCTTGCGCCCTGGCTCACCGGTGCTGCTGTTGTTGGTGCTGGACGTAATTTATTATCAATGGAAGAGCGCTACGAGCGCCTCGGTGTGCAGGCAAAAATATCACCGGCAGCGACTCGTGACCTGCGTGAAAAATTATTTGATACGGCACAGATGTCAGACATCCGCATTGCGCCTGACAAACTGCTCGGTGCCATTGAGCAGATCGTGGAGAAGACCGGCGACCTGAAATTTGCGGAGCAGAACATGCGCAACCTGGCGCTGGCCATCCAGGCCACCGGTGCGCAAGGTGAAGACATCGGCGCGATTGCGGCCGAGTTGCAAAAGCAAGGCATCACCGATCCCAGGAAAGTGGCCCAGGTGTTGGATACATTCACCGCGCAAGGAAAGGAAGGCGCGTTCACGCTGCAGGCGCTGGCGGGTCTTGGTCCGCGTGTGATCACTGCGTATACCTCAGCAGGTCGCAACGGCGTTGACGCCATGCGCGAACTGGGCGCGGTGCTGCAGGTGATTCGCATGGGTACCGGCAGCAACGAACAGGCGGCCACCGCCTTCGAGGCGATCATGCGCACACTGACAGACAAAGAAAAAGTACAACAACTTCGCGATCTGGCGGGCATCGAAGTTTTTGACGCGGAAAAACTGAAAAAAGGCAAAGAGCAACTCCGACCGATCAATGAGTTGCTGGCTGAGATCATTCAAAAATCAAAAGGACACAAGACAAAGCTGGGTTCGATTTTTGAGGCGGAGGCCATTCGTGGGCTGAACTTCCTGGGCGCAGAGTTTCAGGGCACCAACAACACAGCAACGCTAAATAAATTTATGAGTCTGTCGTCTGATGGCAGAGCCATCCTGGCAGATAGCACGCGCATGGCCGATGTGGGGAATGCAAAGATTGAGCAGGCCAAATCAACAGCAACCGGCCTGCTGGATTCGGTGATGAGTGTTTTTGATTTTCGCGGCGGTGATCCCGATATCTGGGATGCCTACCACCAAAGTCCCGGTCGCGATGAGGCGACCGTAAAAATACAGGTGGAAGCCAAGCCCGGCACAAAGGTTGACGTCAAAGGCCTGCGATCAAACGGCCTGGATGTGGAAGTTGAATCCGGCAGTCAAAAGGTTGGTGTGCGGTGATGTTAACCTGGACAAATATAGTGGCTGCTGGATCTGCGTTGGCAAAGTCGAACTTTCCCTTTGGGCCAGCTATCAAAACCAATACTAAAATGCTTGAATCCCAACTGTACATAACGCAGGAGAAGTTTTTCAGACTCATAAACTGGCCGCTCTCTCTCAGCAGGTGTCATTTTGGCAGGCGTGATGTGCCACTGCAGATGCAGGTAGCCATCTTTGTCGATACTGCAGGTAAAGCCTGCATTCAACTTATTCGCCTCTTTGCATTCATAAACAAACACGGTGCTGGCTGGGTCGGCTTGCAATGTGGCGGGCAGCAGGGCCAGCAGGATAATCAGGGTGCGCATGGTGGGTCCTCCTTGTACATGGGGTTAGTGTAGTGAGCTGGCGCATCCGTTTCAATGCCAAAGGCTCGTTTCGCGGCGTTCCGTTTGTCTGCCCGTCTGATGAGATGACCGGCGGCAACCGCGCCCAGCAACACGAGTATCCGTTGAGAGATATCGGCTGGGTCGAGATACTGGGCAAAAAAACCAAGAGTTACAACCTCGATCTGTTTGTGGCCGGTGATAACTACGACAAAACTCGTGACAAGCTGATCGAGGCGCTGGATAAGCCGGAGCCGGGCATCCTGGCCCATCCCCGATTCGGCCGTCTGAATGTCGTGGTCATCGATTTCCGCAAGACCGAATCTACCCGTGAGGGTGGTATGTGTCGGTTTAGCGTGACCTTTGTGGATGCCGGTGCTGCCACATTTCCACGCGCCGGTGACGACACGGCTGCCGTGGTTGATGCAGCCGCCAATCAATCCTTGGCCGATGCCATCAACAGCTTCGCCGAGGCGTTCAGCGTGCTGGGCCAGGCGGCGGATTACGTTAATGGTGTGGTAGATGAAATCAGCCGCACCCTGCAGGCCGTGGAGAACGTGACCGACGCCATCACCAGCCCCATCGCTGATCTGATCCGTGCACCGGCCGACATGGCCGCCACCATTGTCGGTTCCATGCATCGGATCAGCACGCTGGTTAATACGCCGCTGCAGGCATTAAACATCTATCAATCCCTGTTTAATGCCGGTGCAAGCTCGCCGTCCATCCCGCTCACCACCACCAACCGGCAGCGCCAGGCGGCCAATGTCGAGCAGCTCCACCTGTTGGTCCGCCGCGTTGCCATCGCCGAGGCGGCAATGCTGGCCAGCGCCACCGGCTTTGCCAGTAGTAATGATGCATTGCATTGGCGTGATGCCATCGGCCAGGCCATTGATGATCAGCTTGATTATGTGGATCAGATCAACGGCCTGCCGATTGATGATGCAGTCTATCTATCCCTCACCGCATTGCGTGCCGCCGTCACCGCCGACCTGTCGGATCGTGTGGCGCAGTTGCCACGGGTAATCACGCACACGCCATTGCAGTCACAGCCGACCCTGGTCATAGCCCATCAACTCTATGGTGATGCCTCACGTGATGATGAGATTGTTAATCGTAACAATATCCGCCATCCGCTGTTTGTGGCAGGTGGTGAGTCGCTGGAGGTATTGAGTGAATGATTTAATCCTGAAAGTCAACGGGCAGAAGTTTGAAGGGTGGAAGCAGATCAGCCTGCGCCGGTCGATGGAATCCATCGCCGACATCTTTGAGCTGGGTGTCAGCGATATCTGGCTGGATGATTATAAAAAGATCAAATCCGGCATGCCCTGCACGCTCTGGTTTGGTGATGACCTGATGTTGACCGGCTACATCGATAGCGTACAGCCCAGCTATGACGCAACTACGCACTCAGTCACGCTGTCCGGCCGCGCAAAGACTGCCGACCTGGTGGACTGTAGTTTGCCGTTGAATGAGGAGCAAAGAAACCAATACAACAATAAGACCTTTTATCAGGTAGCCACCATCCTCACCAGGCCCTTCGACATAGTCGTTATCAATAATGTTGATGTTGTTATCGACGAAAAAATCCGTGTGCAGCAAATTGAGAAAGGCCAAACCGTGTACGAGTATCTTACCGAACAGGCTCGCCTGCATGCGGTGCGGCTGGTGTGTGACGAACACGGCGATCTGATTGTCTCCCGCACCAGCGACGAACGCATCGGCACCGCCCTGGTGCTGGGTAAAAATATCCTGTCTGCTGAGGGCGAGTTCAGCATGGTGGACCGATTCAGCGAGTATCACACGGTTGCACAAATGGAAATGTGGGATGATAACAACGGCGCAGCATCCGCTCACCTGGCAGGCATAAGCGAAGATGTGGCGATGCGTTACCGTCCCACTGTGCTGCAGGTGGATAACATTACCGGTAAAGACAAGGTGCAGCAGTTTGCGGAGTGGACACGCAACACCCAATACGGCCGAAGCAGACAGGTGACGTACACCGTCAGTGGTTGGCGGCATGCCGATGGATTGTGGCGCACAAATACGCAGGTCAAAGTGATCGACCCCTGGATGGGGCTGGATAATATCTGGATGTTGATCGTTGAGGTGCAATTCGTACTGGATGACAAAGGCCAACGCACCGTGCTGACGTTGATGCCAAAAGCGGCGATGGACCTGATCCCGTTGCCTTCTGATGACCAGGAGGCCGCCTGGTGATCCGCGCCTTGAACAGATTGCTGGACCCTCTGGTGCGACGTATCAGATCAATTGTCTCTCGCGCCATTGTCACCGGCGCAAATGAATCTACTCTATGCCGAGAGCTGCAGGTTGTCGCACAGCAGGACGAAGTCCTGGACGGTATCGAACATGTGGAGCCGTATGGTTTTACTGCTCGGCCATCCGCACAGGCCGAGGCGGTCCTGCTCTCCCAGGGTGGGCGTCGGGCCAACACCGTCGCCATTGTGGTCGGTGATCGCCGGTATCGCCTGACCTCGCTCACCGAAGGCCAGGTCGCATTGTATGACCAGAGCGGTGCGTCATTGATACTGAACAATGACGGAACCATCACCATCAATGCAAGTGGTGGCGTGACCGTCAATTGCGATCTGTCCGTTGCCGGCAACGTGAGCGCCACCGGTGACGTGAGCGATGGCACGCGCTCCATGCAACAGATGGTGACCACATTCAACAGTCACCTACACACGGGCAATTTGGGTAATCCTACCAGCCCACCAACTACACCGATGACCTGATATGACTGACATCGCACTCATTCAGCACGACAATGGATTTTTTGATATCGCTCTCAATGGCGTTGATCTGGCTACTCACGCAGGGCTGGAGTCGGCGATTATCATCAGTCTGTATACCGATGCACGTGCATCAAATGACGATCTGATACCGGACGGCACCGATGATCGGCGCGGCTGGTGGGGCGGATCGTTTGGTTCAAAGCTGTGGCTAATTGACCGCGCCAAGGCGACGCAGGAGACACTCAACCAGGCTCGTGAATATTGCCATGAGGCACTGCAGTGGTTGATTGATGATGGCGTGGCTCGCGTGGTTGACGTGACCACTGAGTGGTTGCGAGACGGCGTGATGATCATCACCGTTGATATCACCCGGCCGGATGGTGATCGAAATACATTTAAATTTGCTGACGCTTGGGAGGCGCAATTAAATGAAAATTAATGCAAAGCTTGAGCGCATATCGAATGGTTTTATTGCAACTTTTATTGAAGATTCGCCGAACAATAATACCGGGCAAAAAGTTTATTACCCATCGTTACCTGATTTTGTTCGTTCGCAATTTGAAGATGAAATGAGAGATATGGACAGGTCCATCAAAGAGCACGATTCAGAGGGTTCCGTTATTACATTTAATGCGAATTATGAGGTCGAGTAAATGGCGTTTAACAGACCGACACTGTCCGAATTAAAGGACCGCATCCGCGCCGATGTAGACAACCGATTGTTGGGTGCTCATGCCAGGTTGCGGCACACGGTATTGGGTAAGCTGGCCGAAGCAATTGCTGGCGCTGTTTATTTGATACACGGTCACCTTGTTTGGGAAAGCAAACAAATACACCCGGACACGGCAGACGGTGAGCATCTGGATCGCCACGGTGATCTTCGAGACATATCGCGCAAAGCTGCCACGAAGTCAAACGGCAATATTATTATCACCGGCACGAACGGAACCGATATCCCGGCCGGTACCGAAGTGCAACGCGCCGATGGGGTCGCATTTATCACCGATGCCCTGGCTACTATTGCTGCCGGTACCGCCACGGTTGCCGTGACGGCTGTCGTGGCTGGTGTAAATGGCGTAACACTGGCCGGTGTCACCGTCACCCTCTCATCGCCGCTTGCCGGTATTAACAGCAATGCAACGGTTGATGCTGGCGGGCTGACCGGTGGCGCTGACATAGAGTCAGATGATGCCTATCGCATCCGCGTTACCGAGCGCTGGCGCAAACCGACACAGGGCGGCAACAAAAACGACTACATCACCTGGGCGCAGGATGTGGCTGGCGTAACGCGTTCGTGGTGTTACCCGCTGGAGAACGGTGCCGGTACGGTCGTTGTTCGATTCATGATGGATGACGTATATCCATCTGACGGCATCCCGCAACCCGGTGACGTGACCACAGTGCAGGCGTATCTCAATAGCCTGCGACCGGCCACGGCCAATGTCGATGTACAGGCACCGATTGCCAAAGCCATCGCAATGACCATCGCCATCACGCCGGACACGGCGCAGATCCGCGCCGATGTGGAAGCGGAGATCAAAGACCTGTTCCGTCGTCGCGCTGAACCGGGTGGCACCATCTATTTGTCGCAGATCAATGAAGCGATCTCCATTGCGCAAGATGAAGAGGATCACACTCTCACCATCCCGGCCGCAGATGTCACCAGCCTGCCGAGCGAGATCCCTGTTGTGGGTGTGATCACATGGGCATAACCGTCGAGAGTTACCGGGACGCACTGCTCAACCTGCTGCCACGTGGCCGCGCCTGGGCGCGTGATATCACCAGCACAATGGCCGCACTGATGTTTGCGATTGCAGACGAACTGTTTCGTGTGCATGGCCGAGCGGCCGATCTGCTGCAGGAGACTGATCCTCGCACTACCACAGAGATGATCGACGCCTGGGAGCGAGTCCTCGGCCTGCCCGATGAGTGCAGCAACACCGTATCACCCACCATCGACGAGCGCCGCGCTGCCGTGGTGGGTCGGTACTTGGGTGTGGGTGGGCACAACATCCCGTACCTGGTCAGCGTGGCAAGCCGCATGGGATTCGCCATCACCATCGTCGATAAGGTCACGCCTCACCACTACGAGATCAAAGTGCCTGGCGTCACGGTGACTACCCTGAAAGCAGGCGCCGGCCCTGGTCATCGCGCAGGATATCCGCTGCGTATTTACGGCACAGAGATAGCACTGGAATGCGTGATCGTGCGACTCAATCAGGCGCATGCGATTCCTACTTTTACATATAACGCAGCACAGGATTATTCATACACATATAACTACGAGGTGCAACGATATGCATAAAATCGGCGATGATACACCAACAGCAAACGGTGCCGGAGAGTTTCAAGTCGATACTGATTTGATTCCTGGCTGGTTGAACGCCGTCCAACGCGAATTAAAAAATGCCATCAATATAAGCGGACAAGTTCTGGATGTGAATGATGACGCACAGTTGAGCAAATCGTTTCTGCCGCACCTTTCTCATCTTCTGCGGGGTCTTCCGTTTGACGATGATATTAAAATTACCAGCGCTGATGGCGCAAACTCTGACAACTTTGGTTATTCGACCGCTATATCGGCAGATGGTACTATGGTAATTATTGGCGCTTATGCGGCAGATGTTGGGTCTAATATAAATCAGGGGGCGGCATACGTATTTACGCGAACTGCTGGTGTCTGGTCGTTCACGCAAAAAATTACAGCAAGCGATGGTGCTGCAAGTGACAGACTAGGGTCAAGTATTGACATATCCAGTGACGGAACGACAGCCATAATAGGCGCTGAAGGTGGGAACGGTGGCGCTGGTGCTGCATATGTTTATACGTTGTCAGGTGGCATTTGGGGTGATGAGGTAAGGTTGGTTGCCAGCGATCCTGTCGTAAATAATGCATTTGGTGTTTCAGTTTCGATATCGTCCAATGGAGACACAGTGTTGATTGGTGCGTATGCCAGAAATTCGATAACAGGTGCGGCATATGCCTTTGTTCGTTCGACAGGTGTTTGGTCCCAGCAACAGATACTCGTCGCAAGTGACGCCGCAACGGGGGACCAATTTGGCTATTGTGTAGCGCTGTCAGCAGACGGTAATGTAGGCGTAGTTGGCGCGCTCGGAAATGACATCGCTGCAAATGCAGATCAAGGAGCAGCGTATGTGTTTACTCGGACAGGATCTGTATGGACAGAAGATCATCTATTGACTGCAAGTGACGGACAGGCAACTGATTACTTTGGTGTAAGCTGCGCAATCAGTGACGACGCTAGTGTGATTGCAATTGGATGCTGGAATGATACCTATTTAGGTATCTCAAATCATGGGTCCATATATGTCTATCACTATAACGGTTCAAGTTATACACACAGAAGCCCGTTATATCCATCCACTCCAGCGAATACAACCAAATCTTTTGGAAACAAAGTATCGATCTCAGGCGACGGTAAAATAATCGCAGCATGTTGCGAGGGAAAAAAAGTTCACGGGGTTTCGGATGCTGGGGCTGTTGTTCTTTTTAACTATTTTTCCGGCGATTGGCGCGAGTCACAAATAATTATTGCTGGAGATTATGCTGGCGGCGACTTTTTTGGCGCAAGCGCCACATTGTCAAAAGATGGGAACACTTTGGTTGTCGGGGCAAAATCGGATGATATTGACACGATAATTAACCAAGGAAGCGCATATATTTATAAAAAAATAGTGCCTCTGTAATATGATTTAAGAGAGGGCGACCCGTCAGTTGTTAGCGCAACCGACCGGCCCCCAACAAACGGTGAGTTAGCACCGTGAGTCAGGCAAGGCCCTCCCACCGTCGCGACGGCAGGGCCAGCCTATCACAAGTTGATTTTTAACGAAAGGAGACTCACGCAAGTGAACCCGTTTATACCCTGGATGGGCGGCAAAAGCCGTCTGGCAGACAAGATTCTGCCTCTGTACCCCGAGCACCATTGTTACGTCGAATGTTTTGCCGGTGCTGGCGCATTGCTCTTTAAAAAAGAAGAAAGCAAGGTCGAAGTGTTGAACGACCTAAATGGTGAGCTAGTCAACCTGTACCGAGTGGTACAGCACCACCTGGTCGAATTTCTGAAGCAGTTTGAGTGGGCGCTGGTCAGCAGGCAGATATTCGAATGGGCCAAGATGTCGGCGCCGGTTACCCTTACCGATATCCAGCGAGCTGCCCGGTTCTACTATTTGCAGCGCTGTGCCTTTGGTGCCAGGCCCACAGGTCAGACCTTTGGTACTGCGCCCAGCAGCAAACCGAAATTTAACCTGCGGCGAATCGAGGAGACGCTCAGCGAGGCAAAGTTCAGGCTGGACCGTGTCTATATCGAAAATCTGCCGTGGCAAAATGTGATCGAGCGTTATGATCGACCGGACACCCTGTTCTATTGTGACCCACCGTATTGGGACACCGAAGGCTATGGCGTTGAATTCGGCATAGAGCAATACGAAGAGATGGCTGAGCGTGCCAGAACAATCCAGGGCAAGATGATCATCAGCATCAATGATCACAAGGAGATGAAGCGGGTGTATAAAGGGCTGCGCACCAAAACCGTCAGCATCAACTACACCGTGGGCGGTAACGGCAAAGGCCGCGACAGAAAGGAACTGATCATCCTCAACTGGTGATCGTTGCAACAGGCAAAGAAGCGACAGAACATTGTCGCTTCTTTCGCTTGACTCCCTCCCGCAACAGAGCGTTCATGTCACCGTCAATTAACAAATAACCAAGGAGAAAAACGATGAGCCTGAACAAAACCGAAGAACGCCTCGCCGATTACTTTAGGGGGGTGAAACGCGCCGAACCGGAATCCCTGGCAGATTTTAAAAATTACAACTGGGAAGAACTGGCAAAGCTGGAATTGCTAAAAAGAGCCACTAATCTGGTACAGGCATTAGATAACCAAACCCTGCGCAATATCGCCGCCGGAGAGGCCGACCCGATTAAAATTGCCGAGTTCGTTTTGAGTGAGCCGGCCCGCAAATAACCTGCCACACAGGGCGGCACACGCCGCCCTAACTCCCCCCGCAAAGCGACAAATCATTGTCGCTTTTTTGTCTTGACTCCCTTCCGCAACAGAGCGTTCATGTCACCGTCAACAACAAAAAAAGGAGCAAGCAATGTCTACACGAGCCATTATTTTTTTTACAGAAAACAACAAAAAAAGAACAATTTATTGCCACCGCGACGGATACCCCTCCGACACGTCTTTAGCCCTGAAGGCAATTCTAAATTCAGACCGGCCCGGCACAATGGCCGACAAATTTTTATCAGCCAATCCCGACATGGAAGAACTGCCGGAAGGTCTGGAAGTTATGAATGAGGTGTTATCCTATAAATATCACATCGTAGAAGGGCAGACGATATTTGTTAGAAAGCAACAGCATGACGGCCGGTTTGATCTGATTTTTGCCGACGAAATAGCCAAGTTTATCACGACGCATTAACCGCCAACAGGTGCTGGCCCGGCCAGCACCAATCCAAATCAAGCGACAAATCATTGTCGCTTTTTTGTCTTGACTCCCTTCCGCAACAGAGCGTTCATGTCACCGTCAACTAACAAACAAGAGGACGGGTAAATGGCTAAAAAAACGGATCGGGACATTCAAAAAGAGGAAGTTCAAAAAATCGCAAAACTTACTCTGGGCATTGAAACATTGGAAACAAGAAACATGGACGATCTTGATTTTTATCAATTAAGCGTATACTCAATTAAGAAAGCACTATACCAGGCATATTTAGCAGGTAAATGTGAAAACCTGGGAAAAAAATAAGTGGTGAATAAAATGAACAACATCCGAGCAAATGAAACCCTGATAAAGGGATGGCTGATTAACCTAAAAGTAAACAACTGGAATAGATTCTCGCATCTTTTTCATGTTCGAAGCTGGACTGAATTTGCGCAGGATCAGCTGATGACCCATCAATACGACATCCTGGACGAATTCAGCGATGAGGCTCTGCAATTAATTGCTGACGGAACAATATCCATGCCGTCGATTGTTGACTCAGCACTTACGACACGGTAGCGATCAACAGTAACGGGCGGCCCCGCCGCCCTTTCTACCTGTTTTGCCCTGCCCTTCAAAAAACCGGCCTCCACAGCGCCCCACATAGCCCCGAACACCCACCCACCCGGCCTGCGCCCTTCACCCAAAACCGGCCGCTCAAATGGCGTTTAAATGATCCCTGAACCGGGAGACAATCGATGAAAAGCGGATCGCAAACTTGTTGTCGTTGGATCGCAAAAAAAATGGCGCGCTACAATATGTTCCAGT
>Ga0224506_10000397_pt1 | contig 38776 bp, 41 predicted proteins | sample SF_Jan12_sed_USG_2_FD_169108 | JGI IMG/M metagenome (GOLD analysis project Ga0224506, IMG submission 169108) | Sediment microbial communities from San Francisco Bay, California, United States - SF_Jan12_sed_USGS_8_1 | ecosystem: Environmental > Aquatic > Marine > Sediment | place: USA... | reverse complement strand
CACACCAAAGGGTCGACCTGGCTTGGTTTGAAGAAATTGCCGATCGCTCTATGACAGAAGTCATCGCCGCTAAGAAGTAGTTAAGTAAGCCAGCAAACAAAGACAGCTGATTATGTATTTTACCACCCAAGCCGAGTATATTTTTTCATGGATTATAACGCCCCTGCATCAATTGAAATAAGGAGCGCGGCGAGTAATTTTCAATTGCATGCCCTTGTTATGAATAGTTTTCATTACCATGTCAACATCTACGTTTTCTTGAGTTGAAACTGAGATTCCATTACTTATTAGCGGAAGCCCTCTGCTATAATCAGCCATCCAATGAAGCAACTCCTTTTCACTCCATCTTTCATCAAAATGCATTTTGTGGCGCTTGCGAGCTAGGAAACGATTTGCAGCTTCTCTCGTACTGCAATGACAGTATATCTCCTGGAACTGATTAAATTTATTGAGAATACTTACTACTTCTGTCCCGGAATTACTAAACCGAGTTTTCCAATGAGATACTAGAACAACGTTTTTGTGTTTTTCAGCCTCAACGAGAAAACTGTCGCTAGCTTCAGAGCTAAGCTTGGCTCTTTGTTCAGGATTTAAAGCTCCTTTTATTTCAAATAGTTTTTCCAAAAAGTAATCCTTATCTAGGTACTTATAACCTAGTTCTTGAGCAATTTTTTTCCCAGAGTACTTTTTCCACTTCCAGGTAATCCAGTTAGCAAAATGCAACATCTATTCATAAAAGTTACTCATGATTCAACGCTTACACCAGTGGTTGGTGGAGAGCAGCGTAACCAATCCACTGCGCGTACTTGTTACTTGCTGAATGTAAATTCATCACAAGACGTTCCTTGATGATATCTAAGTTTCCATTCATGTTTTTCTTTTACCCAAACTGAAGATCGCTTCGCAAAGCTTCCTATGATGCCACCTTCCTCAATTACAGCAGATTTATAAAGCACCATAAATACACTTTCCCCTAATTTGATACATTCATAGTCCTGCGAATGAACTACCGAGCCACTAGGTTTTTCAAGGCTCATAGATTCCAAGATGGACTGATAACTATATGTACGTCCAGATTTACCTACCTCAAGAAACTCAGGATGAAGGAGTTTTGCAACTTTATTCTTGTTAGTCCTCACTTCAAACTGGTGAAGTTCGATTTCTTTCCTAATTAGAGTATCCATACTTTAACCTTGACACCTTTAAGGCAACGCTTAGCTTAGCGGTGAGCGACGAAGGAGTGAAGCCTAGGCCAGACGCGAAGCGGTGAATTTAGGGCCATATTGCTACAGCCATTGTTAAAACTGGATGGTATTCATCATCTACCTTAATACCCATATTGTTTTCACCAATATTTGAAAATCCTAGTCTTTCGTACAAAGTGATTGCAGGATTAGAAGACAATACTTCTAAGCTTAATTGGGTCACACCATTTTCTTTGCACCATGCCATGGCTCGTTGAATTAGACGGGTTCCAATCCCCTGGCCGCGATGAATATTAGCAACAGAAACTCCAAAGCTTGCTCTATGATTAAGTTGTGAATGGAGCATTCTATTTATAGTTAACATACCGATCAGGCAACCATCGGCTCCCTCAGATACAATGATAGTACCGCCGCTTTCCTCAACGGATTGTATGAAGCTCTTTTCTTCTTCAACACTAGGAATGCTATTTCTTAGTATATATGGCAGATTCTCGTCGACTACGGAGCCGTATAACTTTCGAAGCTCTTCGGCGTCACTTATTTCAATTTGTCGTATTATATCCATAAATACCTTAACGGTTTGCGTAACCGGTTGCCCAAAGCTGCAAAGCGAAGCGGCGCAGCTTTGGACAGTCCGAGTTGACGCGATTGTTATGCCTTTGGTTTGATAGCCTCAATGGTTGCTGAGACAACATAGTCTTCAATCCTGCGGCCTGGTGCCCAATTTCGGATAAACTCCTTGCTCGTATCTTTAGGGTTTATTTTAATATTTTCGAAGCCCGCATTTTTTAACATTGATACAATTTCATCTATGGATGATGCGCCTGACATACAACCAGTAAACAAAGCCAAATCATTTTTCTGTTGTTCTGGTAACTCAGCAGTAGCAACAATGTCTGAAATAGCCAGACGTCCACCAGATTTTAAGACTCGGTACGATTCTTGAAAAACCTTGGCTTTTTCTGGCGATAAGTTGATAACGCAATTTGAGATGATAACATCAACTACGTCATCTGCTACTGGTAGGTTTTCTATTTCGCCGAGGCGAAAATCAACATTATTATGACCTGCTTTATCAGCATTTGCTCTAGCCTTGCTGACCATTTCTGGTGTCATATCAACGCCTATCACGGTCCCAGATTTTCCAACTTCGTTAACTGCCAGAAAACAGTCAAATCCACCGCCACTACCTAAATCCAGAACAGTTTCACCAGCTTTCAATGAAGCGATAGCTCTGGGATTTCCGCAACCCAGGCCCATATTAGCTCCCTCTGGTACGTGATTCACATCGGTATTAGAATAACCAAGTTCCATAGAAGCCGTCTTGGCGTCAGTGCCTGATTCATCACAACATGATGTTGCTGAACACCCGCAGCCAGAATTACCAGATTCTGCGACTTTGCCATATTGTTCACGTACTGCTTTGCGGATGCTGTCATTTGTTAGTTGTGTCATGTTGGTCTCCTGTGAGGTAAGAATAAGCAATTTCACCCCTATAGACGGAGACGACAGGAAAAGGACGCAAGTTTTTTAACAATTCTTACTATCCTTTGGCTTTTTATCGTAGTAAATGACCTGATTATCTTTGTTGATTTCAAATTGGCAACAATCATCAAGCATGGTTTTCAATAATGCTCGGCCTCTTTGAACTCGAGATTTGGCACCTGATAAGGAAATATCTTCTTGCTCTGCCACCTCTTTTTGAGTTTTGTTTTCAATTTCTGACAGCTGGATGGCATTGCGATACTTTTCTGGCAGTTCTTTTATCATAGGCTCCAGACACGATGATAGCTCCCTTCTGATGGTTTCCTCTTCTGTAGGTTGGGGTTGCTCCAGCCACTCTGGAAGTTCTTCCGATGCACGCCTAGTACGGTAATAGTCAGTAATAGCGTTTCGAGTGATCTGGTATAGCCAGCTTTCAAGCTTCTCGTTATCTTTAAGGGAGTCTATTCGCGAATGAATCTTAATAAAGACTTCTTGTAGAAGGTCATCAACCGCATCTTCAGCAATCTTGCTCCTTATAAAAGCGGCCAATTTCATGTGATACTCATGCCATATTTTTTCGCTAGTTTTCACGAAGATTCCTTCAGGGCATAACAGTTTATTTCACCGCATCCGCGGTTTTTTTTGTGGTGCGGCATAACCCGGTACAATCTACCTTTGATATGCCCCTCAATGTCAGTCAGCATCATGTATTCGCCCAAGACTGTCAATATCGCTTTCCTGAAAAAACCGCGCGAGCGGTTTTTTACTGGCTTCTGTTGCATTTGAAATCTGCTAGATGCAGAGCTTTCTACAGATGGTCTTTCCACGAACTTTTTTGATTTCCATGTTTTACCGCATGTGCAGCCATATCTGCAAACAACAAGTAAAACTCATCAGGTAAATTATTATTAACGTCCGCTTTTGATAAATCAGAGAAGTGTATCTTGGTTAACAAGATGACTGCAGAACCGCCGTTGCCGCCAGTAATGAGCTCGGAAAGTATGATTTATTTTTGTATATCTGCAGTAAGGCGGTAAGCTTGGCAATACTGAATGTTTTGCTTAAATCTTTTTAAAACGCATATCCCAAACACCATGTCCCAGCCGCTCACCACGGCGTTCGAACTTGGTTTCCGGCCGGTAATCTGGCTTGGTAACATAAAGCTGTTCACCTGCTTCGTTTTCATAACCGGGGGCTACAGACATAATTTCGATCATGTGCTCTGCATAGGGCTCCCAGTCAGTCGCCATGTGCCAGACGCCACCAGGCTTGAGTTTGGTACGTACTAATTCGGCAAATTCTAATTGAACGATGCGTCTTTTATGGTGTTTCTTTTTATGCCATGGATCGGGGAAGAACAACTGTAGCCTATCGATACTATTGTCGGCAAAGCACTGGTTGAATACCTCAACCGCATCATCCCGATAGACACGTAAATTTTTTACATCCTGCTCTGAAGCATTATTCAATAGGCGGCCAACACCGGGTGTATGCACCTCAATACCTACAAAGTCACTGCCTGGATCTGCCTGAGCCATTTCCAGTAACGAATCACCCATGCCAAAGCCAATTTCTACGATAAGATTGGCTTCGCGTTGAAAGATTTCTTTTGAATCAAAAGGTTCCCCCAGTTCAAGCCCGTAAACAGGCCACTGTTCTTCCAATGCACGCTCCTGGCCTTCCGTTAACCTTCCGGCACGCATTACAAAGCTGCGAATTTTTCGCATGTAGGGTTTCTTTTCAGTCATCTAATGGGTCTCAAACGAAGTGTCTATGAAATTATTATACAAACAAAAAAGCCGTTCCAAAAAGAACGGCTTCATATTTTTTTCAACTACGAGGTAGCGCCTATACTTCAACACCAGCAGCTTCTAGCGCCACGCGAACTTTTTTCATGGCATTTTTTTCTAACTGACGGATCCGCTCTGCAGACACACCGTATTTATCGGCCAGGTCATGCAATGTCGATTTTTCGTCACTCAGCCAGCGCAGGCGAATAATATCTTTGCTGCGTTCATCTAGTGACTCAAGTGCTTCAAACAAACGACCATTCGCATCTGCTTCATAATTGTCTAATTCAACCACTCGGGCAGGATCATAATTAAAGTCTTCCAGAGTTTGTGATGGAGCTAAAAATAATGATTCATCATCATCTGAATCAGCATCGAACCCCATATCCTGGGCTGTCATACGTGTTTCCATCTGATAAACAGTAGACTCTTTAACGCCCAGGTCATTAGCAATATCTTGAGCTTCAGCCTGATTTAACCAACCCAATCTCTTTTTAGAGCTACGTAAATTAAAAAATAATTTTCGCTGGGCCTTGGTGGTGGCAACTTTAACAATACGCCAGTTCTTTAAAATGTACTCATGAATCTCAGCTTTGATCCAATGAACGGCAAATGAAACCAAACGAACGCCAACCTCAGGGTTAAAACGCTTTACTGCTTTCATTAAACCAACATTACCTTCCTGAATCAGATCACCCTGATTCAAACCATAACCTGAATAACTCTTGGCAATATGAATCACAAAACGTAGGTGAGACATGACCAGTTGCCGAGCGGCCTGAAGATCTTCTTCATAATACAGCTTCTCAGCTAAAACTTTTTCTTCTTCAGCAGTCAGAATATTAAAACTATTTGCCACCTGGATATAGGAATTCAGATTTTGACCAGGAGCCAAAGATTCTAATGCCAGAGCCGGTAAATATCTTGCCATAATAATGATTGACCTCAAAAAAATAATTTAGGCAGCATGCCCATCTAAAATTCAGCCGCGAAATATAGCATAAAGATTCGCGATTAATAAACTGCAGATACAAAACATAACGATTTGGCAACTGCAGTATCACTATATGCATAATAATGATATTTTAATCATTAACCTACCATTTACATCGGTTTTACACAGATTCTATCGACACGTTAGTAATAAAGTCTTGTAAATTACCCGTATTATAGATGCAATTTTATTTTTTCAACAAGAATTTATGTGGGTTCTATGGCTTTAATATGTCGCCCAACGGCAAGCACAGAACCCAATAAGCTGATGAATATAGATGCAAATAACAACAGCAATACACCACCGAAATTTAGACCAATTAACGGGTATTGATCACCCAGACTAAGGAATAATTTCTCTGCAGGGTCTCGCAATACAAAATAACAAATAGAAATGAACAACCAGGCAACCAGGCCGCCCGCCAGTCCAAACCAAAACCCCATGTACAGAAAAGGACGTCTTACAAAGGCATTGGTACCACCAACCAGCTTAACCACTAAAATTTCTTCTTTACGAGATTCGATAGCCAAGCGAATGGTATTACCTACCACCAGGAGCACGGCCATTGAAAATAGCAGAGACAAAAATCCAACCAGATTTTCAGCAAGCTGACTCATTTGATTTATACGCTGAACCCAAACCAGATCGATTTTGACCTCCGTCACATCTGACAGCGACTCTAACAAGATCTTAAGACTCTCAACGGCTACCAGGTCGTCGTTTACAGGCTGCACAACAATCACACCAGGGAGCGGATTACTATCAAGACTATCAATAACATCGCCCAAACCAGAATAGGCTTTAAAATCATCAAGCCCTTGCTGTGCCGAGATAAAATCAGCCACAAATATTTCCGGTCGTTGGTTCAGGTCTTCAGTCAAGCCCAGACCAGCATGATCCGACACTGATTTTTTCAAATAAACCGTTAACTGCGCACCTTCATCCAGAGGCTCGACAAGGCTTTGAATGTTTAATAAAAACAGATACATCAATGCCGGAATACTTAGCGCTATGGCAATGACTAACCAGGTCAGCATTGAAGAAAGCGGTTTTTTAAGCATTTGAACCAGACTATCCACGGCTAACATTTTATGATGCCTAAACCAGGCATCTCGCCTTTCGGTAAAACGAATTTTTCGAGCTACAGCTCCTTGTTTGGCATTAGCTCCCATTCGTATGCTCCCTGCCTGTCCGAATCATTTGACCTTCTTTTAAAGTCATGACCCGAAAGGGCATTCGGGCAATCAAGGCTAAATCGTGACTAGCAATCAACACCGTGGTACCTACACGATTAAAATCTGCAAATAGATTCATAATTTCGCGACTCAATAAAGGATCCAAATTTCCTGTAGGTTCATCAGCTAACAATAACTTAGGCTTAGTCACCACTGCTCTCGCAATGCCTACGCGCTGCTGTTCTCCGCCAGATAACATGACCGGAAGATAATTTTCACGATCGAGCAGACCGACTTTGTCCAATGCCGCACGAACACGACGACCAACATCTTTTGGACGCTCACCTTCGATAATTAAAGGCAACGCGACATTGTCGTAAACTGATCGATCCATCAGTAAATGGTGGTTCTGAAACACAACACCTAACTGTCGTCTGAAAAATGGAATTTGGTAGGATGGCATTCTATTTAATAATTGTCCGGCAACCCGAACCTGACCGCCAGTACAGCGCTCAATATTGGCTATGAGTTTCAACAGAGTGCTCTTTCCAGCCCCCGAATGACCAGTTAAAAAAGCCATTTCTCCGTTATTCAAAGAGAAAGAAAGATTCGACAAGGCCTCATATCCACTGTCATATTTTTTACTGACCTTATCAAACTCAATCATCTTGTTTGCCAGTAAACAGGGCGTCGATAAATGATTCTGCCTCGAAAGGCTGTAAATCATTAATTGATTCACCGACCCCTATAAATCGAATCGGTAACTTCAATTTCTGCGCCAGGGCAAAAATAACGCCGCCCTTGGCAGTACCATCAAGTTTGGTTAGAGCCAAACCTGATAACGGAACTGCCTTGGCAAACTCAGTTGCCTGACTGATTGCATTTTGGCCTGTGCCAGCATCCAGCACTAACAGCGTTTCATGCGGCGCATTGGGATCTATCTTTCGCATTACGCGAACCACTTTTTCCAATTCAGCCATCAGGTGATCTTTGTTTTGTAAGCGACCTGCTGTATCGGCAAGTAATAAATCGATACCCCTCGCTTTAGCCGCTTCAACGGCATCATAAATAACAGAAGCTGAGTCAGCTCCGGTATGTTGCGCGATAACAGGAATATCATTTCGCTCACCCCAGGCCTGCAACTGCTCAATCGCCGCGGCTCTGAAGGTATCTCCCGCAGCCAACATCACCTGTAAACCCTGTTGTTTATAATGATGAGCCAACTTGCCAATACTGGTGGTTTTACCCGCGCCATTAACACCGACCACTAAGACAACGGTGGGCGTATCACTCTTGGTAACCGTCAATGGCTGACAGACAGGTGTTAATATGTCAGTCAGTAACTCACGTAACCTCAAGTATAAAGATTCAGGGTCTTTAAGCTCTTTCCGCTCAGAAGCCTGGGTCAGGCTATTCATAATATCCCGGGTTGCATCCACACCAATGTCGGCCATTAATAACTGAGTTTCTATTTCTTCAAATAAATCTTCATCTATGGACTTGGCACCCAAGACCAGATTCGCCAGCCCCACACCTAACTGGCCTCGAGTTCGACCTAAACCCTGGCGCATGCGCTTCAACCAGCTTTCTGGTGTCTCGACAACGTCTGTGTTTACTTGTTTTTCTGCTTTTTTCTTTCCAAATCCAAACATAGCTTACCTAAGCTCTTTAATAATCTAGCTGTCAAAACAACTACAGAATGCTAAAATCCTGCCAAATTCTATTTTTAGCGGGAACCCGATAATGGCAAGCAATTTCGCCGGAATGCCACATTTTAACCGAACCAGTCTATGGATGATTATCGCTATCCTGCTTCCGTTAATTACAATTTTAAATCAATCTGGACAAACACCTAAGATCGAAGACAAACCAACGACAATTTTAAACTTTCCACTAGCAGATCTACAATTCAATCGGCGTGAAAATAACGCCTGGATTGAACTACCGGGTAGTGGCGAGATATCGATCTCAATAATTACCGCTAGTGTACCTAAAAATCGTCTCAAGATACCCCCCCATCAGGACTTTAAGGTCAGCATTCGTAATAATTATGCGGTTACCTGGGTAAAAACACCTTCAGAGCAAGCTGCATTGGAAGTCACTCTGGAATTTTTGCAAAAATGGCTACCCCCTATTAATGAAAATAATCTTATTATTATCACCGGGGAAGTCGACCAGCTTCTAACTGAAGAAATACGTAATATTTTACAACGATCAAATGGCGAAAGCCTGCCTCTAGACCAGAAAGTCGACAGCTATGTTAGTCGAATTACTATTCCCGAAATGGGCAGCCAGGAACAGCTGGCATTTTTAATTGCAGCAGAAATAGTTCGCCAAAGAGTGACAGGCTACCAACCTAAGCTTACTTGGGATCATTCTGACCAAATCAGTTATCTTGATTTGAATACCACGTTAAAACCGGAATGGCTAACACCGGCGTCTTCGGAAGAAATCGCCAGAGTTCGCGAATACATGGTAGCAGCGGCGGCAAGATCTGATCGCTCCAGCGACCAGATTCATCGCTACCTGGTGACTCAGGCGCTTTATGACCTGCCTGCCAGTTTCATTCAGCGTCAAAGCGACTTGCTAAATCAGATTTCCGACGAAGCAGTTAACAACCGTATTTCTAATTTTATATCTGTGAAGTAACTCAACATGGCAAACAGTAAAAATTCAGTTCGTATTATAGGCGGTGACTGGCGCGGCAGAAAACTACCTGTACCCGACCAGGAAGGACTTAGACCAACCCAAAGCCGAATTCGAGAAACCTTATTTAACTGGCTGCACTCTGACCTATCTGGATTGCGAGTTGTCGACCTTTTTTCTGGTACCGGCGCTTTGGGTTTCGAAGCCTTATCACGGGGAGCAAGCCATGTTGATTTTGTAGAAAAAAATCGCATGGTTGCCAAAGGGCTAACCCAAAACCTTAACTTGCTGGGCGCTGACCGAGGCAAGGTGAGTAACATGGATGCCCTGCAATGGATAAAAATTCACCCCCGCCACGCTATAGACCTGGTTTTTCTAGATCCTCCTTTTGGCTACCAATTAGTTAACTCAGTTATAGAATCAACAGAGTTTAAAGAGATACTAGCTCCTGGCGCACGCATATATGTCGAAAGGGAAATTAATAGCAGCATCAAAACCGATTGGGTTCTGATTAAGGAAAAATCAACAAAGAGCCTGATATACAGCCTGTATCAAGTTTAATACACAACACTGATTCCAGAACCAGGGCCCCATTCAGTTATCAATAAAAAACAATGATCTTGCAGCGACACGGCTATTCATTCATGATGTCCAAAACAATAAATATACGACTTTAGGAGTAATTAATGTCAGCGCGAGTTAATCTTTCTAACGCTCTGGTTTCTATGCGAGAGGGGTTTAATAGAAAGCCATATCCTGCAGCAGAAGAGCGGATCCTATGGTTAGACAAGCTAAAAGAAATGGTTTTGTCACACCAAAAGGAAATAGAAGAGGCGATCTCTGCTGATTTTGGACATCGATCTGCCGATGAAACTCGTCTTGCAGAAGTACTGCCAACGTTAAATTTAATTCACTACCATCGGAAGCGTTTGCGCCGTTGGATGAAACCCGAGAGTCGATTTGGCGGTTTATTATTTATTCCTGGTAAAACAAAAACACTGTATCAGCCTATTGGTATTGTCGGGATTATTACTCCCTGGAGTTACCCGCTTCTGCTAGCCCTCGGCCCGGTGGTTACCGCATTTTCAGCAGGTAATCGCTGCATGATCAAGATGTCTGAGTACACCCCGAACTTCGGTGCTCTACTTGCAAAAATTTGCCAGCAATATTTTGGATCTGAATTAATTCAGATAATTAATGGTGACGTCAACACAGGGCGTGAATTCTCCCAACTCCCGTTTGATCACCTGTTATTTACCGGATCAACATCTGTCGGCCGACATATTATGAGCGCTGCGGCTGAAAACCTGACACCAGTCACTTTGGAACTGGGGGGCAAGTGTCCTGTATTAATTAGCCGGAGCATATCTATACGTGAAGCAGCCAGAAGACTGGTTTGGCCTAAAGCGCTTAACAGCGGACAGACCTGCACTGCTCCAGACTATATACTGTGTCCAGAAGAGCGCCTCGATAGTTTCATTGATGCATTTAGAGATCAATATCTTCAACGCTATCCCACCTTTGAAGATAATCCTGACGTGACCTCCATTATTAATGCCACTCAGCACCAGCGCCTGACTGATGCCATAAAACAAGCCGAAGAACTTGGAGCCAAAGTCATCCCCCTTCATGAGACAACACAAGGTAGCCAGAAATTGCCTTTTACTATAGTGATAAATGTGAATGATGACATGTCGATTATGCAGCAAGAAATATTCGGTCCCATACTTCCAGTCTTGACCTATAAAACCATGAACGAAGCATACGAATATACATCCAGCAAACCCCATCCCTTAGCCTTTTATTTTTTTGGTTTTGATCGACGCGAATGGCAACATGTGATTTACAAGACACACTCTGGCGGCTTGGTGATTAATGATACGACGGTTCATGTTGGAATTAATAGTCTTCCCTTTGGGGGCGTAGGTCAGTCTGGCATGGGGGTATATCATGGAAAAGAAGGCTTTATTAGTATGTCCAATGCAAAAGGCATCCATATAAAAGGCCGCATCTCATTGACCGCCTTCGCAGGTGCACCCTACAAGGGACTTATTCCACAATTAATTCAAAAGATATTTATCCGCTAATACCACCCTCTTTTGATACTAATGGACCAAAGAAATATCGATTCTATTTTCAAATCAGATTTGTGACGGATCAAATTTTCAGCTAATATTCGCGCCGATTCTTTACTGGGTTAACCTAACATGACAACTGTAGTCTATCCAGGGACTTTTGATCCCGTGACAAACGGACATCTAGACCTAATCGAACGTGCTGCCAAGCTGTTTGATAAAGTTATTGTTGCTGTTGCTGCAAGCCCTAAAAAGCGTCCACTATTCAATCTGGACGAGAGAGTGAATCTTGCTATTGCTGTCACCAGTCACCTGGATAATGTTGAGGTGAAGGGTTTTCGCAACCTATTGGTAGACTTTGTAGCCGATCATGACGCGTCAGCAATATTAAGGGGGCTTCGTGCGGTTTCTGATTTCGAATACGAATTTCAACTGGCGAATATGAATCGCCAATTATCCCCACATATTGAAAGTATATTTCTGACGCCTACCGAACATTTGTCGTTTATTTCTTCGACGATGATTCGTGAAGTTTCTTCTTTAGGAGGAGACGTCAGTAAGTTTATACACCCTGTTGTTGCTATTGCTTTACAGGAAGCTCATTCATCCAATGCTAATCAATCTTGAGGAAAAGACATGGCACTATTAATTACCGATGAATGCATTAACTGTGATGTTTGTGAACCAGAATGTCCAAATAATGCTATTAGCGAAGGTGAAGAAATTTATGAGATTGATCCAAACCTTTGTACCGAATGTGTCGGCCATTATGATGAACCTCAGTGCGTTCAAGTGTGCCCGGTAGACTGTATTCCCAAGAATCCTGACCATGTAGAGACGCAGGAACAATTGATGGAAAAATATAAGATCATTACTGCCGCTTAATTTAGTTCATCCATTGCTGCACCCTACTGATAGCGTGCAGCAACAGGTTACAAGATACCTTTCAATGCTTTTCTCACCTGACTCAAATGACGACGACTTATTTCCAGGGGTTCGTCCAGCCCCTGCAACCAGATAAACGCCTGTCCTCTTGAATCTTTAGAAACCCGTGTGACGTATTTCCTGGCTACCAATGCATTACGATGAATCCTAATAAAATAGTAATCAAACTCATCTTCCAGCTGCTTCAGCGATTCATCAAGTAAGTATTCATGATCTTTTGTTTTTACCTGAACATATTTTTGTTCAGCTTTGCAGAAACAGATATCATCCAGAGCTAAAAGCTCAAGTCCTCTATGACTATTGATCGTCAGATGCTTACGATTAACAACGGGATTATCTGAAGCCATAAGGCTCGCGGCCTGGAGCTTATTGATTTTGGATGCCTTTTGAATTGCCAACTCGAGATCCATTAAACGAACCGGTTTTAATAAGTAGTCGACCGCTTGAACCCTAATCGCTTCCAAAGCGTGTTCCTCATAAGCGGTGCAAAATATAATGGCAGGCGGTTCATTCATTTGGCTTAAATGAGCAGCCACTTCAATCCCGCTAAGCCCTGGCATTCTGATATCCAACAACAGGAGGTCAGGTGCGTACCTATTGACCTGATCAATGGCATCCAGACCATTTACCGCCTCCCAAACCCGGGACACAGAAGGAAGGTTTTCCAGGAAACGCGTTAGCCGTTGACGAGCCAGGGGTTCATCATCGACAACTAGAATTTTCATGTTTTAACACCCTATACCTTAGATTACTTAACAATCGAAAATAATTTATAACTTTACGTCAGTTCCTTTTTCTGGGTATTGAAAGGATACAGACAAACTGGTCACCCCGAACAAAATTTTTCACGCTAGCTTCTCGACCAAATAAAGCCTGAAGACGATGACGAATATTCTCCACCCCTATCTGATTACCACCATTTTCCTTTACCTCATTCGACAGTGGGTTTGTCAGCGTAATCTTTAACGAAGACAAAGACTCGTGAATGCTAATATCAATTTTGCCCCCTGCCTCCAGATTCTGAATTCCATGTACAATAGCGTTTTCTATCAGCGGCTGTAACGTCAGATGTGGGATTTTCCATAACCTGGTGTCAGCATGAATATCCCAGTGTTGTTTCAGTCGATCACCAAGCCTAAGAGATTCAATAAACAGGTATCTTTTGCAGAGTTCAATTTCCTTTTCAAGGGTTACCAGGTCTGTGGAGTTTTTTAGACTGGCACGAAATATATCGGCGAGGTCTTCAACGGCTTTTTCGGCACTTATCGGGTCGACAGGAATAAGACTAGCGACTGAATTTAAACTATTGAACAAAAAGTGAGGACGTATTCTGGAATGCAAAGCCTGCAATCGTGCTTCCAATTCTGACTCAGACTGACGCACTAATTGATATTGCAAATAGAAGTAACGCAACACCAGAGCCGCTATCAGCATGGTAAGTGCTGTATGTCTGAATACAGAATTCCAGCCAATCCCTTCAGAATTCAATAAAATCTGGCCTGCCAAGCTGACTAGAAAACCATTGAAAACACAAATAACATAGGCTAACAGTAATTTTTTCCAGGGAGCCAATTTACGAAAAAGAGGTTGGGTCCAGCAAATTAACGCTGCACTCACAATACACACCCACTGAACATGAATCGTAATTATCGCTAGTCGTTGCCAATCAAAAGACGAGGCGGCCTGATCCGCCAAAAGCAATAAAACGACAAAAACCTGAGCAACTAACACAAGAAAGAAAACCGCCTTGTCCTGGCAAAGGTTCGGAAGCACTGATGTCGTAGGCTGCTGAGAAGACAAATTTTTCACCTAACAGTTCATTATTATAGGACCCAGGCACAGATAAAGATTTTGCATATAGCCAAGACAAAAAATGGGTGAAGGCCAGTACGACTGTATAGATTCAGAAGCTAAGGCAACGTATGAAACAGCTTACCGAATTGACTAGCCAAAATGACCGACTGAACATTTTTTAACGCCGTATACAAGCTAAATGGCCTTGGTGTAAAGGTTTCATTATATTATTTCAAGTACTGCCAGCTAGAATCTACCAGTCAAAATTATCAGATACCATGTCATTTTATAAAAAAATGACTTAATTCATCATTCTTTCACGATTAGGCATTGTTATTCGTATCAGACTTTTTAGAATGCTGTAGCTATCTATCTACTAACTATTATCACCAGATGAGAAATAAACCATGAGTGATCAAACCAATTCTGCCTGGGGCGGACGATTTTCAGAGGCAACAGACCAGTTTGTTGCTGAGTTCACGGCATCAATCAACTTTGACCGCAGAATGTACCGCCAGGACATCCAGGGTTCTATTGCTCATGCCACCATGTTAGCTGAAGTGGGTGTCATTACTGCTGAAGAACGACAGCAAATCGTTTCAGGCCTTGAAACCGTACAACAAACGATTGAAGCGGGTGAATTCAACTGGAGCATCGCACTGGAAGATGTTCACATGAATATCGAACATGCGCTGACTGAAACAATAGGAGCCGTAGGCAAGAAACTGCACACCGGTCGGTCTCGTAATGACCAGGTAGCTACGGACATTCGACTGTACATGCGTGACGCTATCGACACGACCATTCCGCTGATCTGTCGATTACAGAAAAATCTGATTGAATTGGCTTCCAGACATACAGATACCATTATGCCCGGGTTTACGCATTTACAGACAGCGCAACCAGTGACCTTTGGCCATCACCTTCTCGCCTGGAACGAAATGTTGCAACGTGACGCAGAACGTATGCAGGATTGCCGCAAGCGTATCAACATCATGCCGCTTGGTAGCGCCGCATTGGCGGGCACTACATTTCCAATCAATCGTCACCGCACAGCTGAATTATTAGGATTCGACAGACCCAGTGAAAATTCTCTGGACTCGGTATCGGATAGAGACTTTGCCATCGAATTCAGTGCCGCGGCGTCTCTGATCATGATCCACCTGAGCAGAATGAGTGAAGAACTCGTGTTGTGGACATCAGCTCAATTCCAGTTTATTGATTTGCCAGATCGCTTCTGTACCGGTTCATCCATTATGCCCCAAAAGAAAAACCCTGATGTACCTGAATTGGTTCGTGGTAAAGCGGGCCGGGTTGTGGGTCATTTAATGTCACTGTTAATGCTGATGAAATCTCAGCCATTAGCCTACAATAAAGACAATCAGGAAGATAAAGAACCCCTGTTTGACACCCTGGATCAAATTTCGAACAGCCTGATGGCATTCGCAGATATGATCCCGGCAATTGAAGCCAAAAAAGATTTCATGCGTGAAGCGGCATTCAGAGGTTATTCTACCGCCACTGATTTAGCTGACTACCTGGTGAAAAAAGGCATGCCCTTTAGAGATGCTCATGAAGTTGTGGGTAAAGCAGTCGCCAAAGGCCTGGCAGATCAAAAAGATTTATCCGAATTGACTCTGGAAGAATTACAGGCCTTTTCAAATACCATTGGCTCGGATGTATTTGACATATTAACACTGGAAGGCTCTGTCAATGCACGAGATCATATGGGCGGAACAGCCCCCTCACAAGTTGCTGCCGCTTGTGAACGCGCGCGAACCAAACTACTTACACAGGCATAGAAATAAACCATGATTACCTTTGCAAGTGACAATTACGCCAGCGCCAGTGACAAAATCATGCAGTCTGTAGCTGAAGCCAATAAAGGACATGCGCCTGCCTACGGTGCAGATCCTTATACAACACGGGCGACAGAACTGATTCAACAAGCTCTTGGTGGTGACTATCCTCTATGGTTTGTCGGTACCGGGACATCGGCCAACACACTGTCACTTAAGGCCATATTGAAGAGTTATGAAAGCGTCATATGCGCAGATAGTGCCCATATCATTACCCATGAAACAGGAGCTCCTCACCATATCGTTGGCGCAAAATTTTTAACTTTCCCGGTGATAGATGGAAAAGTGACTCCAGAACAAATCATTAAGGCTTATGAAAGCGAAGCTGTTTGGTCAATACATGCGACCAAGCCAAAAGTGGTCAGCATTACTCAAACAACCGAATTTGGCACAGTTTATGGTCTTGATGAACTAGAAGCGATTCGACAGTGCTGCAATGATTTGGATCTGTATTTACACATAGACGGCTGTCGAATTTATAACGCCGCCGCTTCCCTAAACTGTTCTCTGGCAGACATGGCTCAATATGCAGATGTATTAAGCCTGGGAGGCACCAAAGCAGGGCTCATGTTTGGTGAAGCCGTTATATTCATCAATAGAGACCTGGCACCCGGATTTGAATACTTGCAAAAGCAAGGTTTGCAGTTATTTTCAAAAATGCGCTATCTATCCGCTCAATTTATCGCCCTGTTCGAAGACGATCACGGGTTACAAATGGCGCGACACACCAATAAACTGGCCAAAAGACTGGCTAGCGCACTAGCTCAAATTGAAGGCTGTGTTATAGAAACTCCTGTTGAAAGTAATATGATATTTGTTGAATTTCCAACCCATATCGTCGAGCAACTCCAGGCACATACCCATTTCTATTGTATGCCAGGATCCACTTCTGCAAGACTGGTGATGTCACATGATGTAACTGAAGCCCATGTCGATGCCTTTATTAATGAATGTCATTCACTAATAAGTTAGCCCTCAATGTGGGATAATAGATCGTCTCCGCAAGCATTCAGGAGGCGATCGTTGTTACGTGGTCGACAATATTTCGCTGGAAATCACACAATTTCGTCCATGTCCTTTAGCCTGATAAAGATAATCATCTACCCGGATTAATAAACTGTCACTGGCTTCATATTGACGGAACTGACCGGCTCCAAAACTGGCGGTCATTTTAATATTACTGCTAAAAGTTGTCTGCTCAATTGCCATCCGCAATTTCTCAGCAAGTTCAAGCGCGCCAGACACTGAACACTCCTGACAAATTACCATAAACTCTTCTCCACCCCAGCGACAAGCCAAATCACTAGTTCGTACGTTGTCTAGAATAATCTGACCAATAGCCTGTAACACCTGATCCCCTATCTGATGTCCATAGTTGTCGTTAACCGCCTTAAAGTGGTCGATATCGATCAGGATAATACTAAAGGGCCTTTGATACCGACGGGTAACTTTAATCAGTTCTTCCAACTTGTCGGATGCGCAATAACGATTTTTAAGTCCGGTCAACAGATCATGAGTAGCCTGATACAAAATCTGCGCTTCGGTTTTCTTACGCTCAAAAATATCCTGAAAAATTCCAGAATAGTGGGTCAGGGTGCCTCTGTTATCCATAATGGATGTTATGGTTAACGAAAAGGGCCGAACCTCCCCAGACTTCACCCGATTCCAAATCTCTCCTGACCAGGACAGATTTTCATTCACCGAACTCCACATTTCCTGATACAGCTGAGGAAGGTTTTTTGCAGATTTAAAAATTGCCGGAGTCTCACCCACCAGTTCGTTATTGGCATATCCAGTCAAGTTACAAATTGCCGTATTGGCATAGATAATTTTTTTATCAGGTCCGGCAATAATGATGCCGTCATTGGCAGAATCCAATACCTTTTTCGCCAATACCACGTCGGCTGATTTAATTTTCCGATCAAACTCCCTGGAAATTAAGCCGGAAAACAGATTGAATAGATTGCCGACGGACGGACTATTGCTAATGTCATTTTTGAACAGAGCCACCAGTATACCAACCGGTTTCTCATGAATGTCGGTAAGCTGAGTGCCAATATAGCCATTGATTCCCCAATCAACCAGTAATTGGTCATCAGGGTAAGCCTCTTGCACACCAAAGGGTATAATCAAGGTTGATTTAACAAGGACATCTGAACAGGGAGTTGCCTTTAAATCAAAACTGAAATTATCTGCTGAACCATCTCGATTCATTACCAAATGAGTATTGGCAGTAGTATAAAAATTATCCACTTCAGCGACAAAAGTGAAGTCTGCTTCAGAACTGGTATGAAGTGCTTGCATCATAGTGTCTAGTAAATCATTTTTGCGATCAGTCGACAGTAATTTAAGAAAATCGTTAGCTACCCATTGTTCCATATGGTTATAATCCCTCGTCTGTTTCCACTAACTTCATGCTAAGCCATTGAATGGCCTAATCAAATAGAGGATCTATTTGTACTGAAAACCGGCCAAATAGCAAGAACACTCAGTCAACAATCAGGATTGTAATCTAGGACAAACTACTTATAGTGAGTTAGATCATGTTTTGTTAGTAACCTATAAACCACAACTACTATTAGGAACGACTTTTACAATCTGGAGCTACGCTGGTACATGTCACATAGAATTCTCGATGAGCTTCAAAGCCAGCATCAAAAACTATCATTATTTTTATATAGTTTCAGACAACAAATTCAGCGTTTCTCTGACCCCCATTCCAATACCAATATCTTTTTAATATTAGAAATGCTTGATGCTATTAACCTGTTTCCTGAGCAATTTCATCACCCGGTTGAAGACCATATTTTTACCCTGTTACTTAAGAAAAACATTGGAGAATCAGATCTAATCAAAGGCATTCTGAACGAGCATGGTGCACTGGAAGCAAGAACGGGAAAGATAAGGGAAGAGTTTACCGCTCTAGCCTCGACCACAGTGTCACCCGCTGATTCTCTGGTTGAAGATACCCTGGAATATATTGACGATCAAATGGAACATCTATTTCATGAAGAGGAAGAGATATTCCCTCTGGTCGAGGAATATTTTGACGATAATGACTGGCTATTGATAGAACAAGCCATCGAACCCTTTGATATAAACTCGGAAATAGACGCATATAAAACGTCTGCCATGAATATTATTGAACGATTCGGGCAGATAGATGCCGGTGTTGAAAACCCGGATATGGATCCCTACACAGACGCACAGACAGACGGTTAACCCAAACTAACTCAGGATTAAACATGCCATCATTTAAGAACGCTCAAAAATTTATAGCTCCAGCGATCATGAGTCTGTTGGTAATCTTCAGCATTGTCATTACTGAAAAGCATTCAGATTCTTTTTTCCAGAATACATTAGCGCCCATATCAACCTTGATACTTATATTTTTAATTGTGTCCTGGGCCATCGGATTTCGAAGTCATCAAACCTTGGAAAGACGTCCCAAACATGGGGAAGCAGGTGCCATTTTTCCACATAAGGGAAAGGAATAGAGTTCGATACATATCGTGATCCCTAGTCACTTACTAGAACACCACCAAATGTATTACCGCCCGCAAAACGACACCGGCAACAGCCCCGATAATCGCCGGCTTCAATACTGCCTGAACCCTTCGACCTGCTGTAAGCAATAGCGCAACGCCCACCACATCAAACGGATTTAGTGCAATACCTGCCATTCGATTCAGTTCTGTTGCCGTGATCGCGCCCTGATTGATCAAATCAATTGTGACACCTACAAAGGCTGTTCCACCCGCTATAAATTTGGTGACCAAGGGCAATACGACTGAATCAGGTAGACCAATCAACCCTAGAAATGGCGTTAACAGAGGAATAATAAGATCTATCACACCAAACTGATTAAGCAGATTAACGACACACAGAGACAATATCAGCAGAGGAACCATACTGAACACGAGCAGCAAGCCTTCCTGGCCCCCTTCATTTAATATCTGGATCACTGTTTTCTTGTTTTTTTCTTTAGAAGGTGGAGAAACCAAACCAGCTTCTGTTGATAATTCTGTGGAATCTTCCGACCTGTACACCAGGTAATAGGTCACGGCGGCGGCAAACAAGCCTCCTACGATAGAGGACATATAGATGAAGCTGGCATTCAATCCTACCACCACCAGTGGATACACCATATTGGCCTGAGACATCACCAAAAGCATTGCCAAAGTAGCGGCTATTTGTCGATTAACCGTCTGGCCTTTATCCATAATACTCAGGGTAGCAATAGGCGCAGCAAAGCTAACAAACATTAACTTAACCATGGCAAAAACGCCTAAGCCGGGAATACCAAACACACTGGAAACAGGTGCTAACTTATTAGACGCCCAGGTTAACACGCCCTTGGCCTCTAACAACTTCATCAATGACAGCATCACAACCAAAACCGGTATTAACAAATAAATCGCCATTTCAAGCGCGGTGCGACCTGACTGTAAAATGATGGAAACCAAAAATTCCACGAATATTCTCCAACTTATAATTAAAGGTTATCTATACAGAATTAGTGATAAACCGCCAATCCTTCATTGGCAGGATAACACCAAATGATGAGGACATTTTGTTAGGCTAATTATTAATCCTATAGGATACTATCAAACACAAAATCAAGAATCGAAACACACTTATGTTAACCGAATTAGAATCCATTTTAGGTGCACTAACACCCGTATTTGCACTAGTGATTATCGGTTATATCATGAACCGCATTCGATTTCCCGATCCTGCTTTTTGGCCGCAGGCCGAGCGGCTGACCTATTATTTTTTATTTCCAACACTACTGGTTTACAAAATTGGTTCAGCCAACCTGCCCTCTGCAACCATTACCAATGTCATCCTGTGCTTGGTCGCCTTGTTACTAACCAGCGCGATGTTAGTACTGGCTAGCGGATATTTTATTGAAAAGGATCGCGCGAAATTAACCTCAATATTTCAAGGGGGGATCCGCTTTAATACCTATGTTGGCCTGGCGGCCGCTTCCGCATTATTTGGTGATGAAGGATTAGTCTGGGGCGCTGTTTTCATGGCAATCATGATTCCAGGAATCAACCTGGCCTGCATAAGTTGCTTTGCCGTGCTAATACCGGAAAAAAAACATTCATTACTGAAGAACCTGTGGCTGGGGGTATCCAGGAACCCGTTAATACTTGCCTGTCTATTTGGCGCCCTACTCAATATAACCGGAGTTGGCATTCCAAAGAAAATTTCACCCCTGCTTCAATTGGTGAGCGGTATGGCACTGCCTCTGGGCTTGCTGGCCGTTGGAGTCGGACTAAAATTGAGAGAATTTAAACAAAACAGCCTGTCACTTTGGTATGCCACATTCTTCAAACTCATCGTTTATCCACTACTGTTTTTATTGCTGGCTCACTGGTTTGATTTATCTGAAACCGTCACAATGGTAATCCTGCTATTCGCGGTACTGCCGACAGCGCCATCTGGTTATATTCTTGCCAGACAATTAAAGGGTGATGCCGGATTAATGGCCAATATTATCACCATACAAACTCTTGCCGCCATGTTAACCATGCCACTAATGATTGCGTTGTTTTTCTAAGCGGAACTTGACGGCGGTCGATTTAAAAAAAGTGTACTGCGCTATCATGATGTTCTGGGCAGCCTCAATGCTTACCGATGAAAATCGAATCGACTTTCCTGCAGTCAATTGACTCAAACGAAATGCATCTATCGGTAAAATAGCGCCCAATTTAGGGTATCCACCTAGAGTCTGGCGATCTTTCATCATAATAATTGGCTGTCCGTCCGGGGGAATTTGGATAGCCCCAAAAGGCACACCTTCTGAAAGTATTCCAGCCATAGGAGGATCAACAATAGCACCACTTAGCCTAATCCCCATCCGGTCACTCTTGGGACTAATAACGTAGGGGCTGTTAAAGAAAGTATTTAGTGCCTCAGGGGAAAACAAATGGCTTTGACTACCAAGAATAACTCTCACCACAATACTGACGTCATAGTTGGCAATCATATCCAAAGGAGTTGAATATAGGGCCTCATGCTTATGGAGTATATTGCCATTTGGTAAAACATCACCCTCCTTGAGTAATCCTCCATCCAGACCACCGATACGTTCCCTGACAACGGTTGATACGCTGCCAAACTCTGACTCCAGTTCAAAACCGCCGGCTATTGCCAAATACGATCTGAGTCCAGACGAACACCAATCAAGCAGCAGCCGATCGCCGGTTTTAAGCTGATAGGAAGCCCAGCCTGGAACCTGTTGACCGTTAATAGCAAAGGATTTATGAGCTCCTGTTATCGCTATTCGAACGGTCTTGAGTATTTCGACTTCGAAATTTCCCAATGTGATTTCAATAAGGGGCAGATTCGGAGCATTGTTTAATAAAACATTCGCCCATTTCGATGCATATTCATCCATTGCACCACCTACAGACAAACCCTGATCCTGAAACCCGAATCTCCCCGCGTCCTGAACACTACTGCCTGGACCAGATTTGATAATTCTGATGGCCAGACTCACGTCAACATCCTCAAATGGTAGTCTTGCAAGCTAATGGCTTTAAATTTGACTTTTTTGCCGACAGACAATAAACCGGGAGGCTGTCTGGTTTTATCAAATAAATTCAGTGTTGTCCGACCGATTAACCACCAACCACCCGGCGACTCCTGTGGATATACCGCCGTATAGGCTTCTGCAATGGCGACAGAGCCTGCAGGCACCCGTGTTCTTGGAGTCGCCAGTCTGGCCATCTGAAGTCGTTTGTCCAGATGCCCTAAATAGCCAAATCCAGGACTAAAACCCACGGCAAAAACGCGATATTCAATGGCCTGATGTAGTTGAATAATGTCATCACAGGAAAGATTCGTTTGGGCAGACAGTAGTTCAATATCGGGGGCAACTTCAGGGTCATAACACACGGGGATCTCAATAATCTCATCTAATAATTCGGTCTTCTCGTGAACAGGCAAGTGATCAATAATTTTCGTCAATAGCCGCTGCATCTGATCATATTGGATTTTTTGCAAATCATACACGACTAACAGCGAGGTATAGGAGGGAATCAAGTCAACCACTACTGAAGTTAATTTAGACTTTATTTGTTGCTGAACCAGCGCAATTCGAAACAATAGATCAACAGAAGTCTGATCGGAAAACCGAACTAAAATGGAATCGATCCCTGCAATCTCAAAACTAACCGCCATGACTACCCTTTCGAATGTCGGCCACCATCTGAATGGCGTGTTCGTTATCACCATGAACACCAAGCGTATCGGACTCTACTGCCAATAACTGACCTCCTGCTGCTCTGACCTGGCTTTTTTTGGTCAATAAACGAACCTGTTCCAGAATATCGTCTCTTTCAGACAACACCGCTCCAGGCGGACTGCGAAACATTAATTTACCTTCGGCGGTATAGGCTCTATCGGCAAAGACTTTAAATACAAGGATAATCCCGTAGTTTTCAGCCTGTTTCGCATAACGAGCATGGTTACTGGTAGCCATTATCATTAAAGCCGGACGACCACCACTAGCACTGTCAGTTACCGCCGATAAAATCGCGTTAAAGATACCAAAGGATGACATCAGATCATCCTGCCCCATTTTACAGGCGCCGAAACGTTCACCTAAATTACAATTCAACTCCATAGAATTTTTATCCATAACCCGTAGCATTTAATTATAGCCAGCTTACGGGGGGTTTTCCTTTAGCTTCAAAGCCGGCTAATAACAAAATCAACGCCCATCATTGACCTATCTAGTTACCATCGGGTCTGTTAGCCGTGTTAAGATATGCTGAATCTCACAATTAAAAAATAACCCTAAAACGTGATATTTCAGGGCATAAAAATGAAGTTTAAAACCTATGTATCGTTAATAACTCTGGTGACCATTGCTGCTATTGGCGGGTTATTTGTGCTTAAAAAGCCTGATGGCACTCCCTGGATTACGATAGGCGACATGGCCGGTTCTCCCGCTTCAAAAATAACCAAAGTATATCGCTGGAAAGAAAACGGAAGCTGGTCTTTTGCCGGTCAAATGCCTGAAGGCGTTCCTCCAGAATTGGTAGAAATGATTGAAATTAATCCTGATACCAATCTCATTCAGGGGTTAAGACCGGAAAAAGGCCTGCAAATCACGTCTTCACAAGATCAACAGGATGGCTCAGACACTCCAGACAGAGGTTCATACATGTCTATTCCTGTGCCATTAACCGTACAACCAGATCAACTAAACAAATTATTTGAAGATGCCAAAAATATTCAGAACGTTATGAATGAAAGGACTAACGTTTTAAACACCCAAACAAATTATTAAACCTAATTTGTAGCTTGAATAAACAATAAAAATTGAGGAATGGATATGGATTTAACTAACAAGGTTGCCATTATTACCGGCGGTGCTTCTGGCCTGGGCAAGGCAAGCGCCCAAGCGCTAATCGCCAAAGGAGCCAAAGTCGCTATTTTCGATATGAATGAAGCTCTGGCAAATGAAACGGCAACTGAATTAGGAGCCCAATGCATAGCGGCAACAGTGGATGTTACCAACGAAACATCGGTCGCTGCCGGCATTAGTGAAACTTTAAATAAGCTTGGCCAAATTGATATTCTGGTTAATTGCGCTGGCATTGGTCCACCGGCAAAGGTAATTAATCGCGAGGGTGAACCCTTGCCAATGGCACAATTTAAGAAAATTGTCGATATTAACCTATTTGGCACCTTTAACTGCTTACGACTGGCAGCGGCTGAAATGGTTAAAAATAAGCCCTACAATAGCGATGGTGGTCGGGGCGTCATTATCAATGTAGCTTCTGTAGCCGCATTTGACGGACAAATTGGTCAGCCTGCCTATGCCGCATCCAAGGCCGCCGTAGCTGGCATGACGCTACCCATTGCCAGAGAATTTGCATTCCATGGCATAAGAGTCAACACCATTGCCCCGGGTTTATTCATGACACCACTGGCGGAGTCACTCCCGGAGAATGTTGTCGAAGCACTGGGAAATAGTGTTGAATTTCCAAAACGGCTTGGCAAACCGGAAGAGTTTGCGCACCTGGTAGTCAACATGGCTGAAAATGATTATTTCAATGGAGAGGTTGTCCGTTTGGACGGGGCAATACGGATGAAAGCCAAATAACAACAGCAATATTTTACAAAGAGAGTGTATCCGTTTATTCGGCTACACCCTTCCTCTTAGTTTAGGTCCATAACAAATTCACGACCCTCCGTTTACTCTGGGTTACACCACAAATTGATTCAGCTTTTCTGCCACTAAATATTACCGTGCCTTCACAATAAAAAAATGTAGAATATCCGGGTACACAACGCACCATCTGGTAACCAGGAGAAAACCCGTTGAGTTTCATTAATTTTTTTAGATCCACTGCGCCTTATATTCATGCTCATCGAAATAAAACGGTCGTTGTCCTAATTACTGGCGAAGCCATTCATCATTCGAATGCGTTAAATAACATTCCTGATTTGGCGCTAATGAACAGTCTGGGAATCCGCCTGGTAGTCGCTTTTGGTTCGGAAGATGGTACACATTCAGCGCATGAAGCTACTCTGGCTCCGTTGAATAAACAAGCCATGTTGCACTTGTTGCAAAATCAGGGGGCTATACGTAGTGAGCTGGAAGCCAGTTTTAGCATGGGTTTAATAAACTCCCCCATGCATAACTCAAGTATTAGGTGTGTCAGCGGCAACTTTGTATTGGCAAAACCTCTTGGCGTGATTGAAGGAATCGACATGGAATACCATGGCCGGGTAAGGCGAATTGATTCTTTGGGCATTTCACAATCTCTTGACCAACGCAGTGTGGTGTTATTGCCACCCTCTGGTTATTCGACGACAGGGGAAACCTTTAACTTATCCGCTCATGAAGTAGCTGTCTCGGTAGCCTCGGCGTTGCAAGCCGACAAGATGTTAATTTTATCCAACTCCGACTTTTTATCGTATTCCAAAGATTTACGTGAACTGAGTCTGAGCCAAAGTCAGGAATATTTAAAAAGTTTTGACGAACAAAGCCGGGAGTTTAAAGATCTTCAAAGTGCCATTACTGCAACTCAGCAAGGTGTTAATCGAACCCATATTATTCCAATAGACACTGACGGCAGTATTCTCACCGAACTGTTTACCCGGGATGGGGCGGGCTTAATGATTGCTTCAGATGCCTATGACAGTGTCAGACCCGCTACCATTGAAGATGTTGGAGGCATTCTGCAACTTTTAGAACCCCTTGAAGCCAAAGGAGTGCTGGTCAAACGCTCTAGAGAACTTCTTGAACAAGAAATAAACCAGTTTGTCGTGAATGAACGTGATGGCATGATCGTAGGCTGTGCAGCGCTTTACCCCTATTCAGATAATGCCGCCGAATTAGGATGCGTTGCCGTTCATCCAGATTATCGACACAGCAATCGTGGAGATGCCTTGTTAAAAGCCATTATCAAGACAGCCAAAAGCGCCAACTTTCAGCAACTATTTGTACTGACAACCCAAACTGCACATTGGTTTATCGAGCGAGGGTTCGAAGCAGCTTCAGTGTCTTCCCTACCTGACCAAAAGCAAAAGCTGTATAATTTCCAGCGAAATTCAAAAGTATTTCGTCTCAATCTGGGCTAAAAACAGCCTCCAGATAATTAGTCGTTCCCAATTTCTTGTCAGTTTTTTTAGGAGGTTTCGTTGAATTTTATTAGTGCAATAGAAAAACGTTGGCTAACCGTTAATTCCAATATCTGTGTCGGACTCGACCCATATCCAGAGAAATTTCCAGCCAGCATACAAAATCTGCCGAATCCCATATTTGAGTTTAATAAAGCCATCATTGATGCTACCCATGATCTGGTCTGTTGTTACAAACCCCAATTTGCTCATTATGCAGCCCTGGATGCACTGGCATCTCTAAAACAAACCATAGCCTACATTAAAGAAAGTTATCCCGACATTCCGGTGATACTGGACTCTAAACGGGGCGATATTGGTACAACTGCAGCCATGTATGCCAAAGAAGCCTTTGACGTGTATAAGGCCGATGCGGTAACCGTGAATCCTTATATGGGCATCGATACTATTGCACCCTTTACCGAATACAAAGACAAAGGAGTCGTGGTTCTCTGCAGAACCTCTAACCCGGGAGCTTCAGAGTTACAAAATTTAATCAGTCAGGGCAAGACACTCTATGAAACCGTTGCCGAACTGGCATCGAAAAACTGGAACAACAATAACAATATTTTACTAGTAGTAGGTGCTACGGCGGCTGATGAAATGGCTCGCATCCGGGAACTCACCGGCAATATGATTTTTCTGGTGCCCGGTATTGGTGCTCAGGGTGGCGACTTAAGCGCCGTATTAAGAGCGGGTTCTACCCAAAACAAAACAGGACTGATCATCAACTCTTCCCGAGGTATTTTATATGCCTCTCAAGGGGATGATTTCGCACAGGCTGCCAGGGCAGAGACGCAAAGATTAGTCCATGCCTGTCAGGAAATTTATCAATCATTTTGATGAAAACAGTCTATAAAAAAAGCGATCCCTGTTAGTTACAGGATCGCTTTCAAGTGAAAACGGGTCTTTCGACACCTCTATATCATACAGGTTACACCGGTACCTTTTAGACCACAGTAACCATCAGGGTTTTTCGCCAGGTACTGCTGGTGATAGTCTTCAGCCAAATAAAAGTCATTCAATATTTTTATTTCAGTGGTAATAACACCAAAACCGGACTGATTAAGCTGATTCTGGAAGCTGTCTCGACTGGCTTCTGCCAACTCCAGCTGCAACTGATCTGTGCAATAGATTACCGAGCGATACTGATCACCAATATCGTTGCCCTGCCTCATGCCCTGAGTCGGATCATGGGATTCCCAAAATAATTTTAGTAGTTGGTCTGTAGTAATAATTTCAGGATTATAGATCACTCTGACAACCTCGGCATGACCCGTATCTCCATGACACACGGCTTTATAATCCGGATTGCTGCTGTTACCTCCCGCATAACCAACACTGGTAACCCAGACCCCTTCTTGTTGCCAAATTTTTTGTTCGACTCCCCAGAAGCACCCCATACCCAACATAATAGACATTGCCTCTTTGGGGAAGTATTGCTTCATATCGCGTCCATTTACAAAATGAAGACTGGCCGTATCTGATGTGTTGTCATGCTTTAACATAATTCATAACCTGCATATATCGAGAGATTTATTTAACCTGGTTTATTGAATCATGTCATAAATAGTTAAAATTTCATTAGAATAATTCGGCAAGATCGAATATTTTCTGATACATTAAATTTACTAGCCTGAATTAAGAGTGAAGACACAATGACTAACCACAGACGTTTTAGTCGCATTCAATTTGATTCTCCCGTGACCTTTAATCTGGAAGGACAATCACTTCACGGTCACGTACTGGATATTAGCCTTAAAGGGATCATGATGGAGTTATCTGAACCCGCAACTGCTGATATTCTTGGGAAAAAAGGTGAAGTAATTATTGGTGAAGACAATGAAAACCTGCAAATTCGCATGACCGTTCACTGTGTCCATGTTGAAGCAAACTGCCTGGGACTGGAATCTATTACCATCGATATCGACAGCGCGGGTCATCTGCGTCGACTAATTGAAGTAAACCTGGGTTCTGACGCATTATTAAACCGAGAGATGGCGGCATTGGTTGAAGCCTATACCGGCAATTAATTCATTAATTGCCCTGTAAAACACAGTACACACAATCTTAATAAATTAATGTTCTTTCTATTGTTCTCTTCTATCTTTGTTTAAGTTATATTCCAAGACCTTCAATACAGAAGGAACTGTCATCTTTTAATTTCCTTAGTTCTCTAGATTTTAAAAATAATGTCAACTACTGTGTTGTTACTGGAATTTTTCTGATGCGATGTTCGCATCTAATTTTTGTAAAAAATGGTCTGTTTGTTCGATCAATAAAAACAATACGAGGATACTATGATATCTATTAAAAAAAGCTGGCGTCCGGCGCTGGCAACTACTGTAGTCGGTCTATCTATTTTAGTAACTGGCTGTTCTGAAAAAGAAGAAGAAATGGCGGCGACAGTCGACAAGGCTCCTTCTGCTGAACTAGCTGCTGAGCAGGTATTTACTTATCGTGTACTAGATGAGCACAGTTCTGTTGATCCAGGCATCATTGAAGATGTAACTGGCGCAGAAATCGCTCGTGACTTATTTGAAGGCCTGCTAACGCAAAACCCTGATGGCACATTGGCTCCCGGTGTAGCTGAAACCTGGACTGCTAACGACGCTAAAAACGTTTACACGTTTAACCTGCGTAAAAATGCAAAATGGTCTAATGGTGATGCTGTAACTGCTCACGATTTTGAATTCGCGTGGAAGCGTGCTGTTGATCCAGCCTTGGCATCTCCGTATGCCTGGTACATGGAAATCATGTCAATTAAGAACGGCGCAGCGATTATTGCTGGCGAAAAGCCTTCTTCTGACCTGGGCGTTAAAGCAATTGACGACTATACATTACAAGTTGAATTGGAAGCATCTTTACCTTACTTTGCTAGCATGGTGGTTCATACAACAACTATGCCTGTTCCAAAGAAAGTTGTTGAGGCCCATGGTTCAGACTGGACCAAGACTGAAAACTTCGTATCTAACGGTGCATATGTTCTTGACGAGCACGTTGTAAATGAGCGTTTGGTTCGTGTACGTAACCCTCTATACTGGGATAACGCTAACACGACTCTTGATAAGGTTGTTTCATTAGTAATTAACGATGAAAACCAGGCATTAAACCGCTATATGGCAGGTGAACTGGATAAAACTGAAGTTCCAGCTGGCCAATATAAGCGTCTGAAGGGCGAACTACCAACCGAAACCTATGCATTCCCTCGTCTATGCTCTTACTACTACAATTTCAATATGGAAAAAGCGCCATTTGATGATGTACGAGTTCGTACCGCATTATCATACGCATTCGATCGAGACATCATTACCGATAGCGTTCTGGGTGCTGGTCAATATGCTGCATACACCTTTACTCCTGCTGCAACTGCAAACTTCGAAGTACCTAATGTTGCATTTGCTAACATGAGTCAGGAAGAACGTATAGCTGAAGCGAAGAAGTTAATGGAAGAAGCCGGCTTTGGTACCGACAATCCACTAAAAACTACCATTCTTTACAACACATCTGATGCACATAAGAAAATTGCTATTGCAATCAGTCAAATGTGGAAAGAGAACCTGGGCGTAGAAGTTACTCTTGAAAATCAGGAGTGGAAAACATTCCTGGATACTCGTGGTAATGGCGATTTCGAAATTGCGCGTGCTGGCTGGTGTGGTGACTACAATGAAGCCTCTACGTTCCTTGATCTGGTAAATTCAAAGTCTGGATATAACGACTCTAACTACAACAACCCTGCGGTTGATAAGTTATTGGCTGACGCGAAGACTATGGCTGATCCAAGTGCTAACTACACCAAGATCGAAGAGACTATCGCTACTGAATTCCCAATCATGCCTATTTACCACTACACTGGTAACCTGATGATTAAGGATTACGTTAAAGGCTGGCCAATCGAGAACGTTGAACAAAACTGGTACAGCAAGAACTTCAAGATTATGGCTCACTAAGTTATAACTTGAGTATAAAAGGCACTGCTTCGGCGGTGCTTTTTTTTTCATATGAAAAATAAAAATCCTACGGTGCCTAGTATTCAAGTCCGAGAATACTATTTCATCAGACTATTCTTACCGAACCTGCAATTGATACTAAACCAGGCCTTAGTCCTGTCCATAATGTTTTACAAAAAATGCCGGCAGTAAACTGCACTGCCGTCGAATTATTGCCACTAAATTAGCAGACTAAAGTAAAGATTAGTACAATCCGCGGTCACTGTAATAATCAGGTTAAGTGAAAATGTTTAATTTTATAATAAGAAGACTGGGTGTCGCGATCCCCACCCTATTAGTTTTAATTGTTATTTCTTTTTTACTCATGCATTCGGCTCCCGGTGGTCCCTTCACTTCCGAAAAGCCTTTGCCTCCAGAAGTACTCGCCAATATCGAAGCGAAATACGGGCTCGATAAGCCCCTATATTCCCAGATTGGCAACTATGTATGGAATATCGTTACTGATTTTGATTTTGGTCCATCATTTCGTTACAAAGATCGTTCAGTTAACGACTTGCTAGAGTCGGGATTTCCGGTCACTCTAACCTATGGATTCTGGTCATTTATCATTGCTGTTGTCATCGGCGTTTCCCTGGGTGTCATTGCTGCACTAAAACATAATAGCTGGGCCGACTACTTAGCAGTTGGTATAGCCGTTGTTGGACAGGTTTTACCCAACTTTGTTATGGCGCCATTATTAGTATTGTTTTTTACTGTCTATCTGGGGGTATTACCCGGTGGTGGCTGGGAAGGAGGGCAAATACAATTCATGGTTATGCCGGTCATTGCACTAAGTACCAGTTACTTTGCCAGTATCGCTCGAATTACACGTTCGTCCATGCTTGAAGTCTTGAACTCCAACTTTATTCGAACTGCTAAATCCAAGGGTTTGCCTTCATCTTACATCATTTGGCGACATGCACTAAAACCTGCATTATTACCTGTTTTATCCTATCTAGGACCTGCATTTGTAGCCATGATCACCGGATCCATGATTATTGATATGTACTTCAGTACTGGTGGCATAGGTCTTCATTTTGTAAATGGCGCATTAAATCGCGATTACTCAACCATCATGGGTATTACTATTTTAATCGGTAGTTTGACCATCTTATTTAATATGATCGTTGATATTTTGTACGCCTGGATTGATCCAAAAATCCGCTACTAAGGTTTTGAGGTATATAGTTTATGTTGATTGATAATAATAAAGTAACGGAGTTGGCAGAAAACCTGTCTATAGCCGAAGAAATTGAAGGTCGTTCATTATGGCAGGATGCCAGACATCGTTTTTTAAAAAACAAAGCGGCAGTGATCAGCTTGATCATGCTGACCATAGTGGTACTTTTCGCCATCATTGGCCCGGCATTTTCCCCATGGGGCTACGAAAAAATTGACTGGAGTGCCATTGGGGATGTTAGAACTCTTGGCGTGCCAAGTATTGAAAACGGCCATTATTTTGGCACAGATGACCTGGGTCGGGATCTCTACTCCCGAGTTATTCAGGGCACACAAATTTCACTGACGGTTGGCATCATTGGAGCCATGATCGCTGTTGTCATTGGCACCCTTTATGGTGCCATTGCCGGTTATTATGGTGGTCGAATTGACAACCTGATGATGCGATTTGTCGATATTCTGCTGTCTATTCCCTATATGTTTTTCCTGATTCTGTTACTCGTAATGTTCGGGCGTTCAATATCATTAATATTCCTCGGAATTGGTCTGATTTCCTGGCTGGACATGTCACGTATTGTTCGCGGTCAGACACTTTCTCTCAAGAACAAAGAATTTATTGAAGCCGCTATCGCCAGCGGTGTACGCCCAATGCTGATTGTTGTCCGACACATAGTTCCCAATGTTTTGGGTGTAGTTGTCGTCTATGCAACCCTGTTGGTACCCAGCATGATTTTGACTGAGTCCTTTATATCCTTTCTGGGATTAGGTGTACAAGAACCGCAGACATCCTGGGGAGCCTTAATCAGTCAGGGTGCAGGTACCCTGCAATATGGTACGGTTTGGCAACTTGCCTTCCCGCTATTTTTCTTCGTTATCACCCTTCTAAGCTTCTTCTTCATTGGAGATGGCCTGCGTGATGCACTAGATCCAAAAGACCGCTAAGGGAGCTGATTACGATGAGTTTATTAAAAGTAAAAGACTTAAATGTCAATTTTGACACCCTTGACGGTACAGTTAGTGCCGTAAATGGTGTGTCATTTGAACTAAACGCCGGCGAAACCCTGGGCATTGTGGGTGAGTCCGGTTCAGGAAAAAGCCAATCTGTATTTGCCTTAATGGGCTTATTAGCGGCCAATGGGCACCCAACAGGTAGCATCCTATACAATGACACCGAAATTCTAGGTATGCCTGAAAAGGATCTGAACCGAATCCGTTCAGAACAGATATCTATGATCTTTCAGGATCCGATGACATCACTGAACCCCTATATGCGGGTAAGTGACCAGTTAATGGAAGTTTTAATGCACCATAAAGGTATGTCTAAAAGAGACGCATTAAATGAATCCATCAAGATGCTCGATGCCGTTAAGATTCCTGAAGCTTCCAATCGGATTCATCTGTATCCGCACGAATTTTCCGGTGGTATGCGACAGCGTGTCATGATTGCCATGTCGCTATTATGCCGTCCAAAGCTATTAATTGCCGATGAACCGACAACGGCACTGGATGTTACCGTCCAGGCGCAGATAATGGACTTGTTATCAGAACTTCAAAAGGAATTCGGTACCGCGATCATCCTCATAACACATGATCTGGGCGTTATTGCAGGATCCTGTAAAGACACCCTGGTAATGTATGGCGGCCGTGTCATGGAATACGGCAAAACTGAAGACATTTTTGCCAACCCGACACATCCATACACCAAGGGATTGCTCCATGCGATTCCCCGTATTGACCATAAGGGTGATCAACTAGAGACCATTCCAGGAAATCCTCCCAATATGTTACGTTTGCCAAAAGGCTGTCCTTTTCAGCCACGCTGCACCTTCGCTAGCGAGACTTGTAGTAGCCAGGTTCCTACATTAGACGAGTTTTCTTCAGGACGTATGCGTGCATGTCATAAAACATTGGAGGAAATAAAATGACCGCTAATAAGAAGCCATTACTTTCCGTCAGAGACCTGAAAGTACAGTTCAAAATTTTCAAACAGGGCTCAATGCCCTGGACCAAGCCGCAAAGATTAAAAGCTGTAGATGGTGTTAGTTTTGATCTTTTCGAAGGAGAAACTCTGGGTATTGTTGGTGAGTCGGGCTGCGGCAAGTCTACACTAGCCCGAGCGGTCATTCGCATGCTGCCATCTGAGTCAGGTAAAGTCTTATGGATGGGGGAGCAAGATCTTCTACAAGCGAATCCAAAAGAAATGCAGGCCGTTCGTAGTGACATTCAAATGATCTTTCAGGATCCTCTTGCATCATTAAATCCGCGTATGACTATTAGCCAAATCATTAGTGAACCTTTAACCACGCACTATCCCAAAATGCCAAAAGATCAAGTGGTTGAAAAAGTTAAGGCCATGATGGAAAAAGTGGGTCTTTTACCCAATCAGATCAACCGGTACCCTCATGAGTTTTCTGGTGGCCAGTGTCAGCGTATCGGTATTGCCCGTGCCCTGATCATTGAACCCAAATTAGTTATCTGTGACGAACCGGTATCTGCATTGGACGTTTCCATTCAGGGGCAGGTTATTAACCTGCTAATGGACTTGCAACAAGAAATGGGTCTGTCTCTTATCTTTATTGCACATGACCTAAGCGTGGTCCGCCATATCAGTACCCGTATCATGGTGCTATATCTGGGCAATGTTGCCGAGGTGTCTGCAGCAGAAGATCTGTATGACAATCCGCGCCACCCCTACACTCAGGCATTGATCTCAGCCGTTCCGATTCCAGACCCTACGATTGAGCGCAACAAAAATGTCATTCTGCTAGAAGGAGACTTGCCTTCTCCCCTGAATCCGCCTTCAGGCTGCGTATTTCGAACTCGCTGTCCTAGAGTAAAGCCAAATTGTGCTGACGCAAAGCCCGCACTGGAAGAGCAAGGAACAGATCACTGGGTCGCCTGCTATTACCCTGGCTGATACTGCTGCAGAAAAGAAGACATGACAGGCCTGACCCGAAAGTCAGGCTTTTTCTTCTGTTTTACCCATACATCCCAGAATAACCCGGTTGAATTCCCGGAATATTGTCTTGCGATAATTGCACTGCACTTTCTGCAACAATTGTATAAAATCATTTCAATAATTAGAATATTAATGGATCGCCGATAAACCTCTAAGGTTTCAGCAAAAGCCATCAACATCAAACGGGATAGCAACATGCCACAGTATCGCTCAAAAACATCAACTTCCGGACGAAACATGGCAGGCGCCAGAGCATTATGGCGTGCCACAGGAATGAAAGACGACGATTTTAATAAACCCATTATTGCCGTAGTCAATTCATTTACTCAATTTGTACCCGGCCATGTTCACTTAAAAGACATGGGGCAACTTGTTGCTCGCCAAATCGAAAAAGCCGGTGGTGTTGCCAAAGAATTTAATACCATAGCAATTGATGACGGTATCGCCATGGGCCATGACGGCATGCTCTATAGCCTGCCTAGCCGAGATATTATTGCAGACTCCGTGGAATACATGGTAAATGCTCATACCGCTGATGCCATGGTCTGTATTAGTAACTGTGACAAAATTACTCCGGGGATGTTAATGGCTGCAATGCGCCTGAACATTCCGGTTGTTTTTGTATCTGGCGGCCCAATGGAAGCCGGAAAATCCAAACTGGCTGATCATGGACTTGATTTAGTTGACGCCATGGTGATTGCAGCTGACACCCGAGTCAGTGATGAAACCGTTGCCGAAATCGAACGCTCTGCCTGTCCGACTTGTGGTTCCTGTTCTGGCATGTTTACCGCCAATTCCATGAATTGCCTGGCTGAAGCCGTTGGTTTGGCGTTACCAGGCAATGGCACCATGCTGGCAACTCATGCCGACAGACGCAGACTATTTGAAACCGCTGGTGAAACCATTGTTTCTTTAACCCGTCGTTATTACGAAAAAGACGATAGCAGTGTCCTGCCTCGCTCCATTCTTAATTTCCAGGGCTTTGAAAACGCCATGGCACTGGATATTGCCATGGGTGGATCGACCAATACCATTTTACATTTACTGGCTATCGCTCAGGAAGCAGAAGTTGATTTTAACCTGACACACATGGATGAACTGTCACGCAAGATTCCTCAGCTGTGCAAGGTGGCACCCAACACTAAAAATTATCACATGGAAGATGTTCACCGTGCCGGTGGTATCTTCGCCATTTTAGGTGAACTGGATCGGGCCGGATTACTGCACACCAATCAGCCAACGGTCCATAGTGACAGCCTGAAAGAAGCACTCGCCAAATGGGACATCATGCAAACGCAGGATGACGAAGTTAAAAAATTCTACAAAGCAGGACCTGCTGGCATTCCAACTCAGGAAGCCTTTAGTCAGGAGTGTCGTTGGCCAACACTGGACAATGACCGAGAAAACGGCTGTATTCGATCTCTTGAACACGCATTCTCTTTGGAAGGTGGCCTGGCAGTATTAAGAGGCAACCTGGCTGTAGATGGCTGTGTGGTGAAAACCGCCGGTGTTGACGACAGCATTCTAGTGTTTGAAGGCAAGGCCAAAATATTTGAAAGCCAGGATTCTGCCGTTGCCGGCATCTTGAATGACGAAATCATCGAGGGTGATATTGTCATCATTCGATACGAAGGCCCTAAAGGCGGACCCGGCATGCAGGAAATGCTGTATCCGACCAGCTACCTTAAATCCAAAGATCTGGGTAAGGCCTGCGCCTTGCTGACCGATGGTCGCTTTTCCGGTGGTACCAGTGGATTATCTATTGGCCACGCCTCACCAGAGGCGGCTGCCGGTGGTGCCATAGCTTTGGTAGAGGAAGGCGATAGCATATTAATCGACATTCCAAACCGTTCCATCAACCTGATGATCAGTGATGAAGAACTTGCACAACGAAGAATCGCCATGGAAGCTTCAGAGTCACCCTGGAAACCGAAAGAACAGCGTCCAAGAAAAGTAAGTGGTGCACTCAAGGCCTATGCCATGCTGGCAACCAGTGCCGACAAAGGCGCAGTTCGCGATTTAAGCCAACTCGACTAGGAACCAACAGGCATTACCTGTAACCTCATAGTCAGGCTGAAACAGGGTAATCCAGATTACCCTGTTTTGTTTTCACTTTGGAATCGAAGCTCTCGTAAACAGAAGTTCTCACATACCGGATGGTTCACATACAGAATTTATGAACTCAATTAGTCAGCCCTTACTATCCTGGTGGGACACACACGGTCGCAAAAACCTACCCTGGCAACAAAATAAAACCCCTTACTCTGTTTGGCTATCGGAAGTCATGTTGCAACAGACTCAGGTAAAAACAGTCATACCTTACTACCAGAAGTTTTTGACAAGCTTTCCTACGGTGCAACACCTTGCGGATGCACCAGAAGATATTGTCTTGCAGCACTGGACTGGCCTTGGCTATTACGCACGTGCAAGAAACCTGCACAAAACGGCACAAATAGTTTCTCGGGAGTTCCAGGGCGTTTTTCCAAAAGACTGCACTCAACTGCAAACACTACCAGGAATCGGCCGATCAACAGCAGGTGCTATTGCGTCTTCAGCCTATGACCAACCCACAGCCATTTTAGATGGCAATGTAAAGCGGGTACTGACGCGCTATTACGGAATAACCGAATGGCCAGGAACCGCGGCCGCCTTAAAACAGTTATGGCAACTGAGCGAAACGGCCACTCCAGACCAAAGAACCGCTGATTACAATCAAGCCATGATGGATCTGGGTGCCACTCTGTGCAAACGAAGTAAACCAGAATGTAATCGCTGTCCCTTGCTCAGCAAGTGCTATGCCGCAACAGAGGCGCTAACCAGTGAAATACCGGCAAAAAAACCCAAAAAAGTGATCCCGGTTAGACATCGCTATTTCGCAATTTATTCAAATCCCCTAAAACAGATTTATCTTGAAAAGCGACCTGATAGCGGCGTTTGGGGCAGCCTTCACAGCTTTCCAGAATTTGAATCGCTGAATGAATTAGATGAACAACTTAGCCTGCATGGCATTGAAGGCCCACAAACGCCACTTGAGCCCCTACTACATAAATTCAGCCACTATACGTTGCAAATTGCTCCCATACGCATACAGTTAACGCAGGAATGGCATACAATAGCCAACAACAACAGTAAGTGGGTATCGATCGAAAATGCCATTGAGAATCTGGGCTTACCGGCACCGGTTAAATCCATTCTGATGCAACTTGAATGATATACACAATAAACAACCGTCAGGATAATAGATGATGAGCCGAACCGTACACTGTAGAAAATATCAAAAAGAACTACCTGGACTAGCAACCCCGCCTTTCCCTGGCCCTAAAGGACAGGACTTATTTGAAAACATATCTGCTCAAGCCTGGCAGGATTGGCTCGCGCATCAAACCCGGCTCATCAATGAAAAACGTCTCAATATGATGGATCCAGATTCCCGAAAGTATTTACAGGAACAAATGACCCTGTTTTTATCCAACGACAATTTTGATGTAGCAGAGGGTTATGTTCCTGAAGATTCAAAATAATGCTTGGTTCAATAACCGAAAAAGTCAAATTGCATTAATCTACAAATAAAATTAAAAGAATCAGCAAGTTAGGAAAAAAATAGCTTGACGAGTGACTCCGAAATCCGTTTAATACGCCCCCGTTGACTTAACAACTTGTCAGCAGTGCCCAGATAGCTCAGTCGGTAGAGCAGAGGATTGAAAATCCTCGTGTCCCTGGTTCGATTCCGGGTCTGGGCACCATTTAATATTAAAGCCTCGTTTCTAACGGGGCTTTTTTATGCCTGTAAATAATTGCATCATGTGACCCTACATCGAACTTCGTTCGATTATCTCCAGCATCCATGCTTCCGACCCTTCGGGCTCGCTTCGCTCATGCAAAATTGTTCCCAACAATTTAGTCCGGTCTGGGCACCATTTAATATTAAAGCCTCGTTTCTAACGGGGCTTTTTTATGCCTGTAAATAATTGCATCATGTGACCCTACATCGAACTTCGTTCGATTATCTCCAGCATCCATGCTTCCGACCC
>Ga0224506_10000396_pt1 | contig 38859 bp, 37 predicted proteins | sample SF_Jan12_sed_USG_2_FD_169108 | JGI IMG/M metagenome (GOLD analysis project Ga0224506, IMG submission 169108) | Sediment microbial communities from San Francisco Bay, California, United States - SF_Jan12_sed_USGS_8_1 | ecosystem: Environmental > Aquatic > Marine > Sediment | place: USA... | reverse complement strand
AAGGAATACTGAGTTCACATAGGGTTACGACCACTGCAGCGGTCATTAAAGGAACAAACAAGCGTAGAGAATTGCGCAATACCCATATAAAAAAGCGTGACACTTTAATTTGATTTGTCGCCATGGCTCGTTATCGCTTAGCAGTAAATGAGAAAAAAAGGCTTAAAATCAAAAAATTGTTTCGAGTGGCTAAGGTTTGACTGCCTGACTGCATATACGTCCTAATTCATTAAACACAACATATGTTATGGCACAATAATCATATGAAAATCTGCGCATGAGTCGCCTAGCATATACGTTTTGGGTGAAGACTGGATTAAGAACATCAAACTCATGTAAATAAACACACCGCGCTTTTTGTTCTTGCATAGCTCGTGCTGGAAAATAAAAAAGCCTCTCCCAACACGGGAGAGGCATAGGTTGAGAGGAACACATTATCTAATCCTGATGAATACACTCATCATGATGATAGCCTCCGTAAAATCAGAAACACCTGACTTTGCTTATTGCACTTGTTTGATAAACACATCACCCATACCATGGGACATTAAATTATCCACTCCACCATGAACAAAACCGGTGATGTAGAGCGACGATCCTGTATGCACCACATCACGAACACTGGCATGCATACCGGCCATAATATCGCTTCCTACCTGATTGAAACTGAAACCATTAAAAGCATAGATTTGCGACATACCATGGAATGACATTTCCATTCCCCCATGGCCACCATTTTGGCCGCCACCCGGTACATGAAACAAGGTTGCTCCTAGGTAAAGTGTATTGTTTTCCACATTTAAACTCGTCGCACGCAAATCACCACCGCTGATGGTGCTCGACTGGGTATAGGTATTGCTCTCGGTGCCATCAGTGGAATACTTACTCAAAAACACTTCGACCATGCTGCCCGTACGATAAGTGCCGGCCACATATAAATCATTGCCCATGGATTCGATTCCAACCACTGTACGTTCCGTATTTGCGCTTATTGCACCGGTTGTTAGGTTGCGTGCATTGCTGGTGAAACCATCACTACTCACTGAAATTAGAAACGGCGCCAGGCCCACATGCGTCGATGCTGGAAATGCAAAGTCGCCTAAGGTGTCACCCGCAACATAAACCGTTCCATTGCTCACCGTGATACCGGCAGGAAAGTCATCTGAAGCCGTGCCAAAAACTTTAACCCAATTTTGACCACCCGTCGACGTATAAGAGGCCACCATAATATCATTTCCGCCAACCGCAGAGTTGCTGCCTATTCCACCATGAGTTAAGCCCACCACATAGACATTGTTTCCATCATTTGTCATTGCGACGCCCTCGACAAAGCTGTCATTACTTGCAATCGTTTGTGACCAACTTTCAAATATGGTTTCGCTATTTTGGTTAAAGGTAAATTGTTTAATAAAGGTTTGACGTTCTGCAAGTTCGTCATTGAAATCATAAGTGTCAACATAACCAGTGACATAAATATTATTCCCAATCACCGTCATGTCATAAATTGCTTCAGGTGTCATACCACCAAATTGATGCACTACAATTTCTTCACCACTTTGATCATAAATTGCAATTAAACCATCGCCTTCACCGCTAGCATTATCGGTAAAATAACCCCAAGTCTCCCCAGCTATGACTAAATAACCATTGCTTAGGGTTTCGATGTTATAGGAATAATCGTCTTGAATGGTTCCCATCACCACGGAGTTAGTCGAACTGAAACCTGTGGTAAAGCTTATGGTTTTATTGGCACTCCCGGTGGGAAATGCAGACGAGCCGTTTTGCATGATTCCATCACCAAACTCAATCGTATAACCTGTGTTAGTCGCTAAAGAGAAGTCAGGATAAAAAATAGCGACATAAGTATCATCTTCTGTATCTGCTTCCAAAGTTCCACTGATGCTATTGCCTGGATTGGTGCTAGCATAGACATTAAAATTGCTATCTGTCACGGTGTTCATATCCGTACCATGAGCAAACTGCACACGAATGATTGAATCAGGACTAACCCCTGTCGCATTAGCGGCGGGTCGTGTTGAAAATTGGTGATCATTCGTGACCGTGGTAAACCACCACTCACGAGCTTGCCCCACATGTACACCTGACGATGAACGAATTTTGTCACTAACAATCACTCGAAAATCGGTCCAATAAGGTAGCGGCATATAGGGTTTAAAAATCGCAGTATTGCTCGATCCATCCCAGGTCACTTTCCCTTCCACTAAACTTTGACTGACCACCTCTTCGACACGCAAAGTGTAAGCATTTAAGCTGGTCTGATCGATTGCACCACTAAAGCCTACGCGTATACTGCTACCTACTGACACATCTTCGGCGTCTTCTGCGGGTGATATACTGCTAATGCCAAAACCGGTCTCTGTGGACTCTTGCCCAGCGCAGGCCGCAAACAATGAAACAACAAAAATAATTCCAATTTGTTGTAAAAATTTTTTTCCTCTTACCATTCTACATCCCTCACAACGATTTGCTTTTTGAAAGCAATATAACGCCGCTGTTGAAAAAATATTTTTCACAGCACGATGGCTCCGGACTAACCGGATTTGTTTAACAAAAATGAGATGAATGGAAATTCAAGTACAAGAAAACCAAGCACTATGCAACTTGCGTGAAACCCTCTCATCCCCCACACTCACCCAACGAGTTGATGTTTTGCTTATAACAACAATAATTTTTTAGATGCAAAACCTAGTTAGGTAAAATTTAGAATAGGCTCCATAAGGAAATTGGTCAAGTATTTTCATAGCGTAGTTAATATGGTCAAATGAAAACGATTGTATCGAAAGAATTGTTTAGCTTAACAATGAAAACCAGGCCTTCAATATCATATACCTAACGATTTAATAGCAACATTATTTGCAAGCCTATCATCAGCAAAACGGCGAACCATTAATAAGTGGAACAAGCAAGCCGTCATTTAATAATCACATTCGCTGTTTAGTCTCATTGATTCATGAACTATTCACCAATATTTATCATGGGTATTTTCACAAGTCACTCCTTGTTGCATTAAATAATGCAGCAGTGATACATACAACTACTGACACAAAATCCACAACTTTTACTATTCTTGTGGCGGCTAGGCATCCTATGCTGCACCCAAATCCAGCGTTGGTGCAAATCGCGAGAACATTTAAATTTGATCATTTTTCATACTTGCGAAAGCTTGCTGTAGGGTTAAAACGACGAAATTCCTTGATTCCAATAAGCATTGGAGTATGATTATTCGAAAACTGTCCTTTTGAATGGACAAAAATCTCGTAATGCCTTACGAGAAAAATAAAGTATTAGGGAGAGGAGTCAATCGTGCGTACCAAAACCTATGTTTCGTTTTATGCGAACTGTAGCACCGAGCCGGTTGAGATGGATGCCAAGTACCATCGTCTCATTACAGCATGGCGTATTCGACGTGCGGAGGAATTGACCTATGTCAGCCGTTACGAAAAAGAACTCGCCAAAAAAGACATTAACCAACGGGCTATAGTACGAACCGATTTGGTTAGTCGCATGTATATGGCCAGCCAACTTTTGTTAGTGATTGGCATTACCACCTGCGAAGATGAAGAATGGCTACCCATGGAAATCCGCCAAGCCGTGGACAAAATGAAAATTCCAATTATCGCGGCCTATACCATGACCGATGAACCGATTCGCAATCCTTATGAATTATCCGACTACTGGCCTTATGCTTTAATGACGCGTATTCGGGATAATAGCGCCAATGTTATCCATATCCCGTTTAAGAAAAAACCGGTACGCGCAGCCTTGCAACAATTTGATTATGAACGTTTGCCTCGGGGTCGTGGTTTGAGTTGTTATAGTGAAGACGCTTATCGTGCATTCGGTATGCCTTGTAACCCAGTGCTTGCACCTGCACGCCCACGTAATAAGACTGGACTCGTGTTGATTCGCTAAATCTGCCAGGGCTATTGCTGGTGTCGATCAAACGGATCCGCCATCGTTTTCAGACGCTTGAGTTGATCCATCAAGTCTTGACTGGTGTTGCTGGTTTTCTCCACTGCCTCAGAGGTGGAATAAGCAACATCTCTAATATTCCCAATATTTTCACTAATGTGTTCAGCCACGTTCGCTTGTTGTTCGGCAGCCGCAGCAACAGACATCATCATTTCCTGAATTTTATTAACGCTTGAGGAAATACCTGCCAATCGTTCTGCCGATGATTCCACTCGCTCAACACCCTCGATTACCCCTTTGTCCGCCGACTCCATTTTGTTGACCGCTTCAAGGACATCACGTCGCAGATTTTCAAACATGGTATGGATTTCATGTGTCGACTCTTGGGTTCGGCTGGCTAAGGTGCGCACTTCATCAGCCACCACAGCAAAGCCACGACCTTGTTCCCCTGCGCGAGCGGCTTCGATTGCCGCATTCAATGCTAAAAGATTGGTTTGTTCCGCAATTCCTCGAATGACTTCCACCACTTTTTCAATATCTTCACTATTGGCAGATAAATGAATGATTTGATCGTTTGCACCTTTAACCACAGAGGACAAAGTATCCATTATCCCCATGGTTTCACTGATGCTAAGTGCTGATTCCTGACTTAATTCTTTGGCGACATTTGCTGAAGCCGCCACTTGATCAACCGTCATTGCAATTTCTTTGATGGAATATGACATTTCTTCAGTTGCACTGGCAACTTGTTCAGTTTCCGATTTTTGATTATTCATAGCGTCTGTAGAAAATTTCATGGCCGCTTGTACTTGCTGACTTCTTTCATGTAAATATTCACTTGCTTGGCGTAAACGACGCACTAATATTCTAACTTCCGAATCGATCATCATCGTGGCTAACTGAATTTCGCCAAACTCATCTAAACGACCGGTGTAGATGTACTGCATGATTTTGTTTTCAACAATGTTGTTTGCGCTGTGTTTTAGACGCACTATTATTTTAGTTTGATGAAACAACCAAGCACACAGAGGTACGGCACTCAATACAAATAAACTAATGGCCTGAATCGCACTCAACCAGGCGACGACCATTGATGCGGCAGACACCAAGCCTAACCAAACCAGTGTGCTAAATAATATAGACCTGCGCCAGCCACCTAACCGTGTTTTGAGTTTGAGTTTTTTATTGGCATTAATGGTTTGATAAACCTGCTCGGCACGTTCGCGTAATTCTTGTTTTGGTTGAACCCGTGTAGATTCATAACCAATAATATTTTGCCCTTCAAATACAGGTGTAACAAAGGCATCCACCCAATAATAATCACCGTTTTTACAGCGATTTTTAACAATCCCCATCCAAGGCTTGCCAAGTTTAATCGTATCCCATAAATCCTGAAACGCCGCCGGCGGCATATCCGGGTGACGAACAACATTGTGATTTTTGCCAATGAGTTCTTCTTCTGTGAAACCACAAATAGCAACAAAATCCTGATTAACATATGTCGTAATGCCCTTTAAATCGGTAGCGGAAGCAATAGTTTGTTCGTAAGAAAAACGCCGCTCGACATCAGTAACCGGGAGATTTTTTTTCACTTATAGCCCAACTCTTCTGTTTATTCTGTATAAATTAGCGACCAAGTTAAAAAAAGATTAAGTCTCGTGATAGTAGTAGCGCTTTAATATATAAGCGTTTAGATCCCAAATAAGATAATGTCTAAACAAGCAACAAAATATATTTGCTTTTCTTGTCAGCTTTAATAAAAGCTTAAATTTTCTTTGCTAAAGTGTGCTTATCGAAAGGGATGTTCAAGCCAATTTTTGTAATACATAGCTTGGAGATTTTATATGTTATTTAATAAATCTGAAAAACAATCACTACCACAAACTAACGAACGTCGCATCAATGGTGAAGAAGGTCGTTTATTGGAAGCTTTTTGTGGTGATTTGGGACTTATCAGTCAAGTGCAAGAATTATTGCAAATTAAAAACGCCAATAATCAATCAAAATCAGATTAAAGCTTTGCATTCTAGTTTGCATAACATCAGTTCTTTGCATGTTATGCAAACTCTTTTTTCTTTTTGTTCCATTCAAATACTTACCTATATACCCTTAAAACTCGCTCAATGTCATACGGCCGTCATAATTCAAATCTATAATAAAGCTTATACACGCAGAATACGATATGGTCTTACCGGTTTAAATTTTGCAAATTATTTAAACCACCGTAAACCATAACAATAGGGTATAGAATCATGAGTATTATTGAGCAAACAAAAGAACTTTATGCTAATTTAGCACAAACCCAACAAACACTGCTTGGCCAATTAATGGCTGACCCCAATGCAGAAACTTGGTATAACGCCAGAAAAATTATTATTAGCGCTGCACCACTCATCACCTTGGAAATGGCCGTCAAGCGTGTACGCAATGATTCCGTCAATACGATTCCCGATCTGTTCACGCTATATCGCGCTCTGGGTTATGCCAAAGAACGCTCTGAGATTTATGCTAGCTTGTTAAACGAAAATACGCAAAAGGCAAGTTAGTTAATCGACTACAGTTTGTAGCGTTTGAGTTTTTTTCACTTTCTGCATGCGTTTTAGCAAATCAAGTTCGCCTTGACCTAAACCACTTTCCTCGATAATCGTCTTATCGTTTTTACCTTCGCGCATTAAGCGTAAAGCATATTGGTAAGTTTGTTCACTAGGTTCTTTTAAACTGAATTGGTCCTGACGATCATTTAGAAATCTAAGTTGTTTTTCCATTCGATGCAACTTCTCACCCATTCGTGCTTCTGCGTCAAATAAAATCTTATTATCATCACGTATTTGTTCATATTGACGGGTGATTTTTTTTTCAAAACGGCGGTTACGGGCGATTAACCAAAAAACAATGAGGCCATTGATGCCGGTGAATGCAAACAGTGTTAGGGCGACTACCAGAATCGCACCAGTATCCATTTTAGTAGCTCGTAACTTCTTGTAACTCTTCTTCACTCAAGAGACGATTTAAATCCACTAATATGAGCAACTGACCTTCCAAACTGGTCACGCCTTGAATATATCGCGCAGCGTCTTCATTGCCCACATTCGGCGCAGGTTCTATGTCAGCGACTGCTAAGTCTACAACTTCGGCCACACTATCCACTAAAATACCGACTTCCTGGCCATCGACTTCGATAATGACAATTCGACTGGAGTCATCGATTTCTTTGGATTCCAAACCGAAACGGTTGCGGGTATCAATGACCGTCACCACATTACCACGCAGGTTGATAATGCCCAATACATAATGGGGCGCACCGGGGACCGGCGCAATTTCGGTAAAACGCAAAACTTCACGTACCTGGGTTACATTAATCCCATAGGTCTCTTTGGCGAGTTGGAAGGTTACCCAACGAATAACCTCGCCTTTTTCCGATTGCACTAAATCCGCCTTCATGTTTTACCCCTCTTTGCCCTGGCCATGACAGTTTTTTGGCTATTTCAACCAATAGACAAATTCAGCATCATTTGTACCAATTAGCAGCGCATGGCAATGGCTTCCAATAAACCATTAATATCGAGAATCACGCAACGCTCACTACTAATCACGCCACCCAACCACGCTCTTTTTTGCTGGGCATTGCTCCAATGAATAGCGGCATGTTTGATTCGTGCAATCGTTCCTACTTGATCACAAAGCAGGGCCACACGACCTTCATCAATCATCACTAGGGTTTGCTTTGATAATTCCACAGAGACATTAGACTTATCTTTTTCCGGTGGCAAAATTAAGCGCTTACTGTCAATCAAATGCACATGTGTTTGATCGCGCTGAATACATCCCATGTACCAGTCCTGTCCATTGCTTTGCATTTCAGGCACATCTATCAAACGTTGCACCCCAGCAAATGCGGCTAGTGGAATCGCAACTTTAATCCCCTGCACCTGGAATGTCATAAAACTGCAGATTTCACGTACGGTTTGAGCACCTGCGGAATCGGTGGATTTTGTCGCCGGATGAAATTTTGATTTTGTTTTGTTTTGCGGCAAGCTTGCCGTGCTCTCACCGGGAGGGGTTAATAGGCTTGAGAGATAATCTTGCAGAACTTCGTTTTGCTCTGCTAATAATTCATCATCACTATCCATCATATTTGCTCCATGGGTGTGGTTTTAATTTCGCCTTGGTCTTGACTTATGCTTCGCCACAAACGTGCATAAGCTTGAGCACCACGGGCATTCGGTTTTAAGAGGGTTAAGGCTGAACCTAAGCGACTGGCATCACGAAACAAGGTATCCACTGGAATAACATCGGGCCACAACAACGAACGATGACGTTGTCGTAATTCCGTTAATGCCTGCTGCGCCGCACGGGTGCGCTTATCATAAAATGTCGGCACAATAATTGAGTTTAAATTTTCTGTGCGCGAATGATTCACCATATCCAAGGTGTGCAACATGCGCTGCAAACCCTGCAAAGCAAGAAATTCTGTTTGCACGGGTATAATTAATTGATGTGCCGCAGCCAGCGCATTAACCATTAATAGTCCTAACACCGGCGGACAATCAATTAACACTTGGTCAAATTGATGCTGGATACCCATCAAGGCCTGATGAAGGACCAAACCTTTTCCTGGTTGCTGGGCGAAGCGTTTATCTAACGTAGCTAAGGCAGTAGATGCGGCAAGTATAGCGATGTTGGGCAATTTGGTATGTTGATATAAGCCAGCGATCGAAGTGCTTTCATTTTGAAACAATTGATAAGCCGTAGGATTCAAACGTTCCGGGTTTAAACCTAAATAGCTGCTCAATGAGCCTTGCGGATCAAAGTCAACTAATAACACCCGCTGTTTTGTTCGCGAAAATATACCAGCCAGATTAATTGCGGTAGTGGTTTTGCCGACGCCTCCTTTTTGATTGGCTATGGCCCATATTTTCATAAACGCGACTCCATTGGCGTATGTGTCTTAGTTATGGTGCAACCGACTGTGTTTGTTTTGCTTCTATGGTATGACGCATATTAAAATCTTTCGCCAACACAGCAATGACCACACGTCGGTTCTGTTTTCGCCCACGCGCAAAATCATTACTTGCTTTAGGGCGAAACTCACCATATGCAATGGCCGACAACCGTTGTGGTTGCACACCTTCGCGGGTAAATAAATGCACCACACTGGCTGCACGCGCGGCAGATAATTCCCAATTCGATGTGTATTGGTCATTATTAATCGGCAGGTTGTCAGTGAAACCTTCAACATTGATTGGATTCGGTACCGATTTCAAAATTCTTGACAGGCGCTGTAATACTTGCACCGATTGTATTCCCATGAATGCACTGCCACTGGCAAATAAAATTTCTGAATTAATTTCAATTTCCAACCAATCCTCAGTACGATTCACCTGAACTAATTCTTGTTGAATCAATTCCGCTAGATCTTGTTCCACTTGTGCCGCCATGGACGCAAAATTTGAGAGCTCACCGTCACCTGCAGGTGCTTGGGTAAAGGTTTCGATCACAGCCTTATTTGGTGATCGTGACACTTCGCCGACTTGAATTGGTTGCAACGATTTAGGTGTAGTTGAAAATGCCGCTTCTAAAGTCTCTGCCATGACCCGATATTTGCTTTCATTAATAGTCGACATAGCATAAAGCACAACAAAAAAAGCAAATAGTAAGGTTATAAAATCCGCATAAGAAATTAACCAGCGATTAATATCTTCTTTTGATCGTCTGACACGTCGGCGAGGCATTATTTTGTCAACCCTCGAAGTTTGAGTTCAATATTGCGTGGATTATCACCTTCGGAAATTCCAACAATTCCTTCCATGTACATCTCACGCAAAGTGGCTTGATGTTCGATGAGTGTTTTTAGTTTATTGGCAATGGGTAATAAAAAAAGATTCGCTAGTCCAATGCCATAAATCGTCGCAACAAAAGCGGTGGCAATCCCGGCGCCGAGCCGTTCGGGGTCGGATAAATTTTCCATGACTAAAATCAAACCCATGACCGCGCCAATTATGCCGAGAGTCGGCGCATAACCACCCATGGATTCATACATTCTTGCGGCGGCCATGTCGTATCGTTCAGCGGCATAAATTTCCATTTCCATGGCGTTACGAATATAGTGAGGTTCTTTGCCATCAACCAGTAACTGTAAACCTTTGCGAACAATCGCTTCGTGTTCATGTCCAATAATTTGCTCAATACCTAACACACCATCGCGTCTCGCAACACTGGCCCAATACATGATACGTTTCAAGGCTTGAGAAAAATTCAAGGACGGTGGAATGAATATCCAGTGAAATAAACGTAAACCACGTTTTAATACTGCAGCGGGTGTTTGTAGCACCACTGCACCAAAAGAACCGCCAAACACAATAACTAATGCAGGTAAATTCAGCAGTGAAGCAACTTGTCCGCCTTCAAGTATTTGTCCGAATAGAATCGCAAGAATTGCGATGGCTGCGCCCAGCAAACTAAGCGCATCCATAACTTAGACCTTGCTAAGAATGGTTTGTGAAATGTCGCCAATGGGCAAAATCTTTTCCACAATGCCAGCTTCGGCAACTGCCGCAGGCATCCCATAGACCACACTTGTAGCCTCATCTTGCGCCCAAATAGTCGCGCCTTTATTTTTTAATTTAATTGATGCTTCACAGCCATCATGCCCCATGCCGGTGAGAATAACCGCAAGCACATTGCCACCATAGTTTTCAGCTAAATCATCAAATGTAATATCTACGCTTGGTTTGTAAGTTTGACCGGCTTGGCTTTCCTCGATATGAATAATACCGCGCTTGATTCGCATTTGTTTTCCACCCGGCGCCAAATAAGCCACGCCCGGTTTCAAATGATCACCTTCTTCCGCATGTCGAACGGTAATGTCACAGGCTTGATCTAAACGTTGTGCAAACGCTGGGGTAAAGCTACCTGGCATATGTTGCACAATAACAATAGGCAAGGGAAAATTCGCCGGTAAACCCGTCAATAACAACTGCAATGCCACCGGGCCACCGGTCGAAGTGCCAATGGCAAGTACTTCATAATGAGCCTTAGGTTTCACTGCTTCGACAGGTGCGCTTGTTGCTTTGGGTGCTGGGGCTTTTTTGGGTGTGACTACATTGGGTGTGGTCTTAACCAATTGACTGAAAGCGTGAGCACCTTTTGAACCAACAGCTTTGACTCGATCACAAAGAATTTTCGCAACTTGTTCTTTATCGCGTGCTATATCTTCAAATCGTTTTGGCAAGTAATCTACAGCGCCTGCTTCAATGGCATCCAAAGTGGCGCGGGCACCTTCGACCGTGACTGAGGAAAACATGAGAATGGCCGTTGGCGCTTTTGCCATAATCGCTTTAACAGCCGAAATACCATCAAGCACGGGCATTTCAACATCCATGGTGATCACGTCGGGTTTAAGTGCAATAGCTTTATCAATAGCCTCACGTCCATCAACCGCCACATCGATTACTTCGATTTGGTTGTCCTGAGTCAAAATTTTTGAAATTTGTCGACGGAAAAAACTGGAGTCGTCTACCACTAACACTTTTATTGTCATGAGAATTCTCTTTGTTGTTCGCGGCGCGCATAGTGTTTAACTAAACTCGGCACATCTAAAATTAAAGCGATACGACCGTCACCCGTAATCGTGGCACCTGATAAACCTGCGGTTCCATGTAATAACGCACCTAAGGGCTTGATCACCACTTCTTCCTGACCTATCAAATGCTCTACGACAAATCCAACTTTTTGATTGCCGATGGTTACTACCACGACATGCCCCTGGTCAGGATGAGGTTCAGGTTCGTCCATATGCACTAACCAGTCTTTCAAGTAATAAAGTGGTAATGGTTTTTCTCGTAACATAATGACGGGTTGCCCATCAACAAGATTAGTATTAGTCAGATCCAGATTGAAAATTTCACTAACACTCACTAACGGTAAAGCAAAAATCTGCGTGTCGAGCATAACCATTAAGGTTGGCATAATGGCTAAAGTCAAAGGCACTTTAATCGAAAGTCGTGTACCCTTGCCTAATTCCGACTCAATATCAATCACACCATTCAATTGCACAATACGTGTTTTCACCACGTCCATGCCCACACCACGCCCAGAAATATCGGATATTTCATCTTTGGTTGAAAATCCAGGTGCAAAAATTAAATTGTAAGCATCTTTGTCGCTGAGACGTGCAGCGTTGTCTTTATCCATCAAACCTTTTTCAACTGCTTTGTCGCGCAACACATTGGCATCCATGCCACCGCCATCGTCACTAATGGTTAGTAAAATGTGATCACCTTCTTGCTCAGCCGCAAGCAACACGGTTCCAGCACGCTGTTTACCAGCAGCTTGGCGTATGTCCGGCATTTCTATGCCGTGATCTACAGCGTTACGAACTAAATGCACTAACGGATCAGCCAAAGCTTCGACAAGATTCTTATCTAAATCTGTGTCTTCACCCTGTAATTCTAGATTGACTTCTTTGCGTAGACTACGCGCAAGATCGCGCACCACTCGAGGAAAACGTCCAAACACTTTTTTAATTGGCTGCATGCGCGTTTTCATTACTGCGGTTTGCAAATCAGCTGTGACCAAATCCAAGTTGCCAATGGCTTGCGCAATATCTTCATTCCCTAACGCACTCTCCAAAGTAACAAGACGGTTGCGTACTAGCACCAGTTCCCCAACCATGTTCATAATGTCATCGAGACGTTTAGTATCCACACGAACCGTTGACTCTCCCCCTTGAGTATCTTTTCCGGTTTTCGCCTTTACATCTTTGTTACCAGCCGCATTTGTGACAGGTTCTTGAGCTGGCGCAGGTGCAGCAGTGACAGGTTTTTCTGCGACAGCCACTTGCTCAACTACAGTGGGCTTTTCAGGTGCGACTGCAGCGACTGGAGTTGGAGTTGGCGTAGGAGTTGGTGTAGACGTAGTAGCAGTACTAACTGGCGCCGCCTTGAATTGTCCTTGTCCATGTAAATCATCGAGTAGTTTTTCAAACTCCTCTTCAGTTATATCATCGGAACCAGCACTAGCACTCTGGCTACGTTGAGCTTCTTGTTCTTCTATGGCTGCTTGAGGTACACCCCCATGTTTACCCGAGCCATGTAAATTATCTAACAGTGCTTCAAATTCCTGTTCCGTAATTTCCTCATCTTCAAAACTTGATTGACTTGGGCTAGAGGCTGGTGCCGTTGATGCAACAGATTCACCTTGAGGCGTACCACCGTGTTGGCCTTTGCCATGCAAATCATCTAATAATGCTTCGAATTCATCATCTGAAATTTCTTCATCGGCATCCAGTTCTTGTGTTGCATCATTACTGGTTTCCAGCACTTGTGTCACATCAGTTTCTGATTCATCCAAGGCATCCAATAAGCGTTCAAACTCATCATCAGAAATATCACCCTCGTCACCACTAGGACCAACCGTTTCCGTGGGTGATTTTTTTGCAACGGGTGCAACGTCGGTTTGTGGCGCAGGTGCTGTGGGTGGAGGTGGGGCACTGTCTTTCTTTTGCAGGGATTTTAATTCAGTAATTAATTGAGCGCTAGCGGGTTCCGGTTCTCTACCGCCACGTACACTATCGAACATGTCGTTTACTACATCCAGAACTTGTAACATCACGTCCATTAAATGTGAATCGACTTGTTTTTCACCTTGGCGCAATAGATTAAACACATCTTCGGCCACGTGACAAACCTCGACCATATTATCGAGACTTACAAAACTTGCACCACCTTTAATGGTGTGGAATCCGCGAAAAACCGCATTAAGCAGTTCAGCATCCGCCGGACGCTGTTCAAGGTCGACCAACTGCTCACCAAGCAGTTCGAGAATTTCTCCACCTTCGACTAAGAAGTCTTGTAAGATCTCGTCATCGGGATCAAGCGCCATTTCGTCATCCTTAAAACCCTAGGCTGGAAAGCAAGTCATCCACATCATCCTGGGTCGCTACTATGTTACTGTCTTCCATTCCTGGTATCACTGGTCCGGCTAATTCACCTTTTTTATCTTCATCGGTTTTCTTCTTACGTCCACCGACAATTCCCCCGCCTAATTTCACCAGGTTAACCAAACCACCTTCAAGTTCTTCAACCAACTGAATCACCCGTCGAATGATTTGTCCGGTGATATCTTGAAAATCTTGCGCCATTAAAACTTCATCCATGCTGCCTTTTAGATTACTGGTTTCACTGACAGCGCTTTCTAAAAATGTGTCGAGTTCCTTGCTTAGCGTTCGAAACTCTTTAGGCGTCAGTTCACGATTGGTAAACTTCAACCAGGTCTTGTGTAAATGGTCAGATTTATCTTTTAACGAAATACACAAGGGAATTGCTTGCTCAACAGCATTTAAAGTTCGATGAGCGGCATCATCGGTGCGTTCGATGACATAGTGTAAGCGCTGCTTGGCGTCAGGGATTTCGTCTTCAGCCAATTCTGCAAAACGTTCATCATGGCGAAAGCTATTTAAAGCATCATGAAATTCACGCGTCAGCTTACCCAACTCATTAAACAGTTTTGACTCTTGTAAACTAGCTAATTCAGATAGTTTCTCTTCAGCCGTTTCCTGTTCGTTTTGTTCGAGCGCCTGCACATACGCGCGCGCAGTTTCGAGCACATTTTGTGGTGTTTCGTCTTGCACGATAACTCCCCCCTAACCACCACCATTTATTCGCTCAAATATTTTATCGAGCTTTTCCTTTAAAGTTGTTGCGGTAAATGGCTTCACAATATAACCGTTAACACCGGCCTGCGCCGCTTCCACGATTTGTTCTTTCTTTTGCTCCGCTGTTACCATTAATACGGGCAAAGTATTAATCTCGGGATCCGCTCGCACGGCCTTTAATAAATCGATTCCCGTCATGCCCGGCATATTCCAATCCGTGACTAAAAAATCGTAATTATTTTTCTTCAGCATTGGCAATGCTGTTTGTCCGTCATCCGCTTCCTCGGTGTTATTAAATCCTAGGTCACGGAGGAGATTTTTGATGATCCTACGCATTGTGGAAAAATCATCCACGATGAGGATTTTCATATTCTTGTCCAAGGTGACCTCCAACCTTTCCTATTAAACAACGCTACTTCACTAAGGCTTCCGCCAGTAAGCCATACGTGCTTGTAAGCGAATCACAGCTTGACTGTGTATTTGGCAAACACGTGACTCACTCACACCCAATACTTCCCCAATTTCTCTTAAATTCAGTTCTTCGTCATAGTACAAAGCCATGACCAAACGCTCCCGTTCAGGCAAGCTTGAAATTGCTTCCGCTAGACAACGTTTAAAATCTTCTTTTTGTAAGCCATCTAATGGACTACTACTGTCTTCAAGAAAAGTATCGACAAACGCTTCATCACCTGGAGTAATTTCCTCAAAACTCGTTACTCGGTAACCACTGGCAACCATTAACATTTGGTGGTATTCATCCAAGGGTATTCCCAAAGCATCAGCCACTTCATGGTCACGCGCATCGCGTCCAGTCTGATTCTCGATAAAACGCACGGCTTCGGCAACCATACGTGCTTTTTTATGCACTGAGCGAGGCGCCCAGTCACTGCGTCGAATTTCGTCTAACATTGCGCCACGAATACGGATACCCGCATAAGTTTCGAAGCTTGCGCCTTGAGTTGAATCATAATTACGCGCTGCCTCGAGCAAGCCAATCATGCCTGCTTGAATTAAATCATCGGGTAGCACACTAGGGGGTAAGCGACTAATAAGGTGATAGGCGATGCGTTTGACCAGCGGCGCATACTGCACCACGAGCTCCTGGTCCTTTTTATCTTTTACACTATCATCATACGTGGCGATTCCATTCATTCCACCGCCTCCATTGTGGTTTGACTTGCATTTATGAGCCGTTCAACGAAAAACGCTAAGTGCCCTTGAGCGTTTCTTTCCATCGGCCATGTATCGGCTTTCTTAGCCAGATTCTTAAATGCTAATGCAACCCGACTTCTAGGGTGACTTTCCACCACAGCTTTTTGCTTTTTGATCGCTTTTTTTAAGGTCTCATCGAACGGAATACAGCCTTGGTAATCTAGAATCACGTCTAGGAATCGACTACTCGCGGAAAATAATTTGTTAAACAAATCGCGCCCCTCCTGTACGCTATGGGTCATATTGGCAACTACACGAAATCGCCGTACACCATAATCTTGGGATAACAATTTGATTGTGGCGTAAGCATCAGTAATTGATGCTGGCTCATCGCAAACCACTATTAGCACTTCCTGTGCCGCGCGACAGAAACACAGATTCGCCTCAGAAATTCCTGCGGCCGTGTCCACAATTAATGTATCAAGGCTTTGATTTAACTTAGAAAATGAATTTATAACCCAGGCCTGTTGTTGAATCGTAAGAGCGGCCATTTGTTGCACCCCGGAAGCTCCTGGAACTACTTGTATGCCGCGTGGTCCAGGGGTTACGATGTTTTGTAAACTCTGCTCACCGAGCAATACATGATTTAAATTATATTTTGGTTTTAAGCCGAGCAAGACATCAATATTGGCCAAACCTAAATCCGCATCAAGCAACATAACTTCACGACCAAGCTGAGCAATCGCAATGGCCAGATTTATGGCCAAACTGGTTTTGCCTACACCGCCTTTGCCGCTACTAATGGCGATGGTTCGCACGGCCGACGACGATTGTAGTGGTGATTGATCTATACTGAGTGATTGACTTTGAGTTTGCAGACGCTGATTAAAATACGTCATCAGTCACCGCACTACCAAAGGCCATCTCTACGACTTCATCCTCGATGCGATGTTCCAGACTTTGCATTTTCGCCACGGCTTGTTTTATTAAATGAGCGGCACTGTGTTGATGGATATCTTCAGGCACTTGTTGGCCTTCACTAACATAATTAATCGGAAGTAAATTCTCAACCACGGCGGACAATGCGGCACCGAGGCTGCTGGCCTCATCGGTTTTAGTAATGATGACACCATCGACTACTATTTTGCGGTAAGCTTGAATCGAATCACATAAAACCGCGTGTTGCGAAGTCGCAGGCAACATCAATAAAGTTTTAATCAATGCCGAACTTTCCATGAGCAATTTAAACTGTTCGCTTAAATGAGCATCATTTGCCGTCATACCGGGCGTGTCGATTAAAATGAGTTGTTTATCATAAAGCGACTTTAAGGTTTTCTTGAATTCATTTACATTGTTGACCGGATAAACGGGGATGTTAAGAATACGGCCAAACGTGCGCAAATGTTCAGTTGATCCCACGCGGAAATTATCCGTGGTAATAAATGCGATATCTTCATGCCCATGATGCAGCGCATATCGCGCAGCCAATTTTGCCAGCGCCGTGGTTTTACCACTACCTGTTGAACCAACAAATGCGAAGACACCACCATCTAATACAATATCACGCGGCGACACTTGAATACGGCTAGCAAAATTAGCCACTGCTTTGCGCCAAGTGTTACTGAACTGTTGGTCCTCATGAATATCATTCACAACCTGGCGACAGACTTTGGCGCTTAATCCCATTTCCAGCAAATGACGCATCACTTTAGCTCGTTGGGGAAAACGTTTGGCTAAATCTCCCCAAGCTAAAGATGATAATTGCTGCTCCAACAAACTCCGCAAATTATGCAATTCGTCCCAAACACCACGCAGAGAAGCTAAATCTTCGTGCTTTGAAGCAAAACTTGCCTGATGGGTTTGAGAACTTATTGTTTTATTCTCATTCGTTATCGGTACTTTTGTCGGTTGCTCAACAACATCAGGTAAATCATCTAAGGTTGCTGCTTGATTTAGGTTTTCTCGCGATTGACTAAAAGTTTTAATCCAATCCAAATTGGATTTTGCTGGCTCGGCCTGACGACGATTAGGTAAGGCTTGGCTTACTTGCGCTTGGGTCTGTGTATCTAAATGGGGCATGATTTTTTTCCAAAAAGGCTCGCTACCACTAAGTAAAGCATTTTTTTCTTTTTTCTTATCTGGTTTTTTGTTAGACGTTGTATTGTCTGTCACTGCGACCGCTTTGCCTGTTTGATTAACTAAAGCATCTACTTCGTCTTTCATGGAGGGGTCATAATCTTTTGTCGCTAGAATTTCCACACCATCATCCATGCGCCGATTAGAAAGAATGACTGCGTCAGGCCCTAAGGCAGCACGAACTTGTGCGATAGCTTGGCTAATATCAGCGGCAAAAAAACGCTGCACATCCATTCAATACTCCTTCGTACTGCGAGTGACTCAGTCAGTCATTGTTAGTGATTGCATTGGCAATCGTATTAAGCGGGCGCCATGGCCGGTGCAGCGCTGGGCTGTTGGCCAATATTCGAAACCACTTTAATTTGTTTATTGTCTGGAATTTCATTAAACGCCAAGACATGAAGATTTGCGATCGAACGCCGGGCAAAATCCGCCATCATTTGCCGTAAACCTGGAGCAACCAATAACACTGCAGGCTGGTTATTGGCTTCTTGTCGTTGCACTGCATCCAATAAGGACTGATAAACTCGCTCAGCTAATCCGGGTTCTAATCCAGGGCCAGCATCACCACCTGATTGCACACTCTGGAGCAATATCTGTTCCAGTGAAGGATCGAGCGTGATCACTGTTAGTTCCTCGCTTAAGCCATAAATGGATTGCACAATTGAACGTGACAATGCTTGACGAACAGCCGCAGTTAAAACTAACGGGTCCTTACTGATCGTGGCCTGATCTGCGAGGGTTTCTGCAATAGTGCGCATATCTTTAATAGCCACGTTTTCTGCCAATAAACTTTGCAACACTTTCAAGACTTCACCCAAACTTAAACTATTGGGGATCAAATCTTCAACCAATTTTGGTGAAGATTCATTAAGTTTATCCATAAGTTGTTGCACTTCTTCTCGACCTAATAGTTCATACGCATGTTTTTGTAGTATTTGACTTAAGTGTGTGGCAACAACCGTGCTAGCATCGACTACGGTATAACCCAAGGTTTGTGCATGATCCCGTTGAGTTTTTTCGATCCACATGGCTTCTAGCCCAAAGGCGGGATCCTGAGTTTTTTTGCCTTGTAGGTTTCCAAACACCTGGCCTGGATTGATGGCCATGTCTTTATCCGGAAATATTTCCGCTTCACCCATGGGTACGCCGTGTAAGGTGATGCGATAAACATTGGGTCCGAGTTCCAAGTTGTCGCGAATATGCACTGAAGGAATGAGAAATCCTAGGTCCTGGGATAATTTTTTTCGCACACCTTTAATCCGTCCCATGAGTTGTCCCCCTTGATTTTTATCAACAATGGGAATTAAACGATAACCGACCTCCAAACCAATTAAATCCACGGGCGCTACATCATCCCAACTCAGCTCTCTTGGTTTTGATGCGTCTTCAACAGGTGGTGGTTTTGACGACTCCAGCGCATCTGCTTGATGTTGTCGGTTTAGATAAAATGCCGCGGTGCCAACAACGGCTGCCAATGAAAGAAAGGCAATATTTGGCATGCCGGGGATAATTCCGATAGTGCCCATGATCACAGCAGTGACGGTTAGTGCACGTGGATGATCAAAAACCTGCCTATAAACTTGTTGTGTCATTTTTTCTTCTGATGACACTCGAGTCACAATAATGGCAGCAGCTGTTGACAACAATAGCGAAGGTATTTGCGCCACCAAGCCGTCACCGATAGTCAACAAGGTATAATTACGTGCCGCTTCTGCAAAACTTAATTCATGTTGCAAAATTCCTATAATCAAACCGCCAATAATATTAATAAATAAAATTAGAATACCAGCGACCGCATCGCCGCGTACAAACTTGCTAGCACCATCCATGGATCCGTAGAAATCGGCTTCTTGAATAACTTCTTCACGCCGTTTTTGTGCTTGTTCTTGAGTAATGAGTCCGGTATTTAAATCGGCATCAATCGCCATTTGTTTGCCAGGTAATGCGTCTAATGTGAAGCGCGCGCTTACTTCTGAAATTCGCCCAGCACCTTTGGTGACAACCACGAAGTTGATAATGACCAATATGGCGAACACCACCAAACCCACTGCATAGTTGCCACCAATAACAAACTCGCCAAACGCTTCGATCACGCTTCCTGCTGAACCGGTACCGGTATGCCCTTCCAACAGTACGATTCGTGTCGATGCAATATTCAAAGCCAATCTCAATAATGTAGCGACCAATAACATGGTTGGAAAAACTGACAAATCTAATGGCCGATCAATATAGACACTGGCTAACAACATAATCAAGGAAAGCGAAATACTAAAGGTGAAAAATAGGTCAAGTAAAAACGGAGGTAAAGGCAAAATCATCATGCCTAATAAGGCTAGTATGAGTAGCGGCACGCCTAATCCATTGCGCGACAGATTGGCTGCAACCGTTAAAAATTGACTAAATGGTGATGGCTCCGCCATGCTAATTTCCTTTTGTATTACTCATTGTCATAACGGTAGTCATCCGGCACGTCCACATCTGGCATATTGATAGGCTTTGTAAATTTCGTGCCAGGCCGAGCTTTCAATTGATATATATATGCCAGTATTTTTGCCACCGCCATATACAAGGCTGAAGGAATTTCATCATTTAATTCGGTACTGAAAAATATTGCACGCGCAAGCACAGGAGAAGACAAAATCGGAATGTTGTGGTCCAGCGCCAATTGCCTGATTTTCCCAGCAACAATATCCGCACCTTTTGCCACTACAATCGGTGCTCCATTTTTTTCTGTGTCGTATTTTAATGCGACAGCAAAATGCGTAGGATTGGTGATCACCACATCGGCTTTCGGCACCTCTTCCATCATACGGCGCATAGCCATTTCTCTTTGCGTACTACGCAGCCGTTGTTTGGTTTCGGGACTACCTTCTTGTTGCTTGTTTTCTTGCTTGATTTCATCCTTACTCATGCGTAATTGACGTTTGTGGTCCCACTGTTGGAAAGGTACGTCTATCATTGCCACAAGAATTAAACTCAAGCTGAGTACGGCAAAAAATATAATGACATACCACGCCATATTGGCTAACGCGGGTTCAAGTGCTTGCCGACCGAGATTTACCACGTCTTCAGCTATAAAATTCAGCATCACGACGGCTGTTATGCCTATAAGCGAAACCTTGGCAATCGCTTTCAATAATTCAACAAAACCTTTGGGACCAACGATGCGCTGCAGACCTTTTAGAGGCCCCATTTTGCTCGCCTTTGGCTCCATCGCTTTTAAAGAAAAATTCCAGCCACCAATACTAATTGAGGAAAATATTGCAACAGCGATTAAAATGATGGCGAACATACTAACGGAACTAAGGCCTTCGACAACTCCATACTGTATTGATCGAATCATAAATTGCACATCAAAAATTTCTTTGCGATTGATGGTGAACAAGTCTCGCCACAGACGGGTAATATCATCAACAATTTGTGCGCCGAGCAACATCAAAGTGATTGCCGAACACAGCATCATGAAAAAAGTATTCATTTCACGTGAGCGTGGAACTTGTCCTTTTTGGCGCGCATCACCTAATCGTTTTCCGGTGGGGTCTTCGGTTTTTTCCTGACCTTGTTCATTTTCAGCCATTGTTAATTCACTCGTAAAATATCTTTGACGACTTGAAAAGCACTTGCCGACAAGTTTTCAAATTGTAATAAATTCACGGGCAATGAAACCAAAATAACATAAAACCCTGCAGTAATTGTTATTGAGAAACCAACAGCAAAAATATTTAATTGAGGGGCAGCACGCCCCATGACACCAAGCGACATATTGACGAGTAACAATGAAGTCACAGCAGGCAATGCCACTAACACCGCCCCGGCAAACATTTCACTGGCCCAAGCCACCAGCTGCCAATAGTTATCACGTATTAATCCATCGACGCTGATGGGCAAGCTATGAAAACTTTTTGCGATCAAGCCAACCAGAGCGAGATGACCATCCAATAGAATAAAAAACAAGGTCACCATTAACAAAAAGAACATAGAAAGTACTGGCGCTTGTGCTCCATTCACCGGATCAACCATGGTGGCAAAACCTAAACCCATTTGCATCGCAATCACTTGCCCACCGATGATAAAAGCATTAATCACTAAATGAAAAATGAAACCAGACACAATACCAATCACAATCTGTTGAAACACTATCAACGCACCAGGAATACTTATCGCATCCACAGCAGGCGCTGGCGGAATAATTGGCACCACCACTATTGTCATGGCTAAGGCAATCACTAAACGAATGCGCACAGGAATAAAATTCGAACTAAAGACAGGCATTGCCCCGACCATGGCAGTTATTCGAATAAACGGCCACAAATACGTGCCGACAATTGCACTAATTTCAGCACCTGTCAGTATCATGATTAACCTAGGAGATAGGGAATATCGTGAAATACTCGTTCAAAATAGCTCAACATGATTTTCATCATATAAGGCCCAGCCATCATTAATGTTCCCAAGGTAACTAATAATTTAGGAATAAAACTCAGCGTCATTTCGTTTATCGATGTCGCCGCCTGGAACATAGCAACCAACAAACCCACCACCAGCGCCGGCATTAAAATCAAACTCACTAACACCACTAAGATCTCCAAAGTATGGCGAAACACATCTAAAACTATTTCTGGCGTCATAGGCCCTCCTAAACGAAAAAGCTAGATGCGAGTGTTCCCATGATCAGTGACCATCCATCCACCAAAACAAATAACATGATTTTAAATGGCAAGGAGATCATCATTGGAGACAACATCATCATGCCCATGGCCATTAATACACTGGCCACCACAAGATCAATCACTAAAAAAGGGATATAAATGAGAAATCCAATTTGAAAAGCGGTTTTAAGTTCACTTGTAAGAAAGGCAGGGATTAACAAGGCCATGGGAACGGCGGCAGCGTCGGGTATGTCTTGTTGACCGGAAATTTCTGCGAACATGGTTAAATCTTTTTCCCGTGTTTGTCCCATCATGAATTCCCGCACTGGTACTTGTGCAGTTTCAAATGCTTTTCCTATTTCGATTTTCTCATCAATATAGGGCACAACCGCTTCCTTAAATACTTGTTCAAATATAGGTGCCATAATGAATATAGTTAGAAACAAAGCTAGGCCAATTAAAATTTGATTCGAGGGCGCTTGCATAAGTCCAATGGCTTGACGCAATATGGCCAATACAATAATGATTCGTGTAAAAGCAGTAAGCATTAGCAATCCCGCAGGCAATAACGTCAAGGTGGTCATTAGTGCAAGAATTTGCAAGCTCAGGGTATACAACTTGCCACCATCGGCTTGTGTTGAAACCGACACCGCAGGGATTCCCGGATCCGCTGAAAAACTGGTTGTGGATAGCAGCATCAGCACAAGGAATAGAATGAAACGCAAAATGGTTTTCATGATTTCCGCAGTTTCCACTGCTTTAAGGCCGACTGAAATTTTTCTGCAAACAAATCACTTGTCGGTGTGTGAGAACTAATCTCGATCGGTTTTTCGAGTTTATGCAAAGTATCGATGCGACTCGGCGTCACACCTAGCAATAATTGCTCCTCACCTACTTGTAAAACAACAATTCGTTCTCGTTGTCCAAGACTCACACCACCAACAATTCTTATGGCATTGTTGGGCAGACTAGCAACTTGGCCGAAACGTTTATAAAACCATGCAGTCGCAAAAATTGCTCCTACTACTAGTAACAAAGCAAATACAAGTTTGAATACACTAAATCCATTGTCTTTGAACGTAGCAGTGCTTGATGGGCGCGCAAATCCGAGTTCGTTGGCAAGAGCAAGTTCAACCGACAATAATATGCAACAGAAAATAATAAGCATTCGCCACATCATGTTAGTTTCTTAATCCTTTCCATTGCAGTAATTACATCAGTTAAACGAATACCAAATTTCTCGTTAACGACAACCACTTCTCCATGTGCGATCAAAGTTCCATTCACTAAAACATCCAATGGTTCACCCGCCAGTCGATCCAATTCCACCACGGAACCTTGGTTCAACTTTAACAAATTACGAATACTAATAGATGTGCGCCCGATCTCCATTGAGATGGTAACAGGGATATCAAGAATCATTTCCAAGTCAACAGTTTCACCCCCACCACTGGGTTCTTCTGTCAATTCATTTAATGGCGCCGAATCAAAATCGTCACCCATGTCATCATCAACATCGACTTGTCCTGCTTCGGCTAGTGCATCGGCCCAGGCGTCGTTTACATCATCATCATCCGGCTCTGCCATTTGCCTCTCCTATTTTTGTTTTTCCAGGCTTTCGTTAGGATTGTTAATTGGTTCAACAATTTTTAGGGCTTTATTGCCATTAAAAGAACCATATTGACAACGAAATACTGGAACGCCAGCCGCTTTGGCTACGGCGGTATCTTCAATATCGATTGAAATCACATCACCAATTTCTAAATTTTTAACATCGCGCAGGGTTAAATCTGCTGAAGCCAGAATGGCAGAAAGTTCAAGATTGGCATCGAGAATTTCTTCTTTCAACGATTGAGACCAACGCTCATCCATTTCCACGTGATCACTTAAAACACCTGCATCGAGCAACTCACGAATAGGTTCTAACATAAGGTATGGAAAGGTGATATGCATTTCACCACCGCCACCCTCCAGTTCTATATTGAACGAGCTAACCACCACAACCTCGCTAGGACTCACAATATTGGCGAAATGTGGATTTACTTCAGCACTTAAAAATTCAAAATCAACTTGCACTACCGGCGACCATGCTTCTTGCAAATCGACAAATGCTCGAGATAAAACCCCCTCAACAATTTTTAACTCGGTGGGTGTAAATTCTCTTCCTTCAATTTTGGTGTGAAAACGGCCCTCGCCACCAAAATAATTATCCACTAGGATGTAAACCAACTTGGGATCAAAAACAAACAAACCCGTACCACGCAGTGGATTCATTTTCACCATGTTTAAACTAGTGGGCACAAACAAACTATGCACGTATTCTGCAAACTTCATCATTTGCACACCATTAACAGAAATCTCTGCGGCGCGCCTTAGTTTAGAAAAAAGTGAAATACGAAAAAATCGAGCGAAGCGTTCATTGATCATTTCCAAGGTGGGCATGCGCCCACGAACAATACGATCCTGACTAGCAAAGTCATAAGCCGTTAAATGCTGGTCTACATCATCGCCGATGGTGGTATCGACGTCACCACTTGAGACACCATGTAATAAGGCATCAATCTCATCTTGTGAAAGTATATCGGTACCACTCATATGAACTCTTTATTGCGTTATGAAACTAGTAAAATATAGCGCTTCGATACCTTGTCGACCGGTTTCTTCGATTAGAATACGTTGCACTTCCTCTAAAGCTTTTTTTCGCAACTCTTCGCGCCCTTCAGGACTGTGGAGAATTTCAGCGGTTTGACTGCCGAGTAATAGTAAAAGGTTATTGCGTAACAAAGGGGTGTGCGCAATGACATCATCAATAGCCTGAGAATCACGCGTCATTAATTCAACTTGCACTTGTAAATATTTGGTTCGACCACGCTCCTTGAAATTAACAATGAACGCAGGCTCCATTGGGTGATAGATGGCCGGTGCGTTTGCAGCAACCGGTGCATGACCACCTTGACTTAACATACCCATCGATTTAAGTAAGAAGAAAACACCGCCCATACTGACAGCCACCAATAACACGGCACCGATGATCATGATCAGAACGAGTTTAGCTGACGACTCACCACCTTGTCTTGCCGCATCTTCGGCCATAATTATTCCTCTTTCGCATATGCTAACTCACCAGGGAGCAAGTCCTATGCCAGTGAAAAAAGATATTTATGATTGAAGTTTCAGGGGGTTATAAATGCAAATTTAGCCGCGCCAATTTAATGGCTAGCGAAAAAAATGCGAATTAATCATTGTTGGCTTGTTTTAAATGAGTAATGTTTTTGTTATCCGGTTCTGGATACGCTTGTTTGATTGCAAGTACATCCTCTAAACTTGAAAGAAATATTTCAGCACAATTAGGATCAAAATGACTACCGGATTGATCTTTAATGTAGTTGACAGCATCCTCAAAATTCCAAGCATGTTTATACGGTCGAACCGAAGTTAAGGCATCAAAAACATCGGCGACGGCAACAATTCGTCCATATAAGGGTATATCCTGAGCTTTTAAAGCATTGGGATAACCACTACCATCCCATTTTTCGTGGTGCGTGAGTGCTATGATCCGTGCAGCATTGAGTAAATCCGAGTCATGTCCAGACAACATTTCTGCACCAATCGTAGTATGAGTTTTCATTTGTTCCCATTCAGTACTGGTAAATTTACCTGGCTTTAACAAAATGTTATCGGCAATTCCAATTTTCCCAATATCATGCATTGGGCTCGCGTTTTCAATTAAGGTAACGTCATGTTCACACAACCCCATGCGATGAGCCATTAATCCTGCGATTTTACTCATGCGCACAATATGAAAACCGGTTTCATTATCACGATACTCGGCAGCACGCCCCAGGCGACGAATAATTTCTTTTCGTGTATCTTCCAATTCACGGGTACGTTCTGCAACTGCGGCTTCTAGGAATTTATTTTGATTTTGAATTTGTTGCTGCAACAAACGGGATTCCAACATATTGTAAATTCTTGTTAACAACTCTACGATGTCAAATGGTTTTGTTAGAAAATCCCTAGCGCCTTTTTCTAATGCCTTAAGTCTTGAGTCACGATCAATTTGTGCTGTCAAAACGATAATCATTGGGATATCGCCATTAGTCATTTGTTTCAACTGATCTAAAACATCATAACCACTTAAATAGGGCATATTCAAATCCAGCAAAACAATATCGTATGTCTGGGCTTGGTACAGTTGAAGTGCCTCACGTGGATCTTTGACGCAGGTGACGTTAGTGTAGCCATCATTTTTTAGTGTTTTCTCCAATACCTTAATATTGGCTTCCTGGTCATCAACAACCATTATTGAGGCATTTTTAATATCCTGTTTGGTAGGAATGGATGGCATACACGTCCTATTTCTTTATAACTGACATATCAATCGTTGTTTGTGTAGTGTCGACAAATGATCCGATAAATAAACCCACACACAATAATGTAAAAAATCAATCTTAGTAGTTAATTTTAGACTATTTCATGGAAAATTCATGATTTATTTTTAGTGGGCATATTAATTGAATTGTCCTGCTAGGATATCCTGGGCTACTTAACTTTATGCAAAAGAAACGTCTAATACTGCATATTTTAGCGGTGCTTATCTGCTTACCGTGCGTGCTTTCTGCTGAGAGTGAATCGTTCCCAATTCCGGACGAAAAATACAGAGAAGAAATCGATGTGCAAGACGGCCTACATTTGCCACCTCCCGATAGCAATTACTTCGAAGAATCTGATATTGATTTTTATGAATATTTGCGTTTGCAAAAGGAACAGCGCTTGGCCGAAGAAAAAGCAAAAAAAGAGGCTGCAGAAAAAAAACAAAATGGCTGGCTATTCTTCGGGCGTAAGAAAGATAATGATCAAACCGAAGAACCATCAGACATAGGTGAAACTCCACTCGAAAGAGCAATCATTCCACCTACCGAATCTATAGATTCACAAATACCACAAACTCGGCCTGAGGAACAGATTATGCTACCTGAAACGCCATTCCCTAGTGCGCCTGTTGTTGAAACAATAGACAAGCTAAACGATGATAGAAATGAAGTTGATGATCAGGATGTTAGCAATACAGAATCGAAAAATGATCAGGACATTGAAACAACCGTTAAACCTATTGATGAATTAAGTGAGAAACCCATTTCTCAACCGATCATCGTCATGGAATCACCCTTTACCTATCGCTTCTCAAAAGATGTTAGCGCCAGTCTGCTTGGAATGATAGGCGCTTCCATTATTGGCATTGGAATTGGTTCTGTAACGGGTACGGCGGTTAATGCGAGTGGTATTTGTGATAGCTGCGCTGATGTTCATACCTTGATATTAGGCAATGTCGGCGCTCTTTTGGGCGCGACCTATGGGCCCTATTATGTGAGTCAACGCCATGAAATCAAGGATCCATATCTTGGCTACGGTTTTATTGGCGCGATCACTCCTATCATTTTATTATCGACTGTTGCTAATAATAGCCTGCATTCCACATTGAACAGTTTTGACTTATCCTATATTTTTTCTATTCCTATCAGCACTAGTTTTGCGTACATGACCGCACGCCATTTACAGCTAAAACCTTTATTTCATCGTGAGCGAACACCATTTAGGTTCTTGCCAATTTATTCTTCCAAGAAACAAAGTCTACGCTTGCAAATATTTTATTCTTTCTAAAAAATATACTGAGCTCGTACACTTAATATTTTTAATTTCTTATGTGGTTGAAATTCATAGCGGTCATTATAGCGGGCCAAGATTTCAAAAAAAACTGTCTTTCGCTTTTGAAATCTTGCGCTTATCATTATGCTGCTTTCAGGTAAATCTTTTGTCAACACTCTCTGTTTATATAGCGAATCCTGTTTTTTTATAGATAAGCGCATAAGCATTGAAAATCTCCTTGTGGGCTTCCAATCAATATAGGATTTCAAACTTTGTTTAATTACTTGAAGACGCTTATGGCTACCATACACATAATATTGATACTGATAAGCATGATAAAAACTCCAATGTTTTACCTGCCAACCCAAACCAGATGCCTGAGAAAATTGTTGAACTCGATCATCAATAATTTCTTTTCCCAGCTCAATACTTGGAAAATATTGAAGTGAAAAAAACTGTGACATTCGTAGCTCGGCCCACGAATTGATTTGATAGCGCCAATTGTGACTGACAATAGAATTCGGGCGTTTCATTTGTCGAGTGCGCCATGAATGCTGTTTAGCACTATCATGTTGTTTATAGGGATAATCCCATATTTTGATGCGTAGTGATGGATGAGTTTTGCTCCATCCATTATATCTCGCTGTCAGTTGCAACCCAAGTTCGTTTCGTTCTGAATATGACTCTATGGTGTGGCTACTGGAAATGGCTTTAGCCAGATTGTGAGTATAGTCGGGTGAATAATACCATTGGGTTAATTCAAACTGTGCGCTTGGCCACCACAGCCAATGAAGCTGATTAACACTAGCAAGCGCATCATTTTGTAGTTGCGCCCACTCCGAATTGAATTGATAATTCGCTTGTTTAAATGAAATGTAGAATGATAGTGCATGCTGCTGATTTAGACCATATTTCCCCGAGTGAGGTGCAAAACGCAATTCAATATCTTCAAGCAAAAATTGATAAGTCGACTGCAAAAAGTTGAGTTGATAGTGTTGTGTCTTGCTTGACATACTATAAGAAAAGCCTGACACATTTTCACGATAAATATTGTCTAAGGTTTGATACGATACTACTTGTCTACTTTTTTCATCGATAACATGACCGCCCCACCAAGCATTATCCTGCCATTCAAAGCCATCACAACGAATCTCAGATCGACTACAATCCCCATACCATGGATCAGCTTGGTATTGAAAATAGTACTGGTACAAGGACTGATTCTGTCTTGAATAGAACATTATTAGTTTGTGTGTATTAGCTTTATTAAATCGATACTCTGTTGCAACACCACTAAACCCTTCCTTTTTTTTTAGTTTAGCATCCGCAATATTTGCACTGAGTCGGCGCTGGCTTGAAAGCTGTTGAGGTGCTCTTGTATAGGTATTCTTAACTAATAAGCCTTGTCCCAAATCTAGCTTAAAATCACCAAGAATAATTTTACCAAAGGACCAGTCCCTCTCAACACTATATGTACTTAAAAGCATTGTGGGTTCACTTGTTGACATAAGTAATGCGCCACTTCCCCTATCGTAGCTCACCAAATGATAGGTATAGGGGTGTATTGATGCGTTGAGTTTGTAGTCAGTGCCTTTGTTTATTGCAAACGTAAAATATTGATTGCGCTTAATACTCTTTTCGTGAAATTGCTCTGCTTGTGAAAACAGACTTCTAAACTCAAGCTGAGTTTGTAAATTGCTAGCTGATTCTGAAAAACTTATGTAAACCTTGATTTCTTGCCAATTGAACTGCACGCGTTTAAGACGAAGTTCTAAATCACTAAAGGAATGGTACGAGCCATTGTGTTCCCGCTCCTGAACAATCGCCCTTGCCACGTTCGCTTGCATATATGGAATAACTAGCAATTCATTGTATTGAACCGTATTGATATTCAACGGGGCGAGCAGCATTTGTTCTGTCATAGATTGCTCAACATCATCTACATTGGCGCTTTCTAGACGCAGAGGATTGATATCAAGCACTTCGTTAGCAGTAGCAGACGAAACGAGTACAACAATAACAGTTACATGAATAATGGAACCAAGAGAATGCACTATTTAAACACCACCGGCGTGTCCTCACTTGCAGCATCCATTTGAGTTTCAGCAAGAAGCTGCTCATTTGCAAATAACTGCAATTGACTTGCATCATTATAAAGTGACAACTTTGACGAGTTATAAGTCTTATCGGATATAGAGGGTTGTACATCGTTTCCAGCAATCAATAGAAAGTCACCAGGGCTCAGACTCAAGCACGCATCTTGAGTTATGCTCAATTCTTTCGACTTTCCTGAGCTATCGCTAGTATTTTTTAATAGACTGTCATTCAAGTCGAATTCGATATTGGAAATGTTTTGCACTAAAACCCACTCCTGGTTTTTGTCGGCCCCTGCTGGATTTGGTAATGCGCTATCAAAACGTAGCATATGTGGCTGCGCTACTTCAATTAGTCGCCAGCGTCCATTGCTTAGACATGCAGCCCCACAAGGGTCATTTTCTGATCCTTTCGTTGATAGCTCAGTATAAGCGTCGCCCTCAATAAAAACACTACGCGAATGACACCATTGTTGTGAGCCATTCCAATCACGACTCAAACTGGCACCTTCTTTAGCGTTAAGTGTTACGTCTATCGATTCAATCACTTGATCTTGTACAGCAAGCTTTATGCTTTCCACACTGCCGGGAATGCCATCACCTTTCATTTTCAGCTGCTTTTCATTTTGCTTAAATTGATCTACGCTAGAGTAAACATTGATACTAACAAAGCTATTCGCTTCAGTCGTTATGCATTCTTGTTGTAGTATTTTCCATTGTTTTGAATTGATTTGAATTTCAATTCCATTTAAATCAATTCCTCCGTTTACTATTTTTAATTCCAACCACTCTTTATCAATATCAGAACCTTGTGGATTGTTGAATATTTCAGATATAAACAAGTCGCCTTGTTTTGCATGACGAATTTTACGAGCTTGCCCTTCATCTAGACACAACATTAATCCGCACAAAGAATTGTTTTTACCCGGCGATCCCAACTGTCCATTTTCAGTGGCCTCGCTCGCATGGCACCACCGGCGAGAAACTAATTTATTCTGCCCATCAAAAAGCAATTCCGCCTTAATGGCAATATCGATTTCTGGTTCAATAGGGTTTTTTTCAGTACCATATTCAACTGTATCAATAATTTTCCCCAAACATTCAATTTGTACCCGCCCACTATCACTGGCCAGATTAAAACTATCCAACGAAATATCTGAGAATCCACCAGGCCTGTCGGAAACTACAACATACTCGTTAGCACCTAGTTGTTTGTCTGTAAATAGAGTTTCAGACTTTGGCGACCCAGCGCCTTGAATTGTAATATAAAGCCTATTTAGGATAAGATTTTTTCTACTAATGTTTTGTAATTCTAGCCATTCAGCGCCGACTGTTTTACTACTAAGTATTTCAGTGATGATTAGCTCGCCCGGCTGAATATTGCAGGCCTCCGACACATCAGGATAGTCAAAATCACAGGCAGTGAGAATCCAGACCATTTGAATAATTGAAAAAAATATAGTTATTCGATTTTTCATTTCTGTTCTTCTACTATTTTTATTTTGCAAAGATTTTAACTAAGTTATGAAATTATAAAAGCAGAAATGTTTTTGTTTCGTCTTTGTGATGACATTCGCCACAATAGCATAATTTGAATCCGGTAAAATGTATTCCATTCATCCCTATTCATTTTTTTTCAAATGGTTTCACCAATACAATTTCAAAAAAAGTGAACAGTTTAGAGCAAATCAATAACTCCAATAACTAGTCCAATTCTTTACATAAGCTATGAAAGTCTATTTAAGGACGTTGCATTAAATGATCAAATTTCAATAGTTGCTGGTTTCTTCACAATTCCATTATTACTTTTTTTTAGATGAATCGCTGTATTACAGTAATTAATAGGAAAACTTAGATTTAGTTTTCAAGTACTAAAGCCGATATAAATGCAGATAAACTCGATGAAAATCAGGCATTAGATGTAAGGTTGTAGTTTGCTATGCATCAATTTGAGAAAAATTTTGAGTCTGCTTTTTCTCAAGCATATGTCTGGCGACCGGAGTTGATGGACGCAAGCTTAGCGAAAACGTGGAAACGGATAAAGGAACTCATCGAACATGACAAGATTTGGCGAATTACAGACACTATTCATGCACAAATCAGAGATTATGTTTGCGCGACGCACCCGCAAAACAGTTCCGATTATGACCGCACCCCTATTCAACATTTACTTGCACAACTTGACTGGATGCAAACCGTTGACGAATTTGGCACCTGGGTTTACTACCCATGGTCGGGTAACTTGGTTCATACCTTACCCGCAGAAGAATTTAATCGATTACGTTTAGATCGTAATCGGCCCAAGTTAACACAAGAGGAACAGGATAAGCTAAAACAGTTAACCATTGGTATTGTCGGACTCTCGGTCGGTAATGCAGTAACACTAACGCTATTAATGGAAGGCATTGGTGGACACTTAAAACTTGCAGACCCAGATTCCTTGGATCTTTCCAATATGAATCGACTACGAGCTCAAGTGCACGATATTGGAGTACCAAAAACAGTTTTAGCCGCAAGACAAATTTTTGAAATTAACCCCTATGCTGAACTCAGTTTATTTCACGAAGGGATTAATGAAGACAATATTGAAGAGTTTTTTAGTGATGAAAAACTCGATGTCATTATCGATGAGTGTGATGACATTTATTTGAAAATATTGTTACGAGAAAAAGCACGGTCATTAGGCATTCCAGTATTAATGGAAACCAGCGACCGGGGTATGTTGGATATAGAACGGTTTGACTTGGAACCGCAACGGGAATTGTTTCATGGGCTTGTCCCTGGACTTAGCTCAAAAACAATTCCAAAGAACCTGACTGTTAATGAAAAAGTTAATTATGTTTTGACTTTACTTGGCAGCGAAACCATGTCAACCCGGGCCGCGGCCTCGATGATGGAATTATCGAATACCATATCGAGTTGGCCACAGCTAGCATCAGATGTAACGCTTGGAGGCGCATCCGTTTGCACAGCTGTTAGGAAGTTGGGCTTAAATGAACCACTACCTTCGGGTAGACGATATGTTGATTTGGAACAGATTATTTTAGGCGATTATAGAGTAAATGACATAGATATGATTCCGGAAAAAGCATTTTCAAATATAAAGAACGATAACGCTGATCGCCAAGATTTGGAGTCGTTGCCGGCTATTATTCGTCATTTGGTTGAACAAGCCATCAAAGCGCCAACCGCCGGCAATATGCAGCAATGGCGGTTCCACTATTTTGAGCAACATCTCTGGGTTCGACTTGATATGGAGCGAGCAGAAAGTACTTTGGATTTTCAACAGCGAGCAGCTTTCCTAGGTATTGGCGCCGCTATAGAAAATATAATTCTTGCCGCTTCAGAAAAGTCTTGCAGCCTGGAAATCAATTGGTTTCCAATAAAGCAAGACCCAACCATTGTTGCAAAAATAAAAATTGATGAAAACAAAAAAACGCAAGGGATTGATACCTTAGTGCACCACATTGATGAGCGCAAAACTAATCGTCAACCGGTAAAACCCGAAGCTATTAGTGAAGGACAAATCAAAACCTTGAAGAAAATTGCAAAGGATCTTGACTGTGAGTTACAGGTTGCCACTGAACAGGAGCAACGAGAACAACTGGCCCACTTAATTGGCATTGGTGATCAAATTCGATTTCTTTGCCCAGACTTACACCGCGAGATGATGAGCGAACTACGTTGGAATGAACGTCATGCAGATACAACCAAGGACGGTGTCGATGTAGCAACGCTAGAAATGCCTGCCAGCCAGATAATGGTCTTGAAGATTTTGGCACGCCCGTCCGTTGCAGGATTTCTTCGAACCATTAAAGCGGGTAAAGCCATCGCAACTATGACTGAAGTCGCTGTAAAAACCTACCCAGCGATCTGCATGTTAAATACTGAAGGTAATCATGCACTCGATTTTGTAAGAGCAGGTCGTGCAATGCAACGTATCTGGTTACAAGCAACAGCATTCAAAATTGCTTTGCAGCCACGAGCGGTTTTAACTTATATGTTTGATATGGCTAATGATGCAGAGAGTCATAGTTTTAGCGCTAAAGAACAACGCACAATGATAGACATTGAAACGCAATTTAACCAGATATTTGCATCAAATGATAAACAGACCCGAATGTTTCTTTTCGGAATTGGATATGAAGATAAACCAGCATCTGCATTAGCCAAACGTCGACCATTGGAATTGGTTCTTGAAACCAGCAACCCAGTCAAACCATAAGGTAGTTTAACGTGGTACAACCTAGGCGAAAATTTCATTCACAAGAGTCCCCTTTTATCCTCAAAGACGTCACTAATGATCCATTTTTGCTTTATCAAGCGAATCTAATGGTGGCTGAAACCTATCGTGGATTCACTGACAATACGCTAGACCTCGAGGATGTATATATTGAGCTGTGTATTAATGATAATCATCAGCAAGGATATGCCAGAACCATTGCACTACTTGGCACCAATCCACTGACCGGGCTTCAACAAATGCTTGGCTGTATACGCATCATGATGGGTGACGATAGCAGACCCGCGTCTGAGCACCTGGAAGTCAAACGCATTCTTGATGTTGAAGGCGGCTGGGATAATTTCATATTTGAAGGCTTTAATGAGAAAAAAGCTATCGAATTTGGACGTTTGAGTATCGCCTATGAATTCACAATTGGCGCTTTAAAGGAACAAGGTCTACATTTACGTGTGATTCGCAACTTAGTTGCTGGTGCATTCCAACTGGCGAAAGAACAGTTTCATAAGGATCAAGCCTGGGCCATTATGCGCGACCATGTAGCAAGAGCAGTTGAGCAAAGTGGCATTAAACTCATCCGCGTTCCAGATATCATGTTCAAAATGGAACAAAATGAAGAATTTTTTCGGCGCTATCAACGTTATTGGGTATTGAAGAAAATTGGCTTTTACAAAGTCGTACCTGAAGTAAATCCCGATGTCATAATTGAGAATTAATTCGAACTAGTCTTGAATTATCTTCGACAAAATCTATCCGTGTAATTAAGCACCCATGCCACGTTGAATTTTCTTGAACATTTGTGCCATTTGTTCGACTTTTTCTGCGAGTTCTGAAATATCTTTCTTTTTCCCAAGTTGCTCCGCCGCTTTTGCTAGCTCACCCAATTGTGGATAACCAAAAGTAGCTGATGAACCTTTGATCTTATGAAGCTCGGATAATACTGCATCCAAATCCTCTTTTTTAAATGCTGAAACTGTATCATTGATGACACTTTCGAAATCCACAACAAATTTTTTCGCTAATTTTTCATTGATTTTGCTGGCTTTCTTGAATGTAGGAAATATGGCATCGTCGTCTAATTGATCCTCGTCAGCATCAGGCAATAGGTAGTGTTTCAGGCGAGTGAAAAATAAGTCGGTTTCTATGGGCTTGGTAATAAATTCTGTTGTTCCCGCTTGCTTACATTTTTCTTCATCTTCTTTAAAAGCATTAGCAGTTAACGCAATAATAGGGCCCTTATATCCATTCGCCCTGATTGTTTTCGTTGCCTCTATACCATCCATCACTGGCATTTGCATGTCCATGAAAATTAAATCATATTTTGTTTTCTCAGTTTTTTCTACGGCAATTTTTCCGTTATCAGCAAATTCATATTCTACACCGGCCCTTTGCAATAAGGTTGCAATTAACTCTTGAATTACGTCCGTGTCCTCAGCGATTAAGATTTTCCCCTTCAATGTAGAGAGCTGAGTTTGTGCGACCGGTTTCACTTTCGGCCTTGACTCGTCATTTTCTATCATGACTTCAGGTCTTATGGTACCAGTACGAATACTTAGAGTGAACGTACTACCAATGCCGACGGTACTCATCGCTGTTAAGTCACCACCCAAAGCATGCGCTAGACGACGAGATAAATTTAAGCCCAAGCCGGTACCCCCATACTTGCGTGTAGTCGATGAATCGGCTTGTGAAAATGCTTCGAATATTGTTTCCAACTTATCTTCCGGCAAGCCAATTCCGGTATCATTCACATGAAAGAAAATTAATTCTTTTTCTGCGTCACAGCGTACGCTGATGAGTATCCTACCGGAGTGGGTGAATTTTGCGGCATTACTGCATAAATTAATCAGAATCTGTTTCAGTCGAACGGGGTCGGATTGAATAACTGAAGGCACGGGATATTGGTACTGAATTTCAAAGGAAACACCTTTATCCCGAATATGTTCACCAGTAATAAAATTTAAATCTTCCATCATTTCGAATATAGGCGTGTCTATATTTTCAAAATCCAGCTTATTGGATTCAATTTTGGACAAATCGAGTATATCGTTAATAATTTCTAATAGATGGCGACTGCTGCGTAAAATTGTTTTTGCTAAACGGGCACGTTCTTGCTGACTATTGGTATCTTTCATAATGGCTTCTGAAAAACCAATAATTGATGTCAGAGGTGTTCGTATTTCATGGCTCATGTTTGCCAGAAAACTCGACTTGGCAATATTGGCTGCTTCTGCATGGGTCGTTGCTTCCACTAATTGCGCCTCAATTTCTTTACGCGTTTCAACTTCTTTTTTCAAATTGAAAACAATTCCATCATTTTCATGCCTGAGCTGCATAGTCTTAAGAAATGAGCGATAGTACACCAGGCCACTAAAGACAATACTATTAAAGAACACCGCGATAAAAACCATCAAACCCCATTTTTCTGCCGCTTCACCTGCAACAAAAACTACAATACCTGAGGGTAAAATGAGAAAAATTTTGTGTAATACAAACAGCGGGAATACCGTTCCCATTATAGGCACACTACCCGCTGCTAAACCCATCACCACGACTAAGGACACAACATAGGCCCATTCATGATTCGCATAATAGGCAATAATGCTAAAAGCTCCCCAGGTTAGCCCATGAACAATACTTGGAAAATATAATGCGTAACGCCAATGTTGGAATATTTGTTGAGGTGTGGGCTGAAGTTTTCGATACATTATATAGGTGGAAAATAGAAAGACATTAAGCAACTGTGCAACCGCAAACCAGGTACCCAACACAACTGAACTTACTGTGCCAAATAGTAAAAAGAACAGCACAACAGCTGAGGTAGCATCACCGATAATTGCAGGTAAGGATTGCTTAAAAAACTGTTCGATGCGTTCGCCTAAACCAATTTCTTTGGATAGCGCCTCGAAACTAGTGGGTTCTACAACTTCTTCAGTCATATGAGTGATTTCTTGCTTCTTCTGTTGCATTAGCATTGTATCGGCTGGCATTAGATTAAAATAAATAAAAAATCAACGCTACTTACTTGATAATAAAATAAACTTGATGAGTTTAGGATTTTTTATTTTGTCAAAACCCGTTCTGTTAATTCAATCAAGTCATCAACCTCAATCGGTTTGGGCAAACGCCCATCCAGTTGTAAGCGATCATCGGCCATGTCTAAATATACATCTGACGAAATGGCGCCTCCTGCTGAAATTGCAATGATTTTAAGTTGCTTAAGTTGTTTTTTGGCAGCCGACACTAACTCAAAACCATCCATATCCGGCATTAGTAAGTCGGTGATAAGCAGGTCATAATGGTTCGATTTAATTTTTTCCATGGCCTCACGACCACCAGATGCCATATCGACGCCGTGACCAGCTTCAGTCAACGCCAAACTTATAAACTCACATACCACTGGCACATCATCAACGACTAGAATCTTTGCCATAAATACACATACTCTTTTTGTTTGTAACAGCAATATCTGAATCGATAAATGACATCACAAATACTGCCTTTATCAATCAGACATGAATAGCTAAAGATCGACCTAAAATAATTCTAACTTTAGCTTAAAAAATAAATTAACTATTGGGGGAAACGCTGATTCGAATAAGTGAATTAGACCGCAATTACCACTCGAATTGCGTCAAGTCGTAACGTGGCATCACTAATGGTTTGTTTTAGGTCTGCGAGTTGAGATTGAAAAAACTCAATTTCATCTTCACGAATATTTGGGTTATACGCTTTCAAGGCTTGTAGACGATCAATTTCATGACTAAGGTTGTTGAAGGATTTGGTTTGTGCCTGCTGCAGAATTTCAGGTGATTGGGTTTGTGCATGTTGTTCGGCTTGTTGTACTAAATTGCGCAATTCGGTTTGTTTGGTGCGAACAATTTTATTGGCGATTTGCGCTTCGATGATAGATAAATTTTCTGAAATTTTCTTTGCTGATAGAACATCTGCATGATTGCGTCCGTGCTCATCTAAAACAATACGCAGTGAAGTGGGTGGTAGATAACGCGACGATTGAATTTTTTGACTGGAGGCTGATTCTAGAACGAACAAGGCTTCCAATAGCAGCGTGCCCGCTTTAACTTGTTTATAGTCAAGCGTAACAACAGAGGTATTGCCTATCTCGCTACTACTAATCATTTCAAATGCCGCCGTAACCATTGGATGTTCCCACGTTACAAATTGCATATCCTCATTGGCCAAGGCCGTTTCCCGATCATAGGTAATCGTCATTCCGTCCTCAGCAAGACTGAGAAAACTTTCCGACTGCGCGTGATGACCAGGACGAATAATTAAACTTTTCGCACTATCAATTTCTGATTCCACACCATAGCAATCAAACAACTGCTCAAG
>Ga0224506_10000395_pt1 | contig 38906 bp, 30 predicted proteins | sample SF_Jan12_sed_USG_2_FD_169108 | JGI IMG/M metagenome (GOLD analysis project Ga0224506, IMG submission 169108) | Sediment microbial communities from San Francisco Bay, California, United States - SF_Jan12_sed_USGS_8_1 | ecosystem: Environmental > Aquatic > Marine > Sediment | place: USA... | reverse complement strand
CTGTCTCTCGGCGTCGGTGTTTCACTGGCTATGCCGGGTTTAGGGGATTGGCATTCAAATGTGAATGAGCAGCCCCAATCAAGCCTACAACTGGCCGAGGGGGCTGATTCAAAGAGCAGCAAAAAATCTGCAGTACAGGAAAAAAAGAGTCCTAAGCGTCGTTCTTTAAAGATCGTACGGGTATCTCCACACCAGCAAAATGCCATTCTCATCGAAAAGATTTTAGTTGCTGAAATTGCCGGTCAGCGAGGCATGTTGACCACGGCTGTTCGGAACTATGTCGAAGCCGCAAAAATTTCTCAGGATCCAGAAATTGCCGAACGGGCAGCCCGTATTGCGGTTTATGCCCGTGAAACCGGTCAGGCCCTGGATGCCGCCCGTCTATGGGTTAAATTGGCCCCCCTCAGCCTGGATGCCCGTCAGGTATTGGCTGCTCTTCTAGTCAGAAACGGCATGACGGATGAGGCGCTGGCTCATTTTGAAGCGGTCATTGCCGATGGAGAGCAGGACGAACAAAAAGGTTATATGTTGATTACCTCTTTGTTAAGCAAGGAACAGGACAAGCTCTCTGCCTTGAAGGTCATGGAAAAACTGGTTGCCAAAAGAGCGGACAGTGCCCATGCCCATTATGCCTATAGCCATCTGGCACTGCTGGTTGGAGAGTATGAAAAGGCAGAGAAAGGTATTGCACGGACCCTGGAGATTAAATCAGATTGGGTGCAGGCCCTGATGCTACAGGTGAATATTCTGTCGCGACAGGGACGAAATGGTGAGGCTCTGGAAAAGCTGGCCACTGTGGTAGATGACAATGAGGATGACCATTCCCTACGTCTTTTTTATGCCCGCAAGCTGGTCGATGCCAAACGTCTGGAAGATGCCAGGGATCAGTTCAAACAACTTATCGATAATGACGATGAGGATGCACGAGGTGATGCTATTTATGCGCTGGGTCTTCTTTCACTGCAATTAAGTGAAGCAGATGATGCGGAAGATTATTTCAAGAAACTGGTTGAGCTTGGCAAGCGTAGTAATGAAGCGAATTATTACCTTGGTCAGATGGCGGAACGAAATAAAGATCCTGCGGATGCCATTGAGTATTACTCACTGGTTAAATTTGGCGATCACTTAATTGATGCCCAGATCAGAATTTCTGTCCTGATTGCCAAGTCTGGTAAGGTTGATGAAGCCCGTAAAAGACTGCAATCGATTGATGCCAAGACTTCGGATGTCAGTCTGCGTATCTATCTTGCCGAGGGTGAGATTCTGCGTAATGACAAACAATACGAAACTGCCATTGAGCTTTATACCGAGGCACTGGCTGAATTACCCGATAATATTGAACTACTGTATGCCAGGGCATTGACAGCCGAAAAGGTAGATCGACTGGATGTTACCGTTCAGGATTTGCAGGAAATTGTCGAACGCCAACCAAACAATGCTCAGGCATTAAATGCCCTTGGCTACACCCTGGTTGATAGAACGGACCGTCTTGACGAAGGGGTCAAGCTTATCGAGCGTGCCTACAAACTTAATTCTTCTGATCCTGCGATTACAGACAGCATGGGCTGGGCCTATTATCGTCAGGGCAAGCTTACCGAAGCTCTTCGCCTATTACGTAAGGCCTTTTCTCTGAATAATGACGGTGAAATTGCCGCCCACCTGGGTGAAGTCATGTGGGTCTCAGGCGATAAGGATGGAGCAAGGGAAATCTGGGATGCTGCACTGAGGCAAACACCGGAGCATAAAGTCTTGCTGGATGTCATTCAGCGCTTTCTTAAATGATTCGAGCCCTGTTTTTTCTTTTGCTGCTGTTCCAGGCAGCATGTACCACAGTTCAAGAAGTACCTGATTCCTTAAATACCGGTTCATGGCAGGCCCATAAGGCCAGCCTGGATGATATGAATCACTGGTTTGCTACTGGCCGGGCGGCTATCAATAATGGCAGTGAGTCCTGGCATGTAAACTTGCTCTGGTTACAACAGGGGGATGACTACAAAATCCGTTTATTTGGCCCATTTGGTGCCGGGCAAGTCCAGATAACAGGTAATGAAGAACAATCTGAATTACAGACATCGGATGATGAGCGCTTCTACTCGACTGATATTGATACACTACTTTATGCACGGACTGGTGTTAAAATGCCTGTGGCAGAATTGCGTTACTGGTTGCTGGGATTACCTTCGCCGGGCAGCAAAGAAGCTGCAACCATTGATAAACATGGGCGTCTGTCTCAACTAAAACAGGGTGACTGGCGAGTAAGGTACAAGCGCTATATGCCAGTCAATGGTCTGGTCTTACCTCGAAAGATATTTGCAGATAAACAGGATCTGGATGTTCGTGTGGTGATCGATGAGTGGAAACTGGGCCCGGCCACCACGGACAATCCTTTTAACGAAAAATCTTGAATGGCCTGTTCGGCTGCTATCAAATTTTCTAAGATACGATAATTTACAATAAACTCGAAAATAGAATGATGTCTGATGCTCCGAGTCGGTGGCCTGCACCTGCTAAATTAAATCTTTTTCTGCACATCACCGGAAGGCGAGATGATGGCTATCATTTGCTGCAAACGGTTTTTCAATTTCTGGATTTTGGCGATGAACTGGAATTTACACCAAGGTCAGATGGCCAGATCCATCGAATTACTGAAATTGATGGTGTTGAGCCTGAGGAGGATCTGGTTGTTCGAGCCGCCCGATTATTGCAACAGGAAGCCAAGCTTGAACAGGGCGCCGATATCTCCCTAAATAAAAATCTCCCAATGGGAGGAGGTCTGGGTGGTGGAAGTTCTGATGCCGCGACCACTTTAGTGGCCCTCAATCAGATTTGGGCCTGTGGGCTGGCAAATGAGCAGCTCGCCGAGCTAGGACTTCAGTTGGGTGCCGATGTTCCGGTATTTATTCGAGGCCAGGCCGCCTGGGCCGAGGGTGTGGGGGAGAATCTCACCCCCGTTGAGCTGCCCGAGCCCTGGTTTGTGGTGCTCTGTCCCCCGGTAAATGTCTCAACAGCCAAGGTTTTTTCCGATCCACAATTGATACGGGATTGCTCAGCCATTACAATACGCGACTTTCTGTCCGGGGCTGGCACGAATGTCTGTGAGCCTCTGGTGAGAAAAGGCTGGCCTGAGGTGGATGATGCACTACAAGCCCTGTCTCAGTTCGCTGAGGCACGGATGACCGGAACCGGCGCCTGTGTGTTCGCGGCTTTTGAGCAGGAACAGACAGCAAGGTCAGCCTGGCAACAGCTTTCTGGTGATTGGCCAGGGTTTGTTGCCCGAGGTTTAAATACCTCGCCCCTGTTGCAGGTGCTAAACTAACGGCCCGAAACACAGTGATTAATTGGGGTGTAGCTCAGTTGGCAGAGCACCGGATTTTGATTCCGGTTGTCGTAGGTTCGAATCCTACCACCCCAGCCATATTGAAAGGCTGGAAATGTGAGGTCTATAACCTGAGAAGGTTTAAACTTCTAAACGACCGCCAGGATGCGAACCGTGAGGTTCGACGATTTTGCCGGGACCATTTTGTCTGGAACAAAATGGGACGCGCATAGCGTGCCCGGAGGGTGAACCACATGGATGTGGTGAATCAACAAAATCGAACAGTGTAGCCATAGCAGAGCTGGCCCGAAGGGCGAAGGGCAGGATGCCCGGAGGTAATCCTGGCACCCCAGCCATACATCAGGTCCTAGGTACCAGGGCCTACGGACTAGTACCTATATTAACGGGGGCACCGTGTCTGACAGTAATATGATGGTCTTTACGGGCAATGCGAATCCGCAGCTGGCCCAGGCGATCGTCTCACGATTGCAGATGCCACTCGGTAAGGCCGTTGTTGGCAAGTTCAGCGACGGTGAGTCCATGGTGGAAATCATGGAAAATGTTCGTGGCAAGGATGTGTTTGTCGTGCAGCCTACCTGTGTGCCGACAAATGACAATCTGATGGAATTACTGGTGATGATCGATGCTCTGCATCGTTCCTCAGCAGGACGTATCACAGCAGTGATACCTTATTATGGTTATGCCAGGCAGGATCGACGACCACGTTCCGCCAGGGTGCCGGTAACAGCCAAGGTAGTGGCTGATATGCTTATGGCCGTTGGAACAGATAGATTGCTGACGGTCGATCTGCATGCAGATCAGATCCAGGGATTTTTTAATATCCCTATCGACAATGTCTACGCGTCCCCCATTTTGCTTGGGGATGTCTGGCGACAGGAGTATCCGGATCTGATGGTAGTCTCACCGGATGTGGGTGGGGTGGTCAGAGCCAGGGCCCTTGCTAAACGGCTGGATGATGCGGATCTGGCGATTATCGATAAACGTCGCCCACAGCCCAATGTGGCTCAGGTGATGAATATTATCGGTGATGTCGAGGGACGTAGCTGTGTTATCGTTGATGACCTGGTAGACACCGCCGGGACACTGGGGCAGGCAGCAGGTGCCTTGAAAGATCATGGTGCGGCTAAGGTTGTTGCGTATTGTACTCATCCGGTGTTGTCCGGTAAGGCCATTGAAAACATCATGGGTTCGGCCCTGGATGAGCTGGTGGTAACGGATACTATTCCGTTATCTGATGCTGGCCAGGCCTGCAGTAAAATACGCCAGCTCAGTGTGGCGGGCATGTTGGCTGAGACCATGCGACGGATTAATAACGAAGAATCCGTCAGTAGTATGTATGTTGACTAGATTTTTGTGTACTCGTTGAATCGAGTAGACGAAGCAAGTAACCATCTCAGGTCGCGGGGATGGTGCCGGGAAACCGGCGTTTATTAACTGTAAATTAGGAGTAACTCGAATGAGTGGTGAAAGTTATATTCTGGAAGCTGAAGCCCGTAACGACCTGGGGAAAGGTGCGAGCCGCCGCCTGCGTCGTGAAGGTAAAGTGCCAGCCGTGATATACGGTGCTGGCAAGGAACCAACTTCTCTGTCGCTGGATCACAATGATCTGCTACACAAGCTGGAGAACGAGGCCTTTTTCTCTCATATCTTGACGGTCAAACTGGCTGGTAACGAAGAGAGTGCCATCATCAAGGATCTGCAACGTCATCCATCTAAGCCGACTGTGCTTCATATGGATCTGCAGCGCGTCAGTGCCTCAGAGAAAATCCGTGTCCATGTGCCAATTCACTTTATCAATGAAGACACGTGTCCTGGCGTAAAAGAGGGTGGTCTGGTCACTCACAGTGCGACTGAAACGGAAGTGAGCTGTCTGCCAAAAGATCTGCCTGAATATCTGGAAGCCGATCTGGCTGATCTGCAACTGGATGGAATTTTCCATATGTCAGACATCAAACTGCCAGCTGGCGTTGAAATTGTTGAACTTTCTCATGGTGAAGGCCATGACCAACCTGTTGCCTCTGTCCACATGACTCGTGCGGCGAAAGAAAGTGCCGATGAAGGTGGTGCAGCTGAAGGTGGTGCAGCTGAAGGCAGTGAAGAAGGCGGCGAAAGCTAAGCCTTTTTCAGTAACTGAAGACGAGAACCGGCGTTGTCTGGTCGCGTACAACTGATTGTTGGTCTGGGAAACCCCGGCCGCGAATATCAGGATACGCGCCACAACGCCGGTTTTTGGTTTGTGGACGAAGTGGCTCGCCAGCAGGGTGCCAGCTTTAAGCCAGAAAAGAAGTTTCATGGGGATGCGGCAAAGTGCCGTATCGATGGTGATGAAGTCTGGCTGCTCAAGCCACAGACCTTCATGAACCTCAGTGGTCAGTCGGTGCAGGCCCTTGCAAATTTCTACAAGGTCCCGGTTGAGTCTATTCTGGTGGTGCATGATGAACTGGATCTGGATGCCGGCGTGGCCCGCCTCAAAGAGGGTGGTGGACATGGTGGCCACAATGGCCTGCGTGACATTATCCAGAAAATGGGTGGCAACAAGTTTCTGCGCCTACGCCTTGGTATTGGCCATCCCGGTGACAAGTCACGTGTCACAGGACATGTACTGAACAAAGTCAGCCAGGATGATCGTATCGATATCGAGCGAGCCATTGATAATGCCATACGAGAATTACCCACGGTCATTGCCGGCGATCTGGCAAAGGCCATGAATCATTTACATAGCAAGTAATCAAACAGGAATTAATGATGGGAATTAAATGCGGAATCGTCGGCCTGCCCAATGTTGGCAAATCCACCTTGTTTAATGCACTGACCAAGGCCGGGATTCAGGCGGAGAACTATCCTTTCTGTACCATCGAACCCAATGTCGGCATCGTGCCGGTGCCTGACCCGCGTCTGGATAAACTGTCCGCCATCGTTGAGCCTGAAAAAGAGTTAGCAACAACGATTGAGTTTGTGGACATCGCTGGCCTGGTGGCTGGTGCCTCAAAAGGAGAAGGGCTGGGTAACAAGTTCCTGGCCAACATCCGCGAGACCGATGCTATTGCCAACGTAGTCCGTTGTTTCGAAAACGACGACGTAGTGCACGTGGCGGGCAAAGTTGACCCTATCGACGATATCGAAGTCATCAATACTGAGCTGGCACTGGCAGATATGGACAGTGTCGAGAAGGCCATCAACAAGACCTCCAAGGTGGCCAAATCTGGTGATAAAGACGCCAAGGTCAAACTGGTGGTGCTGGAGAAGGTCAAGGCACAACTGGATGAGGGCAAGCTGGTGCGTTCTATGGGGCTGGATGATGATGAGAAGGCCATGCTGCGCGAGCTCTTTCTGCTGACCATCAAACCGGCCATGTATATCGCCAATGTCAGTGAAGACGGCTTTGAAAACAATCCCCTGCTCGACAAGGTGCGTGAATATGCTGCGGCTGAAAATGCTCCAGTGGTGCCCGTCAGCGCCTCGATAGAAGAAGAATTGATCGAACTGGATGATGCAGAGAAGCAGGACTTTCTCAGCGAGATGGGCCTGGAAGAGCCGGGCCTGAATCGAGTGATTCGTGCGGGATATGAGTTGTTAGGCCTGCAGACCTATTTCACTGCCGGCAAGAAGGAAGTCCGCGCCTGGACCGTGAAGCGGGGTGCCACCGCCCCCGAGGCCGCTGGCGTGATTCATACCGATTTTCAAAAAGGTTTCATCCGTGCCGAAGTAACTTCTTACGATGATTTCATCCAGTACAACGGTGAACACGGTGCCAAGGAGGCGGGTAAACTGCGACTGGAAGGCAAGGAATACATCGTGCAGGATGGCGATGTTATGCATTTCCGTTTCAACGTCTAACTAAGTCATTGATTCTACAGGGCCACAGCCGAATAGCCTGACGGTTCCTGCTTGACAATGTCGGGGTGAACAAGGAAAATGCGCCCTCTTTTCGCCACCCACTGGTGGCAGACCTATGGCGAGGTAGCTCAGCTGGTTAGAGCGCAGCACTCATAATGCTGAGGTCGGGAGTTCAAGTCTCCCCCTCGCTACCATTTTCAAATCCTTGACGAAATTTCTTTCGCGGCATTCTTTAAAGTCATGGCCCATTCATCCTGGCGTCGCTCGATAGGGGCGGAGACAGACAGGCCGCCGATGACGTCGTTTTTGTTATTGCGGATCAGTACACCGATACAACCCACACCGATCTCGGCTTCTTCATCATCATAGGCAAAACCCTGGGCGCTGGATGTCTGTAAATCTTTGAGCAGGGCGCTGATGGAGGAGCGGGTGTGTTGGGTATAGGCCTTGAGGCCGGTGCGTTCGCTGTAGGCACGAATAAATTCATTGCCCAGGTCATCCAGCATGAGCTTGCCCACGGCGGTGACATGCAGGGGGGCACGACTGCCGATGACCTGTTCGACTCGCATCATGCGGTTGGGGGTGGCTCGTTCTATATAGATGACTTCATCCCCTTCGCGGATGGTGAGATTGATGGTCTCGCCGATTTCATCACGCAGGCGCTCCAGGATGGGCAGGGCCTCTTCGCGCAGGTCTGTCGAGCGGCGGCGGCTGCTGGCAAGCTGGGCGAGTTTTCGCCCTATAAAATAGTGCCCGGCTGAATCCCGTTCAACAAAGCCCACTTCGATGAGAGAGCCCAGGATACGAAAGGCGGTGGAGGGATGCAGCCCGGTTTCAGCAGACAGAATCTTGAGACTGGCTGATTGTGGGGTGCTGGCAATGGCCTGCATAAGGCTAGCCGAACGATCAATGACTTGTATGGATGATGACATATAATTTCACATTATGAAAACGATTGTGTATTGCGAAATTGTAGAATACTCGCTATGGTATATGCAAGTCGAGATTAAGCAGTGTTGGCAAAGAAAACACTGCTTTTTCTTTTGTTACAAAATTTCACATTGTGAAATCAATTATGCATTCTGAAATTCCGGGTCGTGAGTATCGGGGATATCAAACGAGAGGACAAGCTAATGAGCACAACAGCAGAACAAATGACAGCCCTGCCTACCTTCTGTGAGGGCATCCAGCACTACGGTGAGCAATGGGATGGTTTTGACAAACATGCGGCCAGTCCGGTGATTGCTGAGGGTCAGTCGGCCATTAGCAAAATCGATGAAACTGCTGCCTACCAGACTCTGATGGGGGCTGATGCCCTACGTTATGTCACCCTGCAGCTATGTGGCTCTAAAGGCTCAGGTCACCCTGGTGGTTTTGCCTCCAGTGCCGAAGCCCATGCCGCGCTGATGATGCTGGGTCATACTAATATAGTCACTGAGGTTGGCCACCACGCGCCTGGCTTTTATTCCTCCATGTTTCTGGATGGATCGCTTGAAGCCATGGACATCCATAACATGAATGACATGCAGACCCGATTCCGTGAAAAGCACGGTCTGCTGGGTCACTTGTCGGGCGCCATTCCTGGTCTGCTGGCTCCGGCCGGGCCACTGGGTCAGGGTATGCACTTTGCTATGGCCGGTGCCTATCTGCATCGCGATAAGCTTTTCCCCGTTACCATTGGTGATGGTGGCATGGGTGAGCCCTATGTTTTGAATGCCATGATGCACTTCAATACCGCTTACCCGGATATTACTAACTTCCTGCCGACACTGATCTGGAACGGCTATTCCCAGGAACACCATTCTATGGTTTCTCTGCACAATAACGAGCAGATGATTAATTACTGGAAGGGCCACAAGTTTGAAGAAGTCATTCTGATTGATGCGAAAGACTTCGATGACAGTGGACAGGAAGGCGCCTATGTTGATAGCAGCCACTTCTCTCTGCCAAATCGTCTGGCCTTTGCTCAGGCAGTTCTGGAAGGGATTGATAAGGCGGCCAAGTCTGCCATGGGTGGTACGCTGACGGCATTCATTATCAAGCAGCTGAAGGGCACGGGTGTACATACGGTTGGTGCCAAGTCGCACAACCTGTATCCAGCCGATACCCTGGATCAGCCACATATTATTGATGGTCTGAAGCGCCGTGCTTTACCTGAAGCAGCCTGGCAGATTGTTCGTGATAACTTCAGCCGAGCCGGTGGTGGCCCTGCTGTTAAGACGGTTGTTACAGAATCCGAACTGGCCATGACACCACTGCCCAAGCTGAAGATGCAGGAATTTGGCAAAGATGAAAAAGCAGTGCCTTCTACTGCCATGGGTGCCCTGGTTGCCCAGGTCGGTCAGGCGGACAAGCGTTTTGTTGTCACCAATGCCGATGGTAATGAAGCTTCAGCCATGAAGAACATCAATGACGCATTGAAGATTCGTCACCCAACAGAAGACGCGCTGTATAACCAGTCACCTAATGGTCAGGTATATGAGCCATTGAACGAAGATGCCTGTGCGGGTCTTGCTGCCGGTCTGGCTCTGTTTGGTTCGCGTTCTTTGTGGCTGTCTTATGAGTCCTTTGCCATCAATGGTTGGCCAATTGTTCAGACGGTTACTCAGGCCATGGCGGAACTGCGTCGTAAGACACCTTCTATTGTCACCATGTTTACTGCTGGTGCATTGGAGCAGGGTCGTAACGGCTGGACTCATCAGCGTCCTGAGATTGAAAACTATTTCGGTGCCATGATGCGTAACGGTAACGTGTTCCCACTGTTCCCCTGTGATGCCAATGCCATGCAGGTGGCTTATGAATATGCGACTAATAGCTTTAACAAGGGCATGACCATTATCGCTTCGAAGAGCCCACTGCCAGTTTACATGAGCATAGATGAAGCGCGTACTGCGATGGATGAAGGTGCGGCAACCATTTATGAATCTACTGCTGGTGACAAAGGCACGGTTGTCTTTGCCGTTACCGGTGACATGATATATCTGCCGGTCTTCAAGGCTAAAGATGAACTGGAAGCGAAGGGTTATAAGGTTCGTATTGTTGCGGTAGTTAACCCACGTCGCCTGTATCGCCCAACGGATGTTGCATGGGATACTGTGTCTCAGCCAGATGACAAGTTCATGAGTGACGCAGACTTTAACAAACTGTTTGATGGTGATGTCTTGTTGGCCGTCAGTGGTGGTCCAAGTGCTCCTCTGGAGCCTGTATTGCTGCGCACCACGGCACCGCGTCGTGACACCATTTGCTGGAAACGTGGTGAGACCACAGCATCACCAGATGAAATTATGGCCTTCAATGGCATTACGCCAGAGATTATGGTCGAACGAGTTGAAACATTAACGAAGTAGTGAGTGACCTTAGCCTGATCTGGCCGGTTTGTGGGAAGCAGTGCCGGCCAGTTTCAGGATTTTTCTAATGTTTAACTATTTAATTGCGAGACAGACTAATGGCTGAAACAAAAATTATCGTACTAGATGATGACCCAACTGGGTCACAAACGGTTCATAGTTGCTTACTGCTGACACGTTGGGATGTGGATACGCTGAAGACAGGTTTGCTGGATACGGCACCACTGTTTTTTGTATTGACCAATACCCGTGGTATGGATGCTAAATCAGCAGAAACCCTGACTCGTGAAGTCTGTATCAATTTAAAGCAGGCGCTAAACGAACTCGCCTCAGAAGGTCGAGAGATCAATCCACTGGTTGTAAGTCGTTCAGATTCTACACTGCGTGGGCATTATCCGGTTGAAACTGACGTGATTGCCGAAGAGCTGGGCCCGTTTGATGCCCACTTCATGGTACCTGCCTTTTTTGAGGGTGGTCGCTTTACCGTAGACAGTGTCCATTATCTGATGGTGGATGGTGAGCCTGTTCCCGTACATCAAACTGAATTTGCCAATGATTCAGTTTTTGCTTACAGCCATAGTTATCTGCCTGATTATGTGGAAGAGAAAACAAAGGGACGTATTAAGTCCAATGATGTTGTGCGTTTTCAGTTGTATGACGTACGTAACGATAGTCTGGCAAAGTTAATGGGTTTGTCAGGTAATCAGTGTTGTGTGGTTGATAGTGAAACCCAGGATGATCTGAATCATTTCTGCCATCAATTAATGCAGGCGGCATCACTTGGTAAGCGTTTTTTATTTAGAAGCGCTGCCAGTCTGTTAACAGCATTGGCACAGTTGCCACCTCAGCCGGTAAAAGCTGAGCAAATGAATCAGTATGTCCGTAATGGCAAACCGGGTGTTATCATTGTTGGTTCACATGTAAAGAAAACCACGCAACAGTTATCGGTGCTTTTCGATACACCTGGCATTATCCCTGTAAAAGTGGATGTAGAGCGTATCGGCAATGATGAGAATCTACTGGATAACATTATCGAGAAAATTACTTCTTTGCATCAACAGGGAATCAATGCGGTGGTATTTACCAGTCGCACTGAAAAGACATTCGATTCACAAGCTGAGCGACTAGCGTTTGGGGTTCAAGTATCGGAATTTCTGATGGATGTTGTTCGTCACTTACCCAAAACGCTGGGATTTTTAATCAGCAAAGGTGGTATCACTTCCAATGATGTCTTGAGTACAGGCCTGAGTCTGACAAGCTCCCGAGTTGTAGGACAGATTCTGCCAGGTTGTTCGGTTGTTCGTTGCCCGGGTGACCATGAGCTCTATCCTGAATTACCTGTTGTTATTTTCCCTGGAAATGTAGGTGATGAGTATTCCCTGGCTAAGGCATTTAATTACCTTACACAGCAGGAAAGCTCAGTTTTACCATCACACACAGCAGGTTCAGCTGCTTAGATCCTATAAAACTTACTTCAAAACAGGCCATACCAGACAATCTTGGTATGGCCATTTGTTATTATTCCTAAGTTCTTCTCAAGCCCTTCCTGTTTTCTATATTCGTTCATGCGCCTGATACATATGCGCAGCATCCACATTGTCAAACATTGTTAAATTTTATAATTCGATAATATCGCTTTTATCAATGTTTCCGCTTGAGTGCCGATAAAGCTCACATTGGACCCAGTTTATATTCGTTTTCTGGAGCCTGATGCTGGAGAGTTATAAATGCATAAATTAAGTGTGATTTCAAATGGCGCACAGGCTAATAGTGATTGTAAAAACATGCCTGTACGTAGATTGCTGGTTGTAGATGATGAGGAAAATATTATTCGTTCACTGGTACGACTATTGCGACCGGAAGGATATGAGATTCTCACAGCAAACAGTGGTGAGCAGGGTCTAGAAGTTCTTAAAACTGAACAGGTAGGGGTAGTTCTGTCAGATCAACGTATGCCAGGCATGAGTGGCACTGAATTTCTTAGTAAAGTAAGAGACTTGTATCCAGGTACTGTTCGTATTGTTTTAAGTGGATATACAGATCTGAAAACAATTACAGAAGCAATTAACGAAGGTGAGATATATAAATTTTTAACCAAGCCATGGGATGATGAATTGCTAAAAGCAAATGTGGTTGATTCATTTAGACAATTTGAACTTGTTAATGAAAATGATCATTTAAATCGACAATTACAGATTGTTAATGATGAGTTGAAAAAGGCTAATGAAAAGTTGGAACTAAATTTTAATTACCAAAAAAAGAATGCAGAAATAAATTTTAGAAGTTTACAGGTAACGCAGCAAATAATGGAAAATATGCCAATTGGGATTATGGGCGTAGATAATAATGAAATGATTGTATTGGCTAATAGTATGGCGCACAAAATGTTAGGAGCAAACCCTACGAGACTGTTTGGAGATAGTATAAGTAATGTTATGGAACAAGCTTTGTTGGGTAAAATTATGGACGAGAGTGAGGAAGAAATTAAAAATATTATTGATGGTTCGAATGGCATTCATTATCTGGTGTATAAGAAGTCAGACGCAGAGGAGTCATGGGGTAAAATTATTATGTTGATTCCTGATGAGGTATTAAAAAGTGAAGTCAATTGAAATATCTGTAGACGAGTGTCATGCGGGTTCTGTTTTAACGGAAGATGTAAATAATGCAAGTGGGGCAGTAATGCTAAAAGCTGGGACTGTGCTTACAGAAGATAAAATCAATACATTGATAAGAATTGGTGTTACTGAAGTAAGTATTGTAAACAATCAAAAACTTTCTCCGGAGCAGTTGGAGAAAAAACGAAAGGCAGTGAATAAGTTGATGAAAGGGGTCTTCAGGAAAGTTGAGTCTGACCTTGGCATGAAAAAGCTAAAGGATATTTTGACAGAGTACTATATTAATGAGAGATAAGTATGATTGGGCTAGAGAAGTTAAATATTTCATCTAAGAGTATCCCTTCACTACCGTTGGTAATCCAGGAAATCATAAATCTTAGTGAAAAGGAAGAAAATGATTTCCAGGTTTTGATTGGAAAATTACAAAAAGATCCTGGACTTACTGCGCAGGTGTTGGCATTAGCTAATTCATCATTTTATGGGTTACAGAATAAAGTATCGAGTCTGAGAGAGGCATGTATTGTTCTGGGTGTGCATACATTGAAAAGTATTGCGCTAGCAGCTGGTATCATAAATCATTTTCCTGCAAGTAAGTTGAGTGCAGTAAGTGTAGATGATATTTGGCGGCATTCAGTTGGAACAGCTGTAGCAGCAAGAGTGCTTGCTGAATTGACAGTGGTTGAACCAGATCTTGCATTTACTGCAGGCCTGCTGCATGACATAGGAAAGATTATTATCAATAAAAAGGCGAGAGATAAATATCTTGAAGTAATAGAGTATAAAAAACATAACGACTGTTATATGTTAGATGCAGAGAAGGTTGTGCTTGGGATTACTCATGCAGAAGTAGGCGAGTTCGTGGCTAAAAAATGGAAATTGCCTGAACCAATATGTTCAGTGATACGATATCACCATGCAGATTTTGAACAGGCTGAATCAAAGTTACCAGCATTAATTCATGTGGCAGATATCGTGAGTTGTGGGTTGTTAGCTGAGGTTGTTGAAGACAGTATGATTTACCCGTTTGACAGCAAGGCTCTTGAAATGCTCTCGCTTGATATAGAAACAATAGGTAAATATTTGCAAGTAATTGATAAAATGATCGGGGTATCGGGTTCGATATTGCTTGCTAAACACTGATATGAAGTTTGAGGTGATTATGAAAGAAAACAGGTTGGTTATAATAGACAGAAAAACTGATCATATAAATGGATTTATAGAAAAGTTAGGTGTTCTAGGTTTTGACGTTCTGTCTGTCAATGAAGGAATTAAAAATGCGGAAGAATCTTTTGTTGAAAAAAAACCAGATTTAATTCTTTTGAACCCGGACCTTAATTCTATCAAGAATGATGTTGCTTTTTCAGAATATGTGAGAATTAAATATGAGATACCCGTCGTATTTATAAGCGACAATAAAGATCATGACTATCTTAATGATGCGCTAAAAGTTAATGTAGATGGATATCTTCACACTATATCTTCATTAGAAGATATAAATGCAACGATTATTGTTGCCATAAAAAATGGAAAAATAAAAAATAATCAAAATCATAAAATTCAGGAAATAAATAACAAAGCATCCCATCTTGCAGAAGTAAATATACGAATGGCTTTGCTTGTTGATGCATATCAGAGAATTAGAAATGCAGAAAATAGATTGTATCAAGATCAGAATATAAAGTTATTTTATGAAACAATTCTTAATGATCTGGCTGCTCTTACCGATTCTAATTACGGTGCTCTAGTTATCAGGGAAGGTGAGGAAATAACAGATTTTTATTTTCATGGTATAAGTAAAGAAGATATGAAAAAGATAGGGGATTTTCCAATTGGGCAAGGCGTTCTAAATGATATATACGAAGGTAACAAAGTGGTCAGGATTGATGATGTTACTTTGCGCGAGAACTCATTGGGTTATCCAGAAGGGCACCCTCTGATGAGAACATTAATGGGGGTTAATTTACGTGTTAATAATAATAGAGTAGGCGCTATTTATCTTGCGCATAAAAAGGAAAATAAAGAGTATACCGATAAAGATGAAATGTTATTTAGGATGTTTGTTGTAGAGTTAGAACATGTCCTGGAAAGAAATTATCTTGTTAATAGTCTTAAAAATGAACGTCAAGCTTTGAAAGAGGAAAAAGAAACTCAGAAAACGTTAGTAACTAGAATCGACGAAATGCAGGACCAATTGACACAATCAGATAAGATGGCATCTATAGGTCAATTAGCAGCAGGTGTGGCTCATGAGATAAATAATCCAATTGGTTATGTCAGCTCAAATTTATCGATGCTACAGAAATATGTAAATAATTTAATTGAAATGGTGAATGTATACTCAAATCTTGAAAATGTTGTACCTAAAGATAGCCGGGAGCTTTCTGAGGTTGAGGAATGTAAAAATAAATATGATTTGGAGTATACCAAAAAAGATGTTGTTGAATTGCTCGAAGAGTCTCATGAGGGTATAGATCGTGTCAGGAAAATTGTACAGGACCTAAAAGATTTTTCTCATGTGGATGAAGCAGAGTGGCAGTGGGCAGATCTAAACAAGGGAATAACGAGTACTCTTAATATCGTAAATAATGAGATTAAATATAAGGCAGAAGTAATTAAGGAGCTGGGTGACATTCCTGAAATAGAATGCATTGCATCACAACTAAATCAGGTGTTTATGAATTTGTTAGTCAATGCTGCGCATGCTATTGAGGATAATGGAATAATAAAAATTGTAACAAGGCTGTATGACGAAACACATGTGATTGTTGAAATATCTGATACAGGTTCCGGTATTGAAGATAAAGATATTAAAAATATATTCAACCCATTTTTTACAACAAAGCCAGTGGGTAAGGGAACAGGGCTTGGTTTATCTCTAACATATAGCATTATTCAAAAACATCAGGGTAATATTGAAGTAACTAGTAAGCTTGGTGAAGGTACAAAATTCACAATACGGATACCTGTAAAACAACCGGCTCAGATACAGAATCCAACAGATATTGACGATCAGAACATAAATATGGCGGTATAATCATGAGTCAGGCAAATGCAATTCTTACTGAAGATAGGCGAGTATTTAGTATTCTTTTTGTTGATGACGAAAAAAACATTCTGTCATCACTTAATAGGTTGTTTCATAAGTCAGGATATAAAATATTGCTTGCACAAAGTGCGAAAGACGGACTTCAAATATTAACAAAAGAACCAGTTGATCTGGTGGTTTCTGATATGAATATGCCGAATATGGATGGCGTAACATTTCTTGAGAAAGTAGCAAAACACTGGCCTGAGACAGTAAGGATACTCCTGACAGGCCACGCTGATCTTGAGGCAACTATTAAGGCTATAAACAACGGAAATATAGCTCGTTATATAAAGAAGCCATGGGAAGATATTGATTTTCAGATAGTCATTGAGAATGCCTTAAAAACTAAACAGCTAAAAGAAGAACATCAATTGTTGTTAGCGTTGACGCAGAAACAAAACAAAGAATTGAGTCGCTTAAATGCTGGACTCGAAAATGAAGTGGAAAAAAGAACGTCAGAATTAAAAAAAGCACTTGAAGAGTTGAAAAGTGCTAATGATAAACAAAAGGAATATTATATCACTTTAATAAGATTGTTTTCTAATGTGATTGGAATGCGTGATGTTAACAGTAAGGGTAGAAATAGACGTGTTGCAGATTTTTCACAACAAATAGCTGTCAAAATGGGTGTAACAGGAGATATGTTACAAAGTGTGTTAATTGCTGGTTTGCTACATGGTATTGGTAAAATGGGATTGTCAGACGAAATTATTAATAAACCATATAATAAAATGAGTAAGGAAGAAGTAGCAGAATTTAAAAACTATCCAGTCTATGGCGAACAGCTCCTTACCGGTCTGGAGCCAATGAAAGAGGTGGCAGACATAATTCGTCATCAATTAGAAAGGTATGATGGTTATGGTACCCCTGACAACTTAAGTGCTGATGATATCCCTATTGGTGCAAGAATTCTGGCTGTCACTGTTGGAATAGAGTTGGCGAGAGAAGAGGCTATTCATAATGTCGATTCTCCACTTGGCTACATTCTAGATGTCCTGGAAAAGGAAAAGGGTAAAAAATATGATGCAGAAGTTGTCGATCAATGCATTACGATATTAAAAACTCAGACAGATGTAGTACATCTTAGTTAATGTCTAACACAGTTAATATACTGGAGAGATTGAGAATGCATAGGATAATGGTTGTTGATGATGAAGAAAATATATTGAAGTCAATTACCAGGGTGTTGAATGATCTTGTTGACGTAGAAGTAGAGTGTTTTACAAAGCCAACTGAAGCTCTTAGAAGAGCTAAAACATCCGTATATGACTTATTTATATCAGACTTTAGGATGCCAGGTATAGATGGTATCAGCTTTCTTGTATCGACAAAAAACTTACAACCAAATTCAGTTAGAATTATATTAAGTGGGCAGGCAGATGAAACTGTACTAGCCGATTCGATTAATGAAGCCGAAATATTCAGGTTTATATTAAAACCATGGAATAACACAGAGTTATTAAAATCTGTAACTCAGGCCTTACAGCATAAGGATATACTTTATGAAAATAAGATTCTATCTGATAAGGTCAGATCACTAAGTGTACCATCATGGTGCAAATAATTATGGATGATTGAATAATTCTGGTAAATTGTATAATGAGCATTCAAAACACAGTTGGTAAATTGAATAGGGATTATGAACCGGGAGGATTGCCAGTATTATTGCTGGTAGATGACGAACCAAACGTTTTGCGATCACTATACAGAATGTTGCACGGTGAAAATTATACAATTAAAACTGCCTGTAATGGAGAGGAAGGACTTAAAACTCTACAGGAAGATAACGTACAGGTTATAATTTCCGATCATAATATGCCTGGAATGACTGGTGTCGAGTTTCTGTCTGAAGTAAAAAAAACGCATCCAGATACTATAAGAATATTGCTTACAGCTGAGACTAATGTAGCTTTGCTTTGTGATGCTGTAAATAGAGGTGAAATATACAAATTCCTGGTTAAACCATGGGATACCCAGACATTAAAAGCAAACATATCTGAGGCATTCAATCAGTTCAGACTAAATAGGGAAAGGGATCGGTTAGCAAACGATATAAAGAATGCTAATGATGAGCTGTCAACGATAAATCAAGCCCTTCAAAATCAGGTGAACAGCACTTCAAATGAATTAATAAAAATATCTCAGTTTGATTCACTAACCGGCCTTCCTAATAGAATGTTATTTATGGACAGATTGTCCCAGCAAGTTATTAAGGTAAACGATGATGATAAGATTTACGTCGCAATTATTGGTGTAGATCGATTAGGCGTTGTAAATGAAACATATGGACATGTAGCGGGCGACTATTTTATACAACATATATCGCAGGGCCTTATAAGCATAATTGGCAGTCATGGTTCAGTAGCCAGATTGTCAGGTGATGAATTTGCTGTGATATTTTCTAATAATGTTATTTCGAATCATGTGGTTGATTATATTCAGAATATATTTAGCAGATATGAAACACCAGTAAAATACAATGAATGTGAAATGCTGATTAATTTCAGCGTGGGTGTTTGTATATATCCGGATGATGCATATTCAGTCGATGATATTATAAAAAATTCAATATCTGCTATGAATTACTCTAAAAGAATAACCGGAAGTAGTTATCATTTTTATTCATCGGATATGCAAAGAAAAGCCTCAAAAAGGTTGATGCTGGAAAACAAATTACGCCATGCACTGGAAAACAAAGAATATATTTTACATTATCAACCACAGTTGGAAATTAACACTCGGAAATTAAAGGGTGTTGAAGCTTTGTTGAGATGGAAATCATCTGATGACACCCTCATTGGGCCAGACGTGTTTATTCCAATTCTTGAAGATACTGGGATGATTATACAAGTTGGAGAGTGGGTGCTGTCACAGGCAATGCAACAGGCGATTTATTGGCATGAAAATAACATATTAATACCAGTTATTTCAGTAAATTTATCTCCTAGACAGTTTGGTATGGAAAATCTAGTTGAGACAATAGATATATTAATGCGTGATACTGGGTTTAATGATATATCTTGTCAGCTTGAGATTGAAATAACAGAAAGTCTTCTTGCAGAGGATACCGATAAGGCAATTGATATTCTAGGAAGGATATCATCCCTAGGCGTTAGTATTGCAATGGATGATTTTGGAACAGGTTACGCCTCATTAAACTATATTACACAATTTCCTGTTGATACTTTAAAAATAGATAGATCGTTTATAGGGCGTCTAGATAAAAAGCTGGAAGATCAGGCTATTGTACGTGCCATAATTACAATGGCTCATAGTCTAAATATGCAAGTTGTTGCTGAAGGTGTAGAAACTGAGGAACAATTAGACTTTTTGAAAAGCCTAAATTGTGATGTTATACAGGGATTTCTGTTTAATAAACCCGTCAGTTCCGATGATGTTGAAAAACTGTTTGTTGATATGAAAATGTAAATTTACCTTTATAAAGGCTGTATCTGAATATAAGTACTTCTGTTATTAATTTCGCTGACTAATTTATCCGACGGTTTTCCTATGAAATAACCCTGTGCATAATCCACTTCATATGCCATCAGTAGTTTTAGTACATCATCATTCTCTACAAATTCTGCAATAGTTTTCTTTCCAAAGCCCTTTGCAACTTCGCATAATGCTTTGACAAAAACCTGGTCGTCATGACTCCTATGCAGCTCTTTTATAAATGATCCATCGATCTTGACAAAGTCTATAGGCAATTTTTTCATATAATAGAATGATGAATAACCAACACCAAAATCATCAATTGCGAACTTACAGCCTAGGGACTTTAGGTTTTCTATTAACAGCGTAGCCTGTTCAAAATCAGAGACTGCAACTGTTTCTGTCACTTCAAAGATAAGTTTTGATGGATCTACACTGGTGCTGATTAGTAAGTCATGAATCATGGGTAAGAATTCAGCATCATTGATGGCCTTTCCAGAAATGTTTATTGAAAAAGTTATATCAGGCTCTGTTTTATGAACATCCTGTAACTTTAGTATGGCTGTTTTTATAACCCACCGATCTATCATGTTTATAAGATCACTTTTCTCTGCTATTGGAATAAAACTTAAAGGCATAATGATACGCCCCATCGGTGATAGCATTCTCAGTAATACTTCGTAATGTGAAATATTGTTATTTTGAATATTTATTATGGGTTGATAGTAAAGGGCAAAACGATTATTCTTAATGGCATCTTTTATCTCATCAGACCAGTATATACGATCATGGGTAGACTCTTTATCAAAATCTGTTTTGCTAAATAGATTAATGCTATTGTTGTAGCTTTGTTTTGACTTGTACATGGCCATATCTGCATTAGACAATAGATCTGTATAATTGTCACCATGCTCTGGAAACATTGCAATTCCTATGCTGCATCCAACACTATAATGTTTACCATTAATAAGAATTTTTTTGTTTAGTATCTTACCTTCAATTTTCTTAGCCAACATGAGTGCGTCTTTTTCATCTACTTCCTTGATTAGAACACAAAATTCATCGCCACCAATCCTGGATATGATATCTGTTTCCCTTGTGTTCTTGCTTAATATATTAGAAATTGCCTTGAGAACCATATCGCCAGCATAGTGACCTACAGTATCATTGATGTCCTTGAAATCATCAAGATCCATGTAGAAAAGAGCTCCTGTTCGTGAATATCTTTTTGAATCAGATAATAATGATTTTACTTCCTGAGCAAAACGTCGTCGATTAAACAAGCCAGTCAAAGCATCATGATCAGCAAGCCAAGAAAGTCTCTTCTCTATTTCTTTACGTTGGCTAACATCTGATCCTACACTAAGAACATATGAGTCTTCATTTGAAGATACTGGTAAAATGGAATGTATCCAGTCAATGGTTATATCGTCAGACCCATTTACATTAATTACAGACTCATTCTTAATTGAATCACGACTTCCAGATAACATGGCATTGAATTGCTCTTCATAATCCTTATCCATTGGGAATACATCTTTAAAATTGGCTTGTAACAGTTCACCATTACCAACATTCAGTATATTTTCACTAAATTTGTTAATGGACATGATTTTCATGTCTTTGGATAATGTTAGGACAAGTATCTGCGCATTATTTAATAGTTGTGAAACAAAATCCCTGTTTTTCTTAATGTCTGTTATGACACTAGATAATTCAACATTTTTTTCCTCAAGATTGTTGTGCAAGATTTCAAGCTCATAAGATAATTCAACAGTTGTTTCATCAAGAATATCAAGCTCATCCTGATATATTCCTTTGTCTAACTGGGAAATAACACTATTTCTGACGGTTTCATACTTACTGTCAGCAAGCATAGGTAGTGTGTGAGCTGTATTTCTAAGCCTAATTAAAGGTCGCCATAGAATGTGTGTGATAAATATCTGTAATAACAATAAGCCAACTATACCAATAACGATTACAAGAAGGATCTCATTTTTGATAGTGGTCATAACTTCTGTATCATCATATAATAAGGCCATTAGTCCTGCGTTACTTCCTTCACCAATAGGTATAAAATCAGCAGTATAGTATTTGTTATACTGCTGTAGCTTGAGTGTTTTTTTATTAAATTCTGGAATTGAGTAAACTCGCTCAAGTTTATATAAAATGTCATATGATGACTGCTTGTTGGTTAAGGAAGAAATTCTGTAGCCCCAGGAATCTAATTTTAAATTATTAAATTCAGGATAATTTCTATCAATAGGAACGAGAACACCAATGTCAGCTTTGGTACTTTTATGCATAATCAGTAATAGATCAACAAGTCGAGTCGAGGAGACAAGAACACCAGAGACCATGCCTTGAATTAACACAGGATATGAAACATAGAGATTACAGGTCTCGATACAAGCCAGGTAGGATTGAGGAGATTCACTGGTTACTGTAGCTGCAATTTTTTCAGTTTTAATAATATGACGACGATTACCAGATTTACTTAAAAGATTACCCCATTCACCGATTTTTGAGAGCTTACTGTTGTAAAGTGCAATATAACCCACTGTGGTAGTACCTTGGATGGTATTCCAATATCTGGTAAATACTGTTTTTATGCTGCCAGGATTATCAGCTAATAAAATATTTTTTATATCAGAAGAGGATAGTAATAATTCAGAAAATTCAAATAATTTATCTTTTGATTGTTCAATAAGGGTTTGAATATAGATGTTTTCACGTTGATAGCGAACAGACTCATATTTGCTTTGGTGATGATATAGGTGATCAATGTTGATGGTAAGTATTAAAGTACCAACAGATATTATTATCATATTGATGGCTAAAGTGATTTTCCATTTAAGGCTAATAAAGCGATTTTTGAAACCACAAATCCTGTTGCATTTTCTAATTATATATTTAGATAACTGATCGAGCATGACTAACCAGTTTGATTTAAATCCATAATCCCACTTATCCATTGTTTAGCCAATTATTAAAATCTATATGCAGCCTGTAACATCAGCATGTTCCAGTCTTTTTTAGTTTTAGTGGGATCTGGGTTTTCCTGTGGTGATAACCAGCCAGTACCTTCAATAATATGATATTCAAATCCGAACATCATATTAGTACTATGGTGCCATCTTAACCCGATAGTTCTATCCATCGCGAACTGAGTATGTGCAGGCTTGCCTGTTTGCTGCGCATATTTTTTGCCCATTGGGTCATCTTTGTTTTTGTGGGTATGATCAAAGCGAAGATATAAATTCCATTTTTCAATAAAATGGTAGTCGATCTGGTAATAGTATCTCTGGCTATTTACTGTTTGATTTGGTATTACTGGTGAGAAATTACTGATTGTGTTCATACCATCCATATATTCAATAGTAAAATCAAATTTATTTAAATTAAACTGCATAGAATATATATTGGCTAATATACTAATATTGCCTGGTGGGATTATTGAATTAGGTGCGGATACATATCTAAAGTCTACTTCTGCTCGGGTCCATGCTAGACGAAAACGCTCATTTATAGATGTATAATCCAGGCGATAGAGCTCAAATGGCTCTGCTTCAAAATTGCCGGGATCGTTAACAGTAAGCAAAATGTATTCAAGCTCAGTTTTACCTTCCTTGCTTATCACAGGATTACCTGAATGATAACTAAATCCAACATTACCAAAATCAGATGAATTGTTCATATAAAGACTGCCACCATCTGCAGCAAGAAACATATCACGCAGTGATGCAATGTAAACTGATTGAGGAAGTAAAATACCATTTCGAGTATGCGCAACATCCCGAGTATCATTATAAAATCCAATAGGAATTTTTACTCTTCCAGCTCTTATGCCTGCATTGATGTTAGTATTATCAATAGCACGATAATCCATCAGAGCATAATCAATACGAGGATCTGAGTCATTCACATGACCAGCATTGCGAGATAATACCTGACCTGAAAACCTTAGCTGCGGTAACATTCTATAAGAAGTGTTGAATCCTATTTCACGAAAATCCAGGCTGCCATTACCATTTTGATCACCAAAAAAATTGTTGTGATCTGTATAAATATACGACTGGCTAACAAATCCATGTACACGAAAAGGACTGTCCTCTTCCGTCGCACTACATAGACTGATTGAATAAATAAATAGGTATATTATTAACTGGTGTTGTTTAATAAACATGAAGCACCTTTATCTTTGTCTTTTTTTCGATATTTGCAACATAGCCAATTGCACCGCGCGTTGTTGCAATTCGTTTCAGCATTTCTTCCTCTGATTTGACAATAACTGGACTTTCCCCTGTCCCCGAAAATACCAGCTTGTCCCTGTTTCTCTGGAGACTGTGTGGTAAAGTATTAAGTACGGTTTTAGAAAAACTGACATGGGTAGAATTCTTTCCTGGTAGTACAAACACCTTGATTGGTGTCCCATCGGGCCAGGTTAATAATTGCATCCTGAAAATCGATTTCAGGACTCGCTTATTAATTTTTGTTTTATTGACTGACATATTAACAATGACTTCCTGAGCTTCTACTTTCTCGGAATAAATACCAACCATAAACAAACAAACAGCACTGAGCAGTGCACTCATGCGTAAAAATTCCTTGTGAAATAAATGCTCAGTTTTGATGGCCATTTACTACTTGTCCTTCTAATATGTAAATTCGACAAAATCGATAAGATCGATAAATATCTTATCGACAAGCTGACCGGCATTTTTACAGATTAAAGGTTAATAATTGTCAATTTAAGATGGAAAAAAACCATATAAAACAATAGTCTAGGTAAGGTGTGAGACGCTCTGACAGGCGCTTGGTTTTAGTATTATTATAGGGGTGAGATTACGGGGCATAAGGGCCCAGGGTGTACCTTATGGACTCTCGTGCTGACTTTGTTATACAGGAGGAAGAATATTGAAAAATACTATTTAATGGCTTTTATACTCTGCTTTTTTCCATTGAAATGTGATTTTACTTCTTTAGAAGGTCCATCTGTTGCCGTGATATAAAACCCCGGTTCTTGATGAGATTTCTCTTTTGATTTATACATTAGCTGATCCACAGAATTGATAAGGGAATCAGCATCTGGCACATTGTCCAGATTAACGGATGTAATACCGATACTAAAGCTCACATCATATGGTACATGATTTGAAAAATCGTGAATTACTCTTTCCATTACCTCAATAGCCCTTTCTTCGGCCGCTCTTGGCAGGATAATGACAAATTCATCACCGCCAAAACGACAGGGTATATCCACTTCACGAATATTTTTCTGAATTGAGCGAGCCGTTTGTATCAGGATTTGGTTACCAGCCTGATGGCCATGAGTATCATTAATCTGTTTGAAATTGTTCAAATCAAAATACACAAGACTTAATTCCTCTCTGTGTCGTTCACATATGTTTAATTCACGGTATAAGTATTCATATAATGTTTTTTGATTAAACAGGTTGGTTAGACCGTCAAGACGTGACATCTCCTCAAGCTGCTTGGTGCGCACATCGACCATTTCCTGCAGACTATCGGCATAATCCTGTAACTCGTGTTTGGCGTTCTGTACTTCATTAACAAGACTGGAAATATAAGTATCAAAGACAAACTGAGTATCCAGCATTAACAGCTTCCTTATAGAGCGTTTAATTTTAGTTTTGGTAGACTGATGAATACGCTTTTCATCTGCATTGGCTATTACATCGGAAATAATGTCTTCTAATCGCCAGATTGCAGATAAATAAAGTTTTGGCGGAACACCAATCTGTTTGTGAACCTTACCAATCCTCAACCGTCGGCTAGTGTATTCAGTACCATAGTCACCTGAAAAAAGTTCAATGATATAACGGCGCATCGCTGATTTGAGACGTAAGAGAGTTTCCTTGTCACCAATTACCAGAGAGACTTCGCTGTTTTTAAGTAGTTTTTCATAGAATAAGCTGACTATTGTATCAAGATTTTCTGATATATAAGGTTTTGCTTCAATCAGGTATTTGATCTCATATTCTTCAAACTCAAGCATACCTTTTCTAACCGAAATTTCTCGGTCATTTATGCACAATTGTTCTGCGAGGGATTTGTCTACGTTATCGACCATTGTTTTCTTTTCTGTTAGCTATAAATATATTCTTTTTCAACCAGAGCAGTAAGTCTGATTAAATCAAGATAAGCAGTTAGATTTTCTATGTAACTGTTGTTGTTAAGGTTGTTGATTAGATAATTATTGCTGAGAATGTCTTCAAGGTGATGGCATATCTTACCAATAATAGAAATATCATACATGGGAGATGAGCCTTTGATAGAATGGATACTACGTAGTATTTCCTGATTCAGGCTGTAGATGGATTTGATAGATTTGTTTGTCCTTGCCCTAAGGGAAAAAGACTGACAATTCTTTATTATATGCTCAATGTAATCCAGTCTTAACTGCATATATAACTCATCGTTTAACGGTTCTACTGTCTTCAGTTGTTGTGCTTGCATTTTACTACTCCCGTACTTGTAATTATTTAAGCGAGTAATTCATTTACAATACCCCTGACTTCATCAATCTTAAAGGGCTTGTTAATGATACGTTTTGCGCCAATTAACTGTGCAATTGGTAGATAATCAAATCTTCCTGTGATACCACCACCACCGGAAATTGCAATAATTGGAAGATCAGGATTGTTCTCTACAATGTCCATGATTAATTCAAGTCCACTTTTATCAGGCATAACTAGATCTGTAACCAGTAAATCTATGTCATTCTTGTCAATAACATCACCAGCCTCTACACCATTCTCAGCCTCAAAAAATTCATGATTTGATTCCTGGAACATTTCTTTAAATAAGTTTCTTACTGCAGATTCATCATCTACGACGAGTATTTTAGCCATAATAATTACCTTCACTTTGAATTAAAATAAATTGACATCTCCAACATGCATGCCTTCCTGAAGTACCGCTTTGTTTGATTGGTCTTCTTTTCTAGCTAATAAACCGGATAAGTCTGGTATATTATCGATATTAAATTCAGCCTCTGTGATTGTTTTTAAAACTGTATTGACGTGTTCAACTCGGTTAGAAGTAAAATCAAGCAGCTGTTTGTTCATGTCTTCAAACTGCAAGGATCTCACAAGCACACCTACATTTGCGCTAATTTTGTCTGTGATAGATGAGACATCTTTTAAGCCAACAGATACTTTTTCGTTATTCTTGTGCATGTCATTCATGATTTCATCAATGCGGCCCTGAGAACTTAGTGCAACATTCATATCCTTGGAGGCCATGGTTGCAACTATGTTGCCAGCATTTTGCATTTTATGTTTTATATCAGAAAAAATTTCACGAATTTCGTTACTGAAATGGTTGCTGCGTTGAGATAGTGTTCGAACCTCATCAGCAACGACTGCAAAGCCCCGTCCTGTTTCACCAGCACGAGCAGCTTCTATAGCAGCGTTAAGAGCGAGAAGGTTGGTTTGACCACTAATGCCATCAATTTCACCCAGCATTTTATCAATTTCAGATAGTCGTTCACCAAGCAAATTTAGACTATTAACCAATTGTATACTTCCATCTCTCATGGTCGTGATACTATCAACAAATATCTGAATCAGTTCCTGTGTTTCACCTTTTACTCCTTTTCCATCAGCACCCACGCCACTGGTTTTTCCAATTGCACCAATTAAACTATGTATAATTTCAACCTGGTATTTAGCATCACTTTCAAGACCTCGAAAACCATTTATCAAGCCTTCGATTGCTTCAGACTGAATTTTTTTAGCTTGATTTATGTCATTGCGAGCATTCGTTAGGCTGTTCTGAGAATCCTGTATAACTTCAGTGATGCTACTGGTCTGATTAAATAGATTGTTACTGCGTTCTTCAATTTCATGCTGGTGTGACACTTGAATCTTATGCATTTGAGTTTTATAAAAAACTAACCACATTACACTTGTTATAAGAGACAGAAGTACAATCACAAGGTTATTATCGAATAACCTTGTGCTTAAAAATAAAGTAAGGGTAATCATTGTGAGAGACCCTGACATTAACATTAAATGTTTATTAAACTGTCCCATGTTTATACTGCATACATACATGTTTATTTTGAAGAAAGTCCGGGAAGGAAAAAGAAGCACGTGCCAGTAAGCTCAATAACTGTTTCATCTTACCTCCTGAATCTTTCTGTGGATTACAAGATATTTAGAATCTCTATAAACGATAAATATAGTAAAAAAGATATAAATAGTATTATCGATTAAACCGATATATTAACTATATCGGCTATGCTAGTAGTTGCTTTAGTGTTTTATTGAGTCTGTTGTGACTACAATAAATCAATAAAAACAAGTAATTAGAAAGGTTATAGGGAGCTTTCCCTATAGTTGGCCATAAAAGGGTAATGACCATAAACATAGTATGTTATAGGGTTGTAATATTGAGTTTGTATTCACCTCAACAGGCAAGCCTGGATTCAGGTTCTCAAGAATAATGGGCAATAAATATTTCAAGTACTGGCAATATGGTGCTGTTCTGATTGCGTGCTTATTTTCATGGCCGGCATTTTCGAGCAATTATACAGCACTGGTTGTTTATCCTGATGTCGGTAAACCCTTTAATCAGGTTTATGAGAATATTATTAGTGGAATAGTGACAACTGACAATTTAGAAGTTACAAAGTATAAATATGATGACTCAAGCTCATCGGATGCTTTTCTAAAACAACTTCATAATATAAAACCAAAAATAATTATTGTCCTTGGAAATAAAAGTTACCACTTTGTTAAATCACTTAAGCTGAATATACCCACTATTATAAGCGCAGTATTTGAGGTGTTACCTAAAGATAACTGTATATGCATGAATATAGAACCATCACTTGTGTTTAAACGGTTAAAGAAAATGCATGGAGATATTAAGCGTGTATTTGTAGTCTTTAATCCATCAACTAACCAGTGGATGATTAAAAAGGCATATGATATTGCTGACAAGCTTAATATTAAACTAGTGGCCAAACAGGCCAAGTCCAGTTTCGATGCAGCCAAAATATATAAAGACATATTGTCTGTTATTAAGCAGACTGATGCAATTTGGTTGCCCGTCGATAGTGTTTTCCCCAGTGATGTTATACTACCGGAGATATTGCAGTCAGCCTGGGATAATAAATTTATTGTTTTTTCAACAAGTCCAGCTTATGTCAAACAGGGAGGACTGTTTGCTATGTATCCGGATAATAAAGGCATGGGACATCAAATAGGCAAGGTGAGTCTGGATGTTATTAAACAGAAGCATAGAACTATCCGAGAAAATACAATTTATTCAAAGTCAGCAATAAATATCAGAACAGGCCATCATTTAGGGATGAGATTTAATGACAATCAACTGAGTGGTTTTGATGTAGTTTTTCCTAACAGGTGATTACGGATGATGTTGAGCAAATTGAAAAATATAACATTTAAAGGCCAATTGTTTTTGTTGTTTGGAGTAAGTGTTATCGTAATATCTTTGATTATGGCGATGACAGCAAGCTGGATTAGCAATAATCATACAAAGAGACTATTGATTGAATCTGGTCTGCAGCATACGAGAAGCGCTGCACTTCATAGCCGTTTGGCTTTATTATATAAAAGCAGTGAAAACGCCAAAAGTGCAGCCAATAGCATCCTGGAATTTCCTGATATTATCCATGTGGCAATAATTAATATTGATATGTCAATTCTTTATGAGACAGGAAGTCAATCGACACGACATGACCTATTAGCAAGTGATGTTAGAAATATTACAGATGTCAAAACTCTTAATGAAGATCAGTCTGAATGGCACTTTGTTGCCCCGGTTTATTCTAGCAATAATGAAAATAAAGATGAACTATTCAATATTTATGAAAGCAAGCAAACGAAGGAGTTGATTGGGTATGTGTATCTTTCCTCTAGTAAGAATCTTCTTCACGAAACAACAATAAACACACTAAACACTAATATTGTATTAGGATTGATGTTAGGCATCACAGTTTTGCTTATTTTATACTACTTACTGAACTATTTTTTAACGCCTCTCAATCAACTAACTCTAACAATGAGCAATTCCATTCGAGGGGATTTAGTTAACTATTCTGGGGTAAAGGGGCCAGCAGAAATGCAGGAAATTGCAACTGCGTATAATAATCTAGTTAATACTGTTATAGAGAGGGATAAAAAAATTCAGGAGTATAACGAATCACTTGAAATAACAATCCAGGAAAGAACAAAAGAAATTATTGAGGCAAGGGATGAAGCCATTAGAGCTAACAAATATAAATCCGAGATTTTATCCAATACGACGCACGAGTTAAGAACCCCCTTGCAAGCGATTATTGGCTATGTAGAAGTGGCATCTGAAGTAGCCCTTGAAGCAGGTGTTACAGAGATTGATGAGGATTTAAAAAGTATTGAATCTAATGGCAAGCACCTGTTGTCACTAATAAATTCAATTCTTGATATGGCAAAATTGGAAAATGGAGCATTAACTGCAGAGAATACAACCGTAAATCTGCAAGAGTTAATAAATGATGTCGAAACGGCAACAATGCCGTTGATTGAAAAAAATGGTAATCATTTAACTAGACACATAAATTGTAATACCCGTTCAGTATTCATGGATAAAAAAAAGGTATTCCAGATTTTGGTTAATCTGGTTGGAAATGCAGCAAAGTTTACAAAAGACGGGCAAATCACGGTTTATGTCAATGTATCAGAGGATATGTTAGATATAACTGTTGATGATACAGGAATTGGTATAGAGCCAGATAAGGTTAATCTGATTTTCGCCGCCTTTCAACAGTCAAATGGGAGCATCGTCAGAGATTACGGGGGAACAGGTCTTGGGTTAACCGTATCGAAACAGTTTTGTGAGTTGCTTGGAGGCTCCATAACAGTGCATAGTGAGTTAGGTAAAGGAAGTACATTCCATGTATCCTTACCAGTAAATATAAATTTGTAACTGTAACATTTGGTAATCTTAATTTGTGAATTAGTGTAAAACTAACTATTTATCAATTAACTCATGTTTACAAAGTTTATATTGTCGATAGTTAAGAGTTTGGTATACTTTTTGTTGAGATAAATCGCTTAATATTAAGTTAAATGGACAATAACAAGCCTACCAATAAGATTGACTCAAATATACTTCTGGTATGTAATAATCCGATAGAGTGCGGGGTTATACAGAAAGAGTTATCGAAATCTAATGGGCTCAAATTCGACCTTGCCTCCAGTGCCAAAGAAGCAATTAGCAAACTAAATACAGGTAAATATGAGAGTGTTGTCATTGAACCTGATTTGCCAGATATGGATGGCTGGAAATTATGTCGTCTCATCAGGTCAAGCATATTAAATGTTGAAGAAACAATCCCTCTTGTTGTTGTAAGTCGAACCTATAGTAAACGCGTTACTGAGGCAATGGCCCGTGAATTTGAGGTGGACGTTTTTGTTAATCTCAATGATATTTATAAACTGACAGAAACGCTAACTAATTTAGACGGTAAAAATACACGACTGTATAGGGCAAAGGTTCTTGTTATTGAGGATGCTGAAGATACAGTTAATTTAATCAAACGGTTTCTTGATAACCGCTATGAAATTGATGTGCAGATGGATGGGGAGAGTGGTCTGAAGGCCTGGCAGGAAGGTGATTATGATCTGGTTTTGCTGGATATCATGTTACCAAAATTATCAGGTATTGATGTACTCAGTGTAATATCCGAAGAAGACCCTCTTCAGTCAGTTGTTATTATGACAGCACATTGCGATCAAAAAATGGCCAGTGAGCTTATGTTAGCAGGTGCGACGGATTTTATCAGTAAGCCTTTTAGTGCCAGTCAGCTACGTAAAATCTGTGATATCGCAATACATAGAGAAGACTATTTAATAAGCCAGAAACAAATAAATGGTGGTGTAACAAACCTCATAAATAGTGAATCAAAATACCGGCGGCTTGTAGAGTCTTTATCTGAAGAGCACTTTATTTATACACAATCACCTGATGGTGATTTTACCTATATTTCACCATCAGTCGAACCCATGATGGGTTATTCAGCCACAGAGTTCACAAACAATTTTAAAGCCTACCTTACAGCAAGTAGTAAAAATGAAGATTCTTTAAAATATCATCAGGCTTGTCTGATGGGAGAAATGCAACCTAAGTTTGAAGTCGAAGTAATTAAAAAAGATGGAAGTCTATGTCAGCTTGAAGTTGTCGAAACACCTGAGATTGTAGATGAAAAGGTGATTGCAGTACATGGTATTGCACATGATGTTACATCTAGAGTAGAACGTACTGACCTTCTTAAAACTCTTGCTCATGCAACATTTGAAGGGATTCTGATACATGAGGATGGTTTAATTGTCGAAGTAAACCATACAGTAGAACAAATGTTCGATGTTGGGCGATATGGGTTGATTGCTTCAGACTTCAGGATGTTAATTGCTGAGGAACAACGTGATGTGGTTATGGAAGTATTAAATACCAACCAGGAAGCATCTGTTGAAACAATTGGATTGAGGCATGACCAAACATACTTCCCTATAAAAATTAGAATACGTAAAGTCCAGTTTAACAATAGAGAAATTAATGTAATTGCGCTGGAAGATTTGACAGATCAGCGAAAGGCTGAAAAGGAAAGAGAAACTTTTCAGAAACAATTACGACAGGCCCAAAAAATGGAGTCAATTGGCCATCTAACTGGTGGGATTGCGCATGATTTTAATAATATATTGGCGAGTATACAGGGCTATACAGGTCTCAGTCTTGAGATGTTTGGGCATGATCCAAAATTGAATCAATATTTAACGGAGGTATCAAAGGCATCCGAGCGAGCTAGAGTACTCATAAGTCAGATGCTTGCATTTAGCCGAGGGGGAACGTCTGAAACAAAACCATTGGAACTGACCCCACATATCAGGGATGCGATTAAGATGTTACGCTCCACTATGCCTAGTTCAATAGTTATTCGTGATGAACTTACTGATGATTTCCCTCCTGCAATGGTAGATGCAGTTCAGTTTCACCAAATCATTATGAATATTTGTATCAATTCACGAGATGCGATTGACAACTCCGAAGGAGTTATTGATCTCTCAATTTCTCATGTCAATAATGAAGGACAAATTTGTAGCTCTTGTCATAAGCATATTGAGGGTGATTTTTTAACAGTCAAAATTCGAGATACAGGCAAGGGAATGGATAGTCAGACACTAAACAAGATTTTTGACCCTTTTTATACCACCAAGGATGTTGATAAGGGTACAGGCATGGGGTTGTCTGTTGTACACGGAATTATACATGATCATAAGGGTCATGTTTTTGTTAATACTAAACCAGGTGAGGGTACTGAATTTCAGTTAATGTTCCCTGTAAGTCATGAGGATGTGGTAGAAACCGACAAAAGTTCTTCAGTTGTGACTGAAACTGGTAAAGGAAATATCATGGTTGTGGATGATGATAATGATCTGGCCGGTTTCTTACAGGAGATGCTGACCCAGCGAGGATATAAAGTAGAACTATTTGTTGATCCATGCAAGGCACTCGGAGCATTTGAAAGTTCGCCAGGTAACTATGATCTGGTGTTAACCGATCAAACTATGCCAATTCTCCCAGGCCATAAACTAGCCAAGGCTTTACGAAAAAAACGGCCGGATATACCAATTATTATCTGTACTGGATATAGCGATGTTATGGATGAAGAAAAATCCAGAGAGATGAAAATTAGTGGATTTCTGCAAAAGCCAGTTGAATCTAACCAGTTGGTTAATATGATTAATACACTAATCATCCCAGATAATAATACCGTCAAATCTATAATGCATTAATCATACTATTTTCGTGCTAGAATATTATCATTCAATTACCATCTGTAGCCCGTTTCAATATAAAGACTTTGACCCTCAAGGGGGTAGTCATCTGAAATTCGTCCATTACTGGGTTCTCTAGCATCTTCATCGGTCAGATTTTTAATTCCGCTGGTAAATACCCAATCATTTTTGCTCCGCTGATACCTTAGGGTAAGATTTACCCAGGTATAATCATCTATCTCACTACGTTTATCATTGATAGCACGCTTTCGATTAAAAACACGATAAGCCTCAAGACCCAGGTGCCAATCTGAAATAACCTCCCATCGAGGATTAAAGTAAAGACGTTGTTGAGGCGCATCATTAACAATGTGCCCTGTATCCTTATAGCGTGATAGTTGCCATGAGTAGCTGGCATTAACATGGAGGTGTTTAGCAATGTGCCAACGGTTTTCCAGCTCATAACCATAGCCCTCAATGCCTGCAGTGTTCTGTGCAGTGCTGGTTGTGCCGTTACTGTCTATAACATATTGAATTAGATCATCGACTTCATACTTGAATAGACTCAATTGTAATTGATCATGACTACCCTGGTGATAGTCAAAGACCAACTCCATGGTATCAATTACCTCTGGTTTGAGTTTTGGATTACCTAAAATGGCTGGATTGTTAATTGCGTATAATTCATTAAATGATGGTGCCCGAAAGGCTCTGCCATAAAGGTATTTTGTTGTAAAATTCAGGCTGCTTGACCAGACCACCGCCAACCTGGGGTTAACAGTTGTGCCAAAATCAGAATACTCATCAGCTCGGGCACCATAGGTTAGTTCCCAGTCGGCAAGGAATTTCCATTCATCCTGAAATGAGAGGTGATAAACCGTTCTTTCCTGATCCTTAATAAAGGCATATTCAGTTCCGCTGACATCGGTTAGTGTGCCATCAACAGGCGAACTGCTACCATCTATTACACCTGTACCAAAGTTTTTCTGATCTTTTGCTGTTAGTTTGTGTTTTTGAGCTCCAGCGGCCAGACGTATCTGATGGTCCTGCCAGCCTTTGTAATACGTCCGAAATTCAATTGCTGTTTGTTGATCCATTGTTACCGGGGCACCAATGATCCCATCTGGAAAATCAACAACACTTCCTCCAGAGCTAACAATATTACCATCTGAATCGATTAAGACCCGGGTTCCTTCAGGGAAAATTACAAAATGAGATTTACTTTCACCATAATAATAATTTGCCTGGGTTTCGAACCGCCAGTCACCAGTATTGTCTGAAGTGTATTTCATATCGAACAAATACAAAGTGGTATCCTGACGGCCTTTCGGATCCAGTACCTGGGCAGCTCCTGGGCCAACTCCGGCATCCTCATTCTTATACAGCCAGAGGTCAAAATTCCAGTTTTGGTTACTCAGTGCCAGGCTGCTTGTTATTGCATTGTATCGGGTTTCCAGTGGGCCGGGTGCTTTAGAAGCATTGGTACCAAAGCCGTTGTCAAGGGCTGTCTGTAAATCTGATTTCACAATTCTGCCACGGTCCCCATTACTTTTATCTGAGTCAAAATTGAATTGTAGATCCCAGTTTCCAAGTTGCTTAAAGGAGTTAATCCAGCCACCTTCTCTATCGAAGGAACCTGCTTTTAAGACAACTTCACTATAACTTTGTTTAGCTGATGTATGGGTTATGATATTAATTACACCCGAGAAAGCATCTGCTCCGTATACGGCTGAACCAGGCCCTCGTATCACTTCGATTCTTTCTATATTACTGACGGGCATACGTAAACTATTAGGCCTGGAACCTGAAAATAATTGCCGTAGCGGCACACCATTTAGTAACAATAAGACCTGTGGGTTTGCCCCAGTATGGATACCTCTAAATGAATAAATGGGGTTTAGCCGATTAAATGATAATGAGATATGTAATCCAGGAACTGATACCAGTGCTTCTTCCAGGGTTGTGGCACCAGTAGCAAGAATATCCTCAGCTGTAATAATACTAGCCACTGAAGGTGCAAGATAGATAGGCTTTTCTGCTCCAGTGGCAATGGAAACTGTATTATGGTCACCATATAGCAACATCAGGCTATCATTTTTAGATAGCTGTATCAGGCTATTGTCTTGCGCACGGAGAAACTGACTTTGTAATAATGTAAGGATGCAACAAACTTGTGTCAGTAATCTTAAGCAAAGATTTTGTTTAAGCACTATTAAATACCTGATTGGATATTTTTCGGTAGACTTTATCTATGATGACCTTGAGTTATATAAGCTATGAGAGTTTCTTAGTTGTGTGAAATGTATTCCTTTCTGGTAAATACTGTTTTAGTCACGTTTGATTATTTATTATGTAGTTGAGTTATCTATCTCTCTATAACGAAAGTCTTAGCCATCTCAAGTTATGGGCCGTTAGAGACCTGTACCTGCTTCTGAACACCAAGTAGGCTAAATAATTTCTCAACATTAACAGGTTTAGCCAGACAGGCCTCGGCACCTTCAACAAGAATACGATCGATGTTGTCAGTGGTGGGATAACCAGTCATGGAAATAATTCGAATAGTTTTAGTTTTTGGGTCAGATTTCAATCGACGGCAGACTTCATAACCATCCATGCCCGGCATCATTAGATCCAGAAGAATAATATTGGGATGGAATACCTCAACCTTTTGGCCTGCTGCAAAACCATCATAGGCGACTTCCAGGCTGATTTTGGTATCAGTCATTTCAAGGAGTTCGCAGAGATAAGAAGTAAATGGCCGATCATCATCAACAATAAGAATTCGCGTCTCCTCTCGGTCGGAAGGCATAAGGGCCAGTCCTCGCTGACGTGCAAAATCTTCAATATCCTGTCTGACGAAGCGACGATGGCCGCCAGGTGTGACCAGTGCGGGTAATTCGCCACGAGCCGCCCATTGGCGAATGGTGACTGGAGATACCATCATTAATTCGGCGACTTCATTGGGGGTCATGTATTTGCGTTTTCTGCTACTGGTCACGGGCTTTTTCGGGCTCATTACGAAATCCTCTATAAAAACTAGCACAGGATACTTGCGCTAACAACGAAATCATCGGTTTAATCGATATTGAGGTTAAAATTGTTAGGTGTTTATGTACGAGTAACTGTCTAAAATAATATGAATATCATATAGTTAGTATAGATCAGCTTGCTGAGAAAATGGCTGAAAATTGTATCTGACAACGTTATTTTTTGTTACATCGATTTTGGCGTATTTCACCTAATCCCCACTGTAAATAAAGGTAAAAAATAACCAATCTGATCCGTTATTCCCTGAGGGCATTATTTATTCTGGATCTGTGAGATGGATCTGTTTTTCCAGGGTGTTAGCAAGAATATTCCCTTTATAATTATGTAGGTTCATTGGTTGGGCTTAATAAAGAAGAGAAGTGAATTTGGAACTCTATCAACAGGCGAAAAATGGCGAACAGAGGCATTTTCAGTTAAAAGCCGGGCGTGAGTTACATATCACACATAGTATGTCCCACAAAACCCATCGATATGCCTTTAGCGTTCTTGCCTTAGTGGATAAGGGAAAGCGGGTCTATCTCTACAAAAAGAAGTGGGCTTTTCTCGGAATACTCTCTATGTTGTTGCTTGCTGGACTACCAACCCTGGGCCAGTATTCGTTAGTTCAGGTAGAAAAATATTATTTATATTTTTTCATCGGCTGTTTTTGTCTGGCATTATTGTTTTTGATGTTGTTTATAAGAACATTTAGGCGTCGCGATGTGTTTACTTCAATTTACACCCAGTTACCATTGGTTGAGTTCTGGGTTAATCTCCCAACGCGCAAGGAATACCAGCAATTTATCGAGGCACTCGAAAAAACAATCAAATTACATAAGGATGAAATGAAGGTTCCGTTTCAAAAACAATTAGCGGGAGAGATAAGAACCTTGCGCCGGGTGTCAGAAGCGGGAATTTTAACAGAATCTGTTTATCAGGCCGCGAAAGCAAAATTATTACTTATGTCTGACGAAAATTATCAGTCATCACCTGATAAGTAATTAATATTTTGATATTGCCAGTTAATGAAATTTTGCGCTAGCATGGTGTGGCACAGATAAACTCAGGTACAGGATTTTATGTCGTCCCCATATCCAGCCGGTTTTTTTACCATATTCGTCATTTCGATGTATCTTGCTGGTATTCCAGCAACCTTAGCAGAATCCAGATCAGACCTGATAAAAAGTTTGCAGGCTAAATTAGCAAATGAACAGCTGCGTCAATCTGCCAGTTTGTCTGGCCAGGATAGGGCTTTGATATGTAGTTACTGCCATGGTAGTGATGGCAATAGTGTTAAGCCTGATGTCCCCAATCTTGCCGGTCAGAATGCTGTTTATTTATTAGAGCAGATAGGCCGTTTTGCCAGAAGTGAGCGTAAGGACTTTGTAATGAATTCTCTGGCAAGGGAATTTAGTGAAGAGGATCAGATTAACCTGGCAATCTTTTATTCTGGCAAAAAAGTTAAGCCTGCCAGGGTAGATGGTCAGGTAGCTATCAGAGGGAAGCAAACCTACCAGAAAAATTGCAAAACCTGTCATGGTGTAAAAGGCCTGGGCAGTAACCAATATGCACGACTGGCAGGACAAAAACGACACTATATTGAAATGACCCTGAAACGTTTTCGAGCCAGTGCAAATAACGAGGTCGATAAGAAACGTCGAAGTAAAATTATGGAATCTATCGCCAGTCAGTTATCTGATCAGCAGATCCAGAATCTTGCCGCTTATGTCGCCAGTCTGAAATAGGAGCTGGTTCTTACAAACCCAATGGATTATTTGGATCGATGATATCTTTGAATGGTCGGTTTCTGTCAATACTAGTGATCTGATAAACGAATCCAATCCAGTGGTTAAGGATCGCCTCACCGGTATCATGCCAGGTATTGTCCAACTCACTGGTGATGAGGGTTTCAGGAAAGGCTTCTGGTGTTTCTCCTCTACGAAGTGATTTTTCCAGTCGATACTGATATTCATTCAGGATAGCCTGAAGCTGTAAGGGGAAGTAATTTTCCGGAAAGGGTGGATAGTCATCTCGTTCTTTGTTGATATAGCTGGTAACTTCCCGCTTGTATTCTTTAAGAAGGCTGATGGTGTCATATTCTGGGTGCCCCTGGAAAAACACCTGTCTAAACCCATCCGCACTCACAGCCAGATGGGTATTGGCCTGATCACTTTCCACCAGAACTTTAAGACCTGCCGCCTCAAACTGTCTTCTATTGATCTCGTTGAAGCGAGAGTGAGGGACATCAAATCGGGTATTCACCCCTACAACCAGGGGATGTTGTTTATCCACAACCCGGTGAGAAAATACTCCCCAGCGTTTTTCCGGCAGGCGTTGTCGTTTCTGGCCATATCGAAACTGCATGACCGCATGGGTGGCCAGACAGGAGCATAGGGTGGAGGTGACATT
>Ga0224506_10000394_pt1 | contig 38922 bp, 37 predicted proteins | sample SF_Jan12_sed_USG_2_FD_169108 | JGI IMG/M metagenome (GOLD analysis project Ga0224506, IMG submission 169108) | Sediment microbial communities from San Francisco Bay, California, United States - SF_Jan12_sed_USGS_8_1 | ecosystem: Environmental > Aquatic > Marine > Sediment | place: USA... | reverse complement strand
ATTTCAGATTCCCGTACATCCGGGCCACCTTCATCATCATCAGAGGTGATATCCAGATCATCCAGATCCGCATCAGTGAGATCACTCATGCTGGTATCCTGTGCATCCATTGCCTTTTCAATGGCAGCAGCAAGCTTGTCTTCTTCTACCAGTACGGCTTCGGTATTGGTACCAACATGGAACTTGATTTCATCCAGCGCCTGCAGGTTGGTCGGGTCAGCTACCGCCACAAACAGGCGATTACCACGTTTGTAGAGGGGCAGGGCGTGGTGGCGGCGAACCAGCTTCTCTTCCACCAATGAGGTAGCCATGGATTCGGTATCCATAACCGTGATATCAAAGATCGGTACCCCAAATTCATGGGAGGCTGAGGCGGCGATATCCGGGCTTTTCAGGATATCGTTCTGGACCAGATAGGTCACAAACGGGATTTTCTTCTTCAGAGCCTGATCATTGGCTTCCTGGGCATCTGTATCAGTCAGGAGTCCATCCTGAACCAGACGCCGAGCCAGACCGCTCAGGGGTATATTTGTACTCGGGGTTGCCATATTATTGATTTATATAGTTTATTTTTTGTCCAAAATCTGTGATACACATCAAAATTATCCTCTAAATGTTAGTTTATTAAGGGATTATTTCCATATTGCCATTGTAAATACAGTAAGTTGTTGCTTATGTCGCATTCTCCTGCATATTAATGTAAGCCAGAAGGAGTCCCTGTTTCTATTGGCTATATCGGTAGATTTAGAAATAATTGAAGCCTAAACAGAATCTTATTCGTATTGTTCATGGGATTAGGTTTGGGTGACGATAGAGCTATATGATTCATTATTGGTATAAAACACAATATACCCATTACCTTGAGGAGAACCATGATACTTAGAGCACCAGTCCTGATTTTAAAGCACGTTGGCTTAGATTTTCGTCGTTTTATTTATTCATGTCGAGGGCTGTTCGCATATCTGAAGGATCTTATACGTATAAAGAAGCAGATAAAAGATTCTCCTGAATTTAGTGGAATGCTAAAAATATTTCCAATTATGAATGATCGTTATGAATTATCAGGAGAGATGTCAGGACATTATTTTCATCAGGATTTATATGTGGCAAGGAGAATTTATAATAATAAGCCGATTAAACATGTTGATATCGGTTCATCGGTTTATGGGTTTGTTTCTCATGTAGCCGTTTTCAGAGAGATAGAATATATTGATATTAGAGATAGTGACGATGTGGTAAGAAATATAATCATAAAGAAAGCCGATGTTACTAGTGATGAGCTTTCATTATCCAATTATTGTGATTCAGTTTCATCTTTACATGCGATTGAGCATTTTGGGCTGGGTCGTTATGGTGACCCAATCGATTTGAATGGGCATATTAAGGCCATAAATAATATTTATAGAATGTTGAAAGAGGATGGAGTGTTTTACTTATCAGTACCGATTGGCCATATGAGAATAGAGTTTAATGCTCACAGAGTATTTTCTGTAAATTATTTATTTAATATCCTTTCAGAAAAATTTTTTATCGACAAATTTTCATATATAGATGATAACGGTAGGTTTTACGAAGATGTGGAAATTAATCAGGATAAGATAAAAGAAAATTATGGTTGTAGTTATGGTTGCGGTATTTTTGAAATGAAAAAAGCATAAATAAATTATTTTGTAATAATGTGGAATGATCTTATTAGAGTTGTCGGGGGAAGGGTTGTCGTAGCAATTAGTTCTCTATTTGTCGTCCGTGTTTTAACTATACAGATGAGTCCTGAACAAATTGGTGTAGTGGCTATAGTAACAACAATAATTTCATTCTTTTCTATGTTTATGATAAATCCTGTTTCAGCCTATTATAACAGGAGATTTTTTTCATTGCGTGATTCTGGCTTTGCTTTCAGGTTTTTGAACTACCTCGGTATTTATATTGCTGTGATTGCCTTACTGGCGGCATGCATTACTTATACGACAAGCAAAATTATGGGTGAAAATTGGGGAGTGGAACTTGTTTTATTGGTTATATTAGTCGGGTTGGGTGTTTTTTTAACTAATGCCAGTCAGATTCTTGCATATTTTGTAAACATGTTAAAAAAGAGGACTGAATGGCTGATATCTGTGTTGATAACAATATGGGTAGGTTTATTTTTTGCCTGGATAGCTACAGAATATTCGCCTAGTGCATTTTTTTGGATTGGTGGTCAATTCATTGGAATGTTTGCAGGAAGTATTTTTGCGTATTATTTTTTTTACACTGATGTAAAAGTAATATGTAGCGATAACATAAAGTATCAGATAAATTTTTCAATTATTAAAAAGATGCTAATATTTTCTGGACCTTTAGCATTAGCAATAGGACTTCACTGGATACAGTTCCAGTCATATCGTTTCATTATTGAAGATATGTTTTCATTAGAAATGCTAGGTTTTTTTATGGTTGGCTACACATTAAGTTCAGGAATAATGGGAGCATTTGAATCAGCACTTAGCCAACTATATCATCCATCCTTTTTTAAGATGCTAGGAGAAAAACCTGTCAATAATAGTAGCAATGGGCCATCGCATATAGCTAGAGTATGGGCTGACTACTCACAACATTTAATTACATTAACAATTTTTTCATCCATATTTCTTATAATAATATCAAAGCCATTATTTATTATTTTTATGACAGAACAATATTTCCCCGCATGGAAGTATTTCCTGTTAGGCTGTATTGTTGAATTATTTCGGATAATAGGCGGAATATATGGTCTTGGAGTGCATGCCTCAATGGAAACCAGATATATTTTGGTTCCCTATATCCTTGGCTCAATAGCAATTATAGGTGGTCTGATAATCATGATATCTGTTTATGGTGAGGCAGGTATTTTTTATGGCTTAATTGTGTCCGGGATATTGTTCGTAGGGGTATTTCATTTGGTGATATGCAGACATATGGATATAAAGATTAGACTACAACATTTCCCACAAATATTGCAGTTTATAATTATAGCAATATCAATGTTACTCATATTTAATTTACTAATAGACGATAAGACTTATATGGTTATATTCATTGTTTTGGCTAGTATTTTATATTTCTCATATTCAACTATTGTTATTAAAAAATCGAAAGCATTACTCTCATAACATCTGTTTTTTACTAAGGGAATATATAATTTGCTAAAGAATACTAGATCCAGAATAAATCGATTCATGGATAATCAGTATGAACGTGATAATTGGGTTACTAGTCAGTTATCAAGTTTGGCTAATGGCTCTAAAATCCTTGATGCGGGATGTGGTAGTCAGAGATATAGACAGTTCTGCGAACATCTTGAATATCACGCTCAGGATTTTGCTGCTTATACAACAGATGAGCAAGGATCTTTTTCGGGAAATAAAGAAATGTATCAGTATGGTGAAATTGACTACATTTCAGATATCTGGAATATCAATGCTGAAGATAATTTTTTTGATGTAATATTATGTACAGAAGTATTTGAGCATATTCCATATCCAAATGAAACATTATATGAATTTTCAAGACTCTTAAGGTCTGGTGGGAAGCTTATTCTGACTGTCCCTTCAAATTGTTTGCGTCATATGGATCCATATTTTTTTTCTAGCGGTTATAGCGACCGATATCTGGAGTTTTTTTTAGATAAATATAATTTCACCAATTACAAAATCATATCTTATGGTAGTTATTATAAATGGATGATGGTTGAGATTTACAGAACAATGGGAATAAATGGTCTGTTTGCAAAATTATTTCTACTTCCCGCAATGTGTTTTTATTATCTTAAGCAAAAATATAATGATCAGGTTGCTGTGAATACATTGTGTTTTGGTTATTTTGTAGTTGCTGAAAAGAAATAATCGCATTGTTAAGACTATGTTAAATTGACATAGAAGCAATAATAATTAAATTTATATTATTAATATAATATTACTTACCCAAAATGAAAGTTATATTTGTCGCACCTCTCATTGATTATGGCGATGCTAGCAGAGGAATGTCCTTTGAGGCTGAAACGTTGCTGCCAGTATTTCGCGAGTATTTTGATATTGTTATTACATATGATGTCTTATCTATTTTTAATAAATATGGAAAAAATGAAGCAAATGATCGTTTTATTAAGATGGTTGATACTGAGAAACCTGAACTAGTATTTTGTGTTTTGTTTGAAGACGAAATTACCACAGACACCTTGGATTATATAAAAAGCAAAGATGATACCATTTTAGTGAATTGGTTTTGTGACGACCAATATCGATTTGAATATTTTTCAAAAAAATATGCACCACATCTGAATTATGCAATCACAACCGATAAGCTGGCATATAAAAAATATCAACTTAATGGAATTGGCAATGCGATTCTTTCACAATGGGCATATGGATGTACGAAATTCGATACGGATCGAACTGTCCATAAAACAGATTATGATTATGAAGTAAGTTTTATTGGGCAGAAGAATAATTATAGAAGTTGGGTTGTGAAACAGCTTGAGAGAAATGGTATCCATGTAAATTGCTTTGGGTATGGGTGGGAGAATGGTCGAGTAACAATGCCGGAAATGGAAGATATCTTTCGAAAGAGTAAAATAAATATGAACATATCAAATAGTCAGAGTCAGAATATAAACTATTTGGTTTCAGGGATATATCCATTGGTAAGCTATCTGGTGAATATAATCAAAGGCAAATACAAATCAAGGGAACAGATTAAGGCAAGAAATTTTGAAATATGTGGTGCTGGTGGCTTTCAGCTCACGAACTATGTCCCTTTTCTTGAAGATCATTTTTTAATTGGAAAAGACTTGCAAGTGTATTATGGGGTTGAAGATCTTATTTTTAAAATAAATTATTACCTGAGTCATGATGCTGAGAGATTGCAGATAGCAGAACAGGGGAATAGGAAAGTACTCGCTTTCGATACGTATAAGATTCGTTTTAATGATATTTTCAGAGAGATTGGGTTGTTTTAATGGATAATGGTAATTCTCCACTTGTATCGGTAATAATGCCTGTATACAACGGAGAAAAGTATTTGAAAGAAGCAATTGAGAGTATTTTAGGACAGACATATAAAAATATTGAATTTATTATTATCAATGATGGTTCCAAAGATCGAAGCATTCATATAATAAACGAGTACATAAAAAGAGATGAGCGTGTTACTGTAATTGATAGAGGTAATAAAGGGTTGTTAAAGTCACTTGATGAGGGGATATTGAGATCGAAAGGCGAATATATTGCAAGAATGGATGCAGATGATGTTTCTTATGCTACAAGAATTGAAGAACAATGCAGTATTCTATATAAAAATAGAGATATAGATATTGTGGGGTGTCATTTTGAAAAAATAGACGCAAATGGAAATAAAATTGGTATAGAAATTTCACCAGTAGAGAAAGATGATATTTTATTTAAATTAACCTACTCAGTCCCATTCGCACATGCCTCTGTTATGATACGGCGATCTGTATTTGATAAATATTTATACAGCACTGTTGGTGAGTGGTGCGCCGCAGAAGATTATGCGCTCTGGGTGGCGGCATATATACCTCACAATTATTTTAATATAGATAAAGTGCTTTTTAAATATAGATGCCATGCATCATCATTTTCATATAGCAAACAAATAAAACTATTCAGTGATGCAAACCAATTATCTAATAATTTCTATAATAGATTTAAGAGAGAATATTTTAATATTATAGATGACGGCTTAAAGCGGAATTCTCCATATGCGATCAAGAGCCTAAGTCAAATATTCATTATGCGACATGGTGATAGAATGAAGGCGATATCTCTCCTTGCAAAGAATCCGTTCGTAATAATGGACTTTTTATTTTTTGTTATAAAATATATTGCAAAATATTTATATTCTCTATTTTGTGAAATTAGATACATAATGAGTTCTAATAAGACATAGTGTATCCATTTTGCTAGTGATGAATAATGCAGATAATTACCTTAGTTATTCCGTTTTATAATAATCATTATAATGCTGTGATGGCTGTAAACTCAGCTTTATCACAGCAATTACGCGATGAATATATTTTGAAAATCATAGTCGTCAATGATGGTTCCAGCAAGGATTCACTTGATTATATAAATACCAAAGTGGCTGATGTTGCACAGATTGTGACACATGAAGAAAATATGGGTAGAGGGAATTCGATAAATACCGGTGTATCAAAATCAGATTCTGATTATATTATTTTTATGGATTCAGATTGTGTTTTCTATGACAAAGATGCTATATACGCGCATATTCAGGCGCTAGAAAGAGGTGCAGATGTAAGTTTTGGTGTAGTGTCTTCAGAAAAGAAGGGGTTCTGGGGAGATTATACTAGATTTCTCGAGCATAATCGGATTAGAGAGGCTGGGCAAGAGTGTAATTACTTGGTTCTTACCAGTGCAAATCTTGCTATCAAGCGTAGTGTGTTTGAAAGACTAGGTGGGTTTGATAAGAGATATAAAAAATATGGATTCGAAGATCGTGATCTTATAGCAAGACTTCTTGATACAAATGCAAATATCTCGTTTAATCCTGATATTGTTGTTTTACATGATGGAGACTCAAATCTAAGAGTTGTCTCCAGAAAAATGATGGAAGCAGGAAGGTATACTTCACAATATTTTATAGATAGCCATCTGAAGAGGTATCTGGAAATGCCCTATAGTAAAATTGATGTGCGAATTCATCCAATTGGTTTTCTATTATTGTCCAAAATCATGATTATGCTACTCCCGACATTTATTTTCATGAGTAGCATGGTGATTTCGAGTAAATATTACAGTAATAGTTTTAAGCGGTTCCTGGTTAAGGCGGTCAGCGCATCTTCATTTATGATTGGAACTTTCTATTCAAGAAGGGATATGCAGGATGATTAGGCTATTTATTTACGACTGAGTAGTATGTAGATATAAATTTATCAGCGATATTAGACCAACCATATGTTTTTGTTACATGATCAAATCCATTTTTAATCATTTTATTTTTAAGAAAGGAGTTATTTAGAAGCTGTTCTATCGCTTTTGCTAATTGTTCTGGTTGTGCAGGTTCCACTAATAATCCCGTCTTGTTATTTGATATCACCTCATGAATACCACCAGTATTCGTAGATATAACAGGAGTTCTACTTGCCAGTGCTTCGATGAGCACAACTCCTTGCCCTTCTGTATCACCAGATGAATCTATAATGGATGGTGCTACAAAGATATCTGCTGCTGCATAGTAGCTGGGAAGGTCTTTATTACTAATATCACCAAAGAACTTAATGTAATCAGATAATTTATAATCCTCAATGATTTTTTGTAGGAGAGATAATTCATTGCCACTTCCAACAATCCATAGCTTGGATTGTGACTTAACAGAATTAGTTAGATTATTGAAGGCTTCTATTAAATATCGTACCCCCTTCTTTTCTACTAGCCGACCAACAAAAAGAATAATATTCTCCTCCTCAATATTTCTTCGTAATACCGTCGCATCTCCAGAAGAGAATTGTTGAATATCCACACCCATAGGGATAATTACTAGTTTGGATTTTTCCATTTGGATAACATTAGCCGTAGAAGCGGTATTGGAAGTCCAGATCTGACTTTTGGAAATAACATATTTTTTTATTGAGCTAAGTAACCTGTTGTTTAGTGCATAAGCATCAGCACCATGTGCTGTAGTAATGACAGGAATACGTAATATTGAACCAACAATAACAGCGATTAGTCCTTGGGGTATAATCCAGTGAGCATGAATAATATCAGGTTTTGATTTAATGCAAATGTTTATCAGGCTAAATAGCATGGAGAAGAAAAAAAACGGTATCTGAAAAATTAACAAAGGATGTTTTTTAATATTTGGCAGGATTCCAGAGCCATATGCAAGTAATTGTAATTTCTTTGGCAGGTAATGAAAATGGTGAATCTTGATACTGTGATTTATAAAATCGCTGTCTCTATTCGCAATGTCAGCATGATCAGGTGCAAGAATAGTAACGTCAATGTCCTTGTCAGCTATGGATTCAGCTAAATACTTCAGGAATATTGATGAATTGTCATCCTCATTCTTTGGATAACTGGAAGTCAGCATCAGCACTTTTAGCTTCTTCATATTAAAAAAACATCTCATCTTTTTAAGATATTACTTGTGCAATTCTTGTCTTTAATATAGATGTATATGCTTGATTATATATCAGATATCATCTGTGTTTTTATAGTGAAGAGATGAAATTTGTTCAGAAACGATCCCAATAAGAAATGTTAGAATTGACGTGATATAGAGTAACGCGCTCATATTGGTAAATCTTCCCTCGGTGAAATAAGTGTAGCCATAATACATACAGGCAATCGCAAAGAAAAAGGCGCTAATCGGGAGGAATAAGCGCATGGGAGAAAATAATGCTCCCACTTTGAGGATAATGATAAAGAATCGAGTACCATCCTTAAGTAATTTTATTTTACTTGTTCCTGCGCGGCGTGATGTTTTAATAGGAATATATGCTACAGGGAAACCCGAGCGAAAAAAAGCCATTGTTGAAGTAGTTGGATATGAAAATCCGTTCGGCAGGAGATAAAGAAATTTTTTGAATTTATCTGCTTTTACAGCTCTGAAACCAGAAGTTAAATCATCAATTTTGAATCCTGTCATAAAGGAAGCAAGTTTGTTGTAAAAATTATTAGCAGTAAATCGAGCTATTGAACTGTGACCACCAAAGCTTCTTGCTCCGATCACCATATCATAATTTTCTTCCAGCTTTTCAAGAAGAAGGGGTATGTCTTCAGGATTATGTTGCCCATCTGCATCCATAAAAACAAGTATGTCTGCATTTGCATTACGTGCACCAGTTTTAATGCTGGCACCATTCCCCATATTTCTTGGGTGTGTAATAACTCTACAGCCAGATTCTATTGCTACTTTTGCAGTAGAGTCATCAGAAGCGTCATCAACCACAATAATCTCAGCATTGGGTACAACTCCTCTGATTATGGGGAGAATCTTTTTTAGACCTGCCTCCTCATTTTTCGCAGGAATAATGATATTGATTCTTTTATTTTTTGACATAGAAACTCATGGATATAGTTATTTGAATATTGTAATTATTTAACAATAGCATAATCAGGATTTAGATATAGCTTTTGAATTACCTTCCATATTATTGATTTTATCACGAATAATATGGTGTTTTCTTATTTCTTGCTTGAAAGGCAGGCATTTTATCAAAGACTCCTGACAAAAGTGGTCTAAAATATCAAGTGTTTGCAAATACCACATTTTAGATTTATTTTTGAGGTGTATATTAGCAGTAAATAACAATGTGTTCACCGAGGGGGCGATTTGATAAGCGTTGCTAGCTTCTTGAATAGCTTGCGGGTATTTTTCGAAGCCAGCATAAAACTTTGCTGCAAGTGTATGCAATGCCAGCCTGGCCTTTTGAGATTGGTAATTAGTGTTGTTTTTTAATATATGTATTATTTTTTCTATGAACTGTTCAGATACATTGTCACATTTATTAGTATTTTTTAAAATAATAATTTCATCCAATATAGTAAATGTGGCATTAAAATGTTTTGATTTACTAAGGCTTTTAAGCAATCGTTCTCTATTTGGGGGTTCAACTTCATTTGTTTGGCATGTTAGGTCCAACCATAAAAGAAGGTGTGTCGCGTTTTCTGAAAAGGATTTGGAATTATCCTCTAGCACCTTCTTTGCTTGTTGATAGTATTTTAATCTTATTAAAATATCTGCATAGTGTCCCTGTGCACGATATGAGTGGGGGTGATGTTCAGCCCACGATGCTGCCTGCAGAACTGGATTCCCCCAAAGTCGTGATTCATTGGCAGTTATAGCCACAAGAAACACAATCCATACCACACTGCCTGCCAGAATAGTTTTTATAGCAATAGGGAGTTCTTTCTTATTTAGAAAGTTTCTGGCGTATGTAAATACACCAATAAGGGAAAAAACAGGTCCTAATAGTGGAATATAATTTCTATGTTCAAAATATAACTCAAGACTAATTACACTTGATTCAAGCAGGTGCCCTGCAAAGAACCACAGAATACCAAAAGAAATTAATGGAAATATTTTTCTTATGACGAAGGCAATTAAAATCAGGGATAATAAAAAAATACTAGAAAACAGAGTGCTGACAGGATTGAACAGATTTTGTGAAACGGTATAGTCCGAATGGAATATTCCAATTTGTGATGGTTGCGGGATGAAAAAATTTTTTAAATATTCTGTGACTACTCGGGATTCCGTTAAAAGCCGGGTAAATGCATTAAATGGTCTGTTAGGATAATTAGTATCTATATGATTAATTATTGATGGCAACAAATATGCCGCAAGGATAATAAGAGGCAATGCAATAAAAATACTGGCCCATAAAGACCAATATCTTGGGCGCGGGATATGTCTTAATAGAGTGCTCTCAATTACTGCAATATAGAGGCAGGCAAGAATTGCATTTTCCTTACTTAGTGTGCCTAGTAAAAGAGCAATCCCAATACCGCTAGTCATTAAAAGATAGGATTTATTCCTGTCGCATGGTTCCGTATATGTTCTTCCTTTCAGATAAATTAAAAGCCCGCTGAGTGTAAACAGAGCAGAGAGTTCGGTCATGCGCTGTACTACATAGAAAACTGTACTGATTTGTAAGGGGTGGAGCAGCCAAGTTGCTGTTATAAATAGCGAATATTTTTTTGCCTGATTATGAGTAAAATTAATGAATATGAGCAAACGTTCTACAAGCAAATAAATTAAAAAACCATTAATAAAGTGAATAAGGACATTGACCAGCTTAAAGGGAAACGGATTTGTTGGCCATGCACTGGCTTGTAAAGCAAATGTTAGCAGGCTGATGGGACGACCAGAAGGCCCTGATTCTCCAGATAATATGAAGGATAATATATTCTCCCAATCGGTAATGCCTTCAATTTTTTTCAATGCGGGTAGATTGGCAAAGTCATCAAGTAAAAAACTACCCAGAAGACCAGGGTAAAATACCCAGACACTCATCATGGTGAGAATGATTAATAAGTAGGTATGACTCTGATTTTTGTTTTCTATATGGAACATAAATATATATTAGTGGATACCTGAATTTATATGTCTTGTTTGAGTTAACAATTGATTCAGTATAATACATCACATAAAGATATGTGATTATAGCGATATGAATAAAAATAATGCTTACAATAAACAATAAAAAACCCCGGCTAATGCCGGGGCGATTACATAATTACTGACAAATAATAATTTGTTACTTACAAGCACCTGGTAACAGGTTAGCAGGTATGTCTGTAGTACCGGCGGCACTACCAACTTCACCACAATCCCATGCGCTACCGCCATCATCTGAAGCAACAGCAAAACTTAAGCCTTGCAATTGAGCAGACACACCTGAATTTTTCATAACAGCTTCTAAAATTACAGAGGACGATGTCGCCCCTGCGCCAGTATTTATGGTTATATAGGAGACATACTTACCATTCCGGATGTCACTTACAGTAGATACTGCTGCAGGCCACGCGCCTTGATCAGCATAGTATTCAGCCATTGGTGTTTTAAGTCCTGAAGTTAGTGACATAGCTTCACTTACCTGAGCACGTGCAATGTAATCCTGATAAGCCGGAATCGCGATGGCTGCTAGAATACCGATGATCGCAACAACGATCATGAGTTCGATCAATGTAAAACCTTGTTGTACTTTTTTCATGATGTTTCTCCTGTTATTTAAATTTTTCAGGCTTGCCAGATTGATTAAATGACCTGAAATCTGATGTTGCCTGTCACTACTTTTGCATGATTCATGCCAGAGTTTAGGACAGCGCCAAGACATGTCCATTTTTCCTGCATTTAGCTCATTACAGCGTGAACTGATTCACATATCGGTAGGGTTTGGAGGCTTCTTGAACGAATTTAAGTAGGGTTTTAGCCTGTATTTAGAGGCTTTTTATGACATTGATTGTTAGAAAGTGACAATTTGTGTCACTTTGGATTTCATATACTGTATATATAGCCAGAAGGAACTTATTCTATCCCTAGCTTCTTCAACCTATACCTTAGAGAGCGATAACTCATCCCCAGTAACTCAGCTGCCTTGGTACGGTTGTATTTGGTTTCCTGTAGGGCCTTCACTATCTGTTCTTTTTCAATGTTATCAAGCTTGGAGTCCAGTGGTTTAGTATCATTCATTTCTTGCTGTATCTCTACCTGACTATTTTCAGGTAGTTGCAGGTCTTGTGCAGTAATCTGGTTGTTCTCACACAATGTCATGGCACGCTCAAGGATGTTTTCCAGCTCACGTACATTGCCCGGGAAGGGATATGATTGCAGTGCAGTGATGGCCTCTTGTGATAAAACAGGCATTGTCTCATTGGTCTCCTGTCCCAAAAGAGCAAGAAAGTGTTCGGCCAGAAGAGGGATATCCTGCGTGTGTTCACGTAAGGCCGGAATAGGAAGTTCAATCACATTTAACCGGTAAAACAAATCCTGTCTGAATTCGCCTGCATCCACCATTTGTTTCAGGTCTTTGTGTGTGGCACTCAAAATGCGTACATCAATCGGGATTTCTTTTTCATGACCGACAGGTCGGATTTTCTTTTCCTGAATGGCGCGTAACAGTTTGACTTGCATATGTAATGGCAGATCGGCGATCTCATCCAGAAACAACGTACCGCCGTCAGCGGCTTTAAACAAACCTTCCTTGTCAGAGGTTGCGCCGGTAAAACTGCCTTTCTTGTGACCAAATAATTCACTTTCAATCAGGTTTTCCGGAATAGCGCCACAGTTGACTGGCATAAAGGGTTTGTCACTGCGTGCGCCATTTTCATGGATCATGCGTGCAGCGAGTTCCTTGCCACTGCCGGATTCACCACTAATGTAAACCGGTGCCTGACTGCGTGCCAGTTTATCGATTTGTTTGCGCACCTTTTCAATGGCAGGCGAGTTGCCAAGCAAAGCAGGGGAATCAGAAGTGATGGCATCCTGTTTATTAGCCAGTTTGAGTGCAGTGGTAATCAGGTTGCGTAATACATTGATATCAACTGGTTTGGAAACAAAATCAAAGGCACCGGATTTAAGTGCCTTGATAGCAGTATCCATGTTGCCGTGCGCAGTAAACATGGCAATGGGAATTTCCGGGTGTTGTTTTTGCAGAAACTCGATCAGTTCAATACCGTCACCATCGGGGAGTTTCATATCCGTCAGGCAAAGATCAAAACCACCGTTGGTCACAGCCTGTTTGGCTTCATTCAATGTCCCCGCTGTGATGGTGTTGATTTCCATACGTGATAAGGTCACTTCCAGCAGTTCCAGAATATCGGGTTCGTCATCAACAATAAGGGCGGTGTATTGAGTCATTATGGTTATCAGTTTTTATCTGGTGTTAATTATAAACGTAATAATAGTCATTGCGTGTTTTGTATCTGGTCGTGATATCAAGGGCTGCGAAGCTTTTTCTATATCCCCTGTCTTCTCCTTGGGTCCGCAAAGATAATGCGAAAACAGGCACCCCTGTCATTTCCCTGAACCAGATCGAGTCTGGCACGATTGGTCTCGCATAATTCACGGGCTATAAACAATCCTAACCCCGTCCCTTTTGATTCAGTGGTGAAGAAGGGTTCGAATATCTGGTTAACCGTTGCAGGGTCAATACCGGAACCATGATCCCTGACATCAAGGAACGGGCGTTTTGTTTCCGGTTCTACACCAGCAGTGAGTTCCAGTTTCGGGTTGCCTGCATAATCGGTGCTGTGACGCAAACTATTCTGGCACAAGTTCCACAGGATTTGATGCAGGTGTTCCGGATCGAAGCGGACTTCGGTTTCATCTTCAATGGTTAGTAGTATTTCTTTATCAGCAATATGATTGGTAAGGGTGAATTCAGAAACAAATTCTTTTAACCATGGTTTTAGATTGAATAGTTCGGGTTGCGCTCGATCCTGTCGGCTTAATTGTAAAATATTTTCAATAATGCCATTCATGCGTTTTGCATGGTTGCGAATAATTTCAGTCAGGCGTTTATCCTTTTCTGCAATATCAGCAGATTCTTCCAGTAATTGACCGGCATGACTGATGGCGGATAACGGATTCCTGATTTCATGGGCAATACTGGCGGTGAGTCGTCCCAACGAGGCCAGTTTGAGATGATGCGCCTGTTGTTTCATCGCGGCCGCATCTTCCAGAAAAATCAGTGCACCCTGTTTACGCGATTGTCCCAGTCGGGCAAAGCGTGGAATAATCGAAGCAGTAGTTTCAGTTGACTGAATAATCATTGATTCTGTATCCGGATTTTTTTGCCATTTTTGTAATTGCACGAATATTTGTGGTGCGGCTGTCTCCAGAGAAGGTTGTTGCTCAAAGTTGTAAATACCGAGTAGAACTTTGGCGGCGGCATTACCCAGCCGGATTTTATTATCATCATCAACTACCAGAATACCGACTTGCATACGTTGAATAATATGCTCATTCAATTCAGCCAGATTGGCAACATCGATGCCACGTTGTGCGGCAAGGGCTTCCGATTTTCTGATACGGGATGCCAGTGCATGTGAAAGAATGGCAGTGGCAAAAAACACAACCCCCAGCATGCCGGTACGTGAATAATAGGTACTTTCAAATAGGCTGTTAAGCTGTGAATAGAATTGTTCAAAGAACAAAGACAAGGTTGCTACTGCAGCAAAAAAATAGGCGGTAAGTCCGGGTACCAGCAAACTGCCGCCGGCAATAGCAACAATGAGTAAAAGGCCAATACCGCTGTCGGGCCCACTGGCATGAAACATCAGGGTGATAGCCACGATATCAACTAGCACCTGAATATAGGTTTGTACTATATAGCCGGGTTTACGGTAGTGATTGGTGAAAACAAAACCAATGGCAATTGCAAAATAAAAATAAATCACCCGTTCAAACAGGGTGGGATCATTTTTCCCGAATGGTACCGGTAATAATTCGATAACGATAAAGATCAGGATTAAACCGGTAAGCACCAGCCGGTAATAGTTTAAATATTCCAGCGCGCGCCAGGGAGATTTTTCAGACAGCTCAGTTGTGTCCTGAATAGTTTCCGGCATTGTTATCTGGTGTCATCCTCAAGATGGGCCTGACTGCAATAATAGTGGTTATTTTTTTTAAGGGCCTCTTTTTCCGGCACATGGATCCCGCAATGTTTACAGCGCACCATATTGTCTTCAATCTGGTGTGTTTTCTGTTGTTGGGAGGATCGGCCCTTGATGAATCGTTGATACAGGCGAAAAAGTAGCCAAATCACAAGCCCAAGAAGAATTAAACGAAAAAGCCCCATAGATAAACCTTAAATTTTCCTGTAAGTAGACGAATGTATCCAATACGGATTAATAGTAACACCAAGCTGGAGATTGCACGACACTGTTTGGAATGGCATACAGCACTTGTCATGGTGATCTGAATGTAATCTTTTTTGCCTTATTTGAACTGATGAACCACAATATACCGACATGAACATACACGAATTTCAGGCTAAACAGCTTTTTGCCGATTTTGGCATTCCGGTTCCCGAGGGTAAATCCGCCACATCCAGAGAAGAGGCCATATCAGCCGCGCAAGTGCTGGGTGGTGATCGCTGGGTCGTTAAGGCGCAGGTGCATGCCGGCGGGCGCGGCAAGGCGGGCGGGGTCAAGATCGTGGATTCCAGTGATGAGGTGGGTCGATTTGCCAGTGACATGCTGGGTAAGAATCTGGTGACGCATCAAACCGATGCCAGTGGACAGCCCATCCATCATATTCTGGTGGAAAAACCCAGCCAGATAGATCGCGAAATCTATTTCAGCATGCTCGTTGACCGTACCAGTGAACGTATCGTGGTTATTGCATCAGCCGAAGGCGGTATGAATATTGAAGAGCTGGCAGTTTCATCACCGGAAAAGATTTTGACCGAAAGAATTGATCCGGTAGTAGGTGTACAGGGCTACCAATGCCGCGAGCTGGCTTTTGGTTTGGGACTGGCAGGTGAACAGGTGAAGGAATTATCCAGTATTTTGAATGCCGCCTACCGCCTGTTTAATGAAAAAGATGCCAGCCTGCTTGAAATCAATCCGCTGGTAGTCACTACCGACGGACATTTAATGGCTGTTGATGCCAAGCTTAATTTTGATGACAACGCCATGTTCCGCCAAAAAGCCATTGCCGAATTACGCGATGCCTCACAGGAAGATGAAAAGGAATATCAGGCCGCACAGTTGGATCTGAATTACATCCGGCTTGATGGCAATATTGCCTGCATGGTTAATGGTGCCGGACTTGCGATGGCAACCATGGACATTATTAAACTGCATGGTGGTGAACCGGCCAACTTTCTGGATGTGGGTGGTGGTATTACCGCGCTACGTGTAACCGAAGCCTTCAAACTGATTTTGTCAGATGAAAAAGTCAAAGCCATTCTGGTCAACATTTTTGGCGGTATTGTGCGTTGTGATTTGATCGCAGAAGGCATTATTGCTGCGGCAAAGGAAGTGCATATCGGTGTGCCGATCATTGCGCGTCTGGAAGGAACCAATGTTGAACTGGGACGTAAAATGCTGGAAGAAAGCGGTTTGAATATTATTACTGCCGATGGACTCACTGATGCTGCTGAAAAATCAGTCAAGGCGGCACTGAAGAAATGAGCATACTTGTTAACAAAAAAACCAAAGTCATTGTGCAGGGTTATACCGGCAAGCAAGGCACATTCCACTCTGAACAAATGATTGAATACGGCACCAAGCTGGTTGGTGGTGTAACCCCGGGTAAGGGCGGACAGACACATCTTGATCGTCCTGTGTTTAACACGGTACGTGAAGCGGTAGACCAAGCGGGCGCTGAGGCCAGTGTTATTTATGTACCGGCAGCCTATGCCGCAGATTCTATCCTTGAAGCGGCTGATGCTGGTATTAAGGTGATCGTGTGTATCACCGAAGGTATCCCGACACAGGATATGTTACGTGCGAAGGCAGCGATCAAATCAAATGATGCTGTGCTAATTGGACCAAACTGTCCTGGCATCATTACTCCTGGTGAATGCAAGATTGGTATCATGCCCGGCTTTATTCATAAGCAGGGAAATATCGGGATTGTGTCGCGTTCCGGTACGTTGACTTATGAAGCTGTTAATCAAATCACCATCGCCGGTCTTGGTCAGAGTACGTGTGTGGGGATCGGCGGCGACCCGATTCATGGTTTGAGCTTTATTGATTGTCTGGAAATGTTTGAAGAAGATCGACAGACCAAGGGCATTATTATGGTTGGCGAAATTGGCGGCACGGATGAGGAAGCGGCGGCTGAATATATTAAATCCAATGTGCGCAAGCCAGTGGTGGCCTATATTGCCGGCATGACTGCACCTCCCGGTAAACGCATGGGACATGCCGGTGCGATTATCTCAGGTGGCAAGGGCAAGGCACGTGATAAGGTCTCGGCTCTTGAAAAGGCTGAAGTCTCGGTTGCGAAATCGCCGGCAGATATAGGTGAGAGAATGCTGGAATTCTTCCAGTAATGTCTTAAACCCCTCAAAGCGGCGCTGGCGGTGTTGCAAATCTGTTCAAAATACGGGTGCCCGTATATTGGGTGCTCATTTACTAGCGTGTAAACTCCGTTTTTTCACAGATTTGCGCCTTGCCATCATCCGCTTGATGGGTTTAATCCAGCGTAAATCATAACTTACGGTACAATATCTTCCACAAGCAATAATATTTAATTTGGAAGCAGGTATGTCACAAAATCTAAGAATCAGTATTGCGCAAGTCAATCTTCTGGTCGGTGATATTGCAGGGAATATGCAACACATTCTGGATGCGATCACAACTGCACGCGACGAGCAACATACCGATGTCATTTTATTTCCGGAACTGACCATAACCGGTTACCCACCTGTCGATTTGTTACTGCGCCCGGATTTTCGTAAAAAAACAGCCAATGCCATTAGTTCACTGGCGAAGCATGTTAAGGGCATCGATGTTGTAGTTGGCTATCCCTGTGAACAAGATAACAAACTTTATAATGCGGCCTCGTTAATTCGTGATGGCAAGATCATCTCGACTTATTTTAAACACCGCCTGCCTAACTATGGTGTGTTTGATGAGAAACGCTATTTTGATGAAGGCACGGAACCTTGTGTTGTTGACATTAAAGGAGTCCCTGTCGGCATTACCATTTGTGAAGATATCTGGTTCCCTGAACCGGTTAACAAGTCAGTCAAGGCGGGTGCAAAACTGATTTTCAATCTCAATGCTTCGCCTTATCATTTATCAAAAACACATGAACGTGAAGATGTGGTTGCCCAGCGTATTCATGAAAACAGTGTACCGGTTGTTTATGCCAATCTGGTAGGTGGGCAGGATGAGCTGGTTTTTGATGGCGATTCCTTTGTAATGGATGAAAATCGTATTGAAGCACGTGCACCGGCATTTAAGGAATGCCTTTATCCGGTTGAGGTTAACTTTGATGGCAGCAAGGTGCGAGTCATTAAAGATGAAAAACAGGCACAGCGTTTATCTGAAGTAGAGAGTGTTTACAGTGCGCTGGTTCTGGGCGTGCGTGACTATATCAACAAGAACGGTTTCAAAGGTGTGGTGATCGGCATGTCGGGTGGCATAGATTCGGCATTAACGGCCACGATTGCGGTTGATGCCATAGGCAAGGATCGTGTGGAAGGCGTGATGATGCCGTCACGTTATACAGCAGACATGAGCGTGGAAGATGCGCTAGCCGAGGCCAAGTTGTTAGGGATAGAACATCGTGTTATTTCTATTGAACCCCTGTTTACGGCCTTTACTGACAGCCTGAAGGAAGAGTTTGCCGGTTTACCGGAAGACACGACCGAAGAAAATATTCAGGCGCGTTGTCGCGGTGTATTACTGATGGCTATTTCAAACAAGAAACGCAAGATGGTTTTGACCACAGGTAACAAGAGTGAAATGGCCGTCGGCTATGCTACTTTATACGGTGATATGGCAGGCGGTTACGGGGCGCTCAAGGATGTGCCCAAGACCATGGTTTACCGGCTGGCTGATTATCGAAACAGTATTTCACCCGTTATCCCGCAACGCGTGATTGATCGTCCGCCATCAGCAGAACTCAGGCCAGATCAAAAGGATGAAGACTCCCTGCCTTCCTATGATGTGCTGGATGCAATACTGGAAATGTATGTGGAATCCGATCGGACGGTAGAGGAAATGACAGCATCGGGGTATGATGAGGACGTGGTTCGACAGGTGACATCCATGATTGACCGCAACGAATACAAACGCCGACAGGCACCACCGGGTGTGCGTATTACCAAACGTGCCTTTGGCAGTGACCGGCGTTACCCTATTACATCGGGGTTTGGTGCGAACAGCTGGCAAAACCGGCATAAGGACAAGAGTTAAAAAACACAGGTGAGAAAATGAAAAAAGTTGAAGCCATAATCAAACCGTTCAAGCTGGATGATGTGCGTGAAGCATTATCAGAGATTGGAATTACCGGTATGACCGCCACTGAAGTCAAGGGTTTTGGTCGCCAGAAAGGCCATACCGAACTTTATCGTGGTGCTGAATATGTGGTGGATTTTCTGCCCAAGGTCAAGATTGAAGTCGTATTAAATGAAGAACAGGTGGATGCCTGCATTGATGCCATTACCAATGCGGCACGTACCGGCAAGATTGGTGACGGTAAAATCTTTGTTTCCAGTGTTGATAGAATTGTGCGTATCAGAACAGGTGAAACTGACAAGGACGCAGTATAAAAAAATTTCATTGTCCTTCCTGCTTAAAGGCGAAGGGACTTACTGAAATTTAAAATTAATGACTTCTTCTATCGCAGGATGATCCGGATTATTTTTAGTCAGAACGCGTAATGCATCTGATGACAAGTCATCCATGTTTAAAATCTTGTAACCTAAAGCCATGATACCCAGTGCATTATCACGAGCTGGTGTATTGGGGAAATTCTCAACTACATATTTGGCTCGATTCACTGCTGCTACATAAGCACCACGGCGTATGTAATAGTCTGCAACATTGACTTCATACTGTGCCAGATTATTTCTCAAATAACGCATACGTGCGATAGCGTCCTTGGAATACTTGCTATTAGGAAATTTTCTGACCAGTTCGGCAAAATCATAAAACGACTGGCGTGCAGATCCCGGATCACGATGAGTGGGATCCTGTGGCAAATAGCGATCCAGAAAACCACGATCACGCTCAAAATTGACCAGTCCTTTCAGGTAATACATATAATCCACATTCGGGTGACGTGGATGCAATCGTATGAACCGATCACAGGCAGCCACTGCCGCTTCCGGTTCTTCATATTTATAATAGGTGAAGGCAGTTTCCATTTGAGCCTGCTGAGCATAGCGGCCATAGGGATAACGGGACTCAATCGCACCAAATAATGCCAGTGCGAGCTCATAATCTTCCTCTTGCATTGCTGCTTTGCCTTCGGAATAGAGCCGGCTGGGCGGCCAGTCCTTGGTTTCATCGATTTCTTCCGGCAACATGCCGCAGCCGGTAAAGAGTGAGGTCAGGAGCAATAAAACGATAATTTTTTTCATATCAAGCATCAATTGAGATACCCTTGTTGTTTAGCGATTGATTATACACGAAATACACTGACTTGAACTGATGCCGGAAACTATCCATCTCACAGCCCAAATTCCCGAAGAAATGGCCGACAAGCGTCTGGATACCGTACTGGCAGAGCTGTTTCCGGATTATTCTCGCAGCCGTCTACAGCAATGGATTAAGGCTGGGCAGGTATTACTGGATGGCGAAAGTGGTAAATGGCGCCCCAAGGACAAGGTGAAAGGAGGGGAACAGGTCACTATCGAAGCCGAACTGGAGCCCGCCGGTGACTGGGAGGCAGAATCACTGCCAATTGAAATTGTGTATGAAGACAAGTCCATTATTGTTATTAACAAGGCGGCTGGCATGGTTGTTCATCCCGCAGTCGGTAACCGGGCAGGAACTGTACTCAATGCCTTGTTGAATTATGATCCGGAATTACAACATGTGCCTCGTGCCGGTATTGTGCATCGACTGGATAAAGACACCAGTGGCTTAATGGTAGTGGCACGTACTTTAAAGGCACAGACTTCACTGGTAGAACAATTACAGGCCAGAACAGTAAAACGTGAATATGAAGCCGTGACGGTTGGTACCATGACTGCCGGTGGTAGTGTGGATGCACCATTGGGACGTCATCCCAAAAGCCGTAAACGCATGGCCGTAGTGAGTAATGGTAAAACGGCGGTCAGTCATTACCGCGTGATAGAACGTTTTCGTTCCCACACCCATATCAGGGTGCAACTTGAAACCGGACGCACACATCAGATTCGTGTGCACATGATGCATATTCATTATCCGTTGGTGGGTGATCCTGTTTATGGTGGGCGTCTGCAATTACCTAAAGGCTGTAATGAAGAACTCAGGGAAATGTTGCGCAATTTTAAGAGACAAGCCCTGCATGCCGCACAACTGACCATACAACATCCGGAAACCGGTGATGAAATGTCATGGCAGTCACCATTACCGGAAGACATGACACAGTTACTGGATGTGTTAAGAAAAGACAATGAAGCCTGAATTTATTTTCCCTGATTGGCCAGCACCGAGAAATATAAAATCTGCTGTGACCACGCGCATTGGTGGTGTTAGTCAGTCACCATATGGTGGATTTAATATTGCCAGCCATGTTGAAGATGAGCCTGAATCCGTCAGGCAAAACCGTCAATTGTTAAAAGAGGTGTTGGCCTTGCCTGCAGAACCGGTGTGGCTGGAACAAGTACATGGTGTGCGTGTGATTGATGCGGCGATTGAGACAGATCACAGGGCTGATGCCAGTTATACCGGTAATAATAAGGTTGTATGCTCGGTAATGACCGCGGATTGTCTGCCAGTCTTGTTTTGTAACCGTGCTGGCAGTAAAGTGGCGGCCGCTCATGCTGGCTGGCGCGGACTCGCCGAGGGTGTGCTTGAGGCCACAATTGATGCATTAGCCGAACAGAATGAGAATATTCTAGCCTGGCTTGGTCCTGCCATTGGTCCGGAAGTCTTTGAAATCAGCGATGAAGTGCGTGATATTTTCTTGCGCAACAATGTGCAGGCTGAATCTGCATTCAGAGCCAGCAAGCCTGGCCACTGGTTGGCGGATTTGTATGAATTGGCCAGACAGCGTCTGGCAACAAAAGGTGTGACACAGGTTTTTGGTGGTGGCGAATGCACCTATAGTGATAGTGTGCGCTTCTATTCCTATCGTCGTGATGGAAAGACTGGTCGGATGGCGAGTTTGATCTGGATTGAATAAGTATAAAAGACAATGCCGTTATTAAGCTGGATTATTATTTTTTGTTTGCTGGGTGGAATACTCAGTGTGTTGGCTGCTTCGGTATTTTTATTATTACCGGAAAGGGTACGGATTAATAATCTGCCTCACTTTGTCAGTTTTGCGATAGGTGCATTGCTGGGGGCGGCATTTCTTGCCTTGTTACCACATGCAATTACTGCACCTGATGCACCGGAAGTGCATGAAATCGGTTTGACCATACTATTGGGTGTGCTGGCCTTTTTCCTCCTGGAAAAAGTATTGTTATGGCGTCACTGTCATCATGAGACTTGTGAAGCGCACGGCACTGAAACCCAAACCCATGATCATAATCATGCCGCCGGTTCCATGGTGTTGATTGGCGATGCCATGCATAACTTTGTTGATGGAATTTTAATTGCTGCAGCCTTCATGACAGACATTGATTTGGGTATTGTCACCGCTGTTGCGGTTGCAACACATGAAATTCCACAGGAAGTCGGGGATTTTGCTGTTCTGCTACACAGTGGCTTTAGTCGCGCAAAGGCATTGTTCTTTAATCTACTTTCCACACTCGGTACAGTGATTGGCGGCATCATTGCCTATTACAGTCTGAGTGGTGCCGAACATATCGTTCCTTATGTGCTGGCAGTTGCGGCAGCGAGCTTCATCTACATTGCAGTCGCCGATTTGATTCCCGGATTGCATAAACACGCTGAAGCGAGCGCAACAGCAAAACAGATCTCATTGATTGCTGCCGGTGTTATTGTGATCTTTTTTGCACACTCAACATTACATTAATTTTTTGTCACTCCGTAAAAAATACCTGCCTGAAAAATGGTTATTGCCATTCATATTAGTATATTAATTTTTACTAATTAAGTATTTTCCGCATCATTATTTCTCTATTTCACCATTTGAATAAGCCTGATTTGTTGTAAAAATTTTATGCGTCCAAATAGTACAGACTTATTTGACGAGATTGAAACAACAGGGTAGATTCTACACTTGCTGTATTCCGGTATCTTGCTGTTGCTGGTGCTCTTAAGGGAGAAAAAAACAATAAGGACAAGAGTTCAATCCCTACAACCACCTAAAGGGGGAAGTCATGTCGGATATTCAACAACAGCGTGAGGCGCACTGGAGAAAAACCCGGTCACTCATGATTATTCATCTTTCTATCTGGTTCATCTTTTCTTTCGTTGTTCACTGGTTCGCAAACAATTTAAACAGTATTAGTTTTCTGGACTTTCCGTTGGGTTATTACATGGCGGCGCAGGGTTCATTGTTTGCGTTTGTGATCCAGCTGTTTGTATTTGTAAAACAGCAGGACAATATTGACCGTGAATTCGGTATGGCCGAAGAAGACGATAAATAAGGGGACCTGAAAATGAGCTTATTCAGAATGCAGGGAGATTTCATCAGTAATCTGCCCAAAATTTATGGCCTCTATACCGGAGGCTTTTTAATATTCGTGTTATTGATGGCGGTGCTGGAACAAAACGGAGTCAGTGCAGATACGATTGGTATCCTGTTTGTTTCCTTCACCATTATTATCTATGCCACCATTGGCTGGTTGTCACGCACCATGCAGGTGGATGCCTATTATGTAGCAGGTCGACAGGTGCCACCGGTATTCAATGGTATGGCAACGGCAGCGGACTGGATGTCAGGTGCTTCCTTTGTCGCCATGGCAGGCGGGATATACATGGGTGGTCATGGTTATCTCGCATTTGTTGTGGGCTGGACTGGTGGTTATGTACTGGTAGCAGTATTAATGGCACCGTACCTGCGCAAATTTGGTTGTTACACAGTACCTGATTTCATCGGTACACGTTACGGAGGTAACTTTGCACGCCTGCTCGCTGTGCTGGTACTGGTTGTTGCCTCATTCACTTATGTAACTGCACAGATCAATGCGACGGGTACCATTGCAGCACGTGCCTTGCAGATACCGTTTGAAATGGGTGTCTGGTTTGGTTTAGTCGGTATTTTGTTGTGCGCCATGCTGGGGGGAATGCGAGCGGTGACCTGGACACAGGTTGCTCAGTACATCGTACTGATTATTGCCTATCTGGTACCGGTGTTCTGGATGTCAAATAAACAGAATTTTGGAATGATACCGCAGTTCTCCTATGGTGATGCAGTAGCGCGTATTGGTGAACTGGAAGCGGCGTTGAGATTGGGTGCGCTTGAGGCAGTGAATGCCCCTGCTGACTTTCCGGGCTTGAAGGCATTGTCGGTTGCCCATGCTTCGGCGGGAGATGCGTGGAAGTTTGTTACATTGGCAGCATGTATGATGCTGGGTACCGCTTCCTTGCCGCATATTCTGATGCGTTATTTCACAACGCGTTCTGTACGTTCAGCACGTAACTCGGTTGCATGGTCGTTATTCTTTATTTTCCTGCTGTATTTCACAGCACCGGCTCTGGCTACATTTACCAAGTTGCAGATTCTGGATCCGAATCTGGCAACCAGTATCATCGGTAAGTCGTTGCAGGATGTCATGGCGCTGGATTGGGTGCAGAAATGGCATGATGTGAAGATGTTGGCGATTGTTGATGCCAACGGGGATGGGATAGTGCAGCTGAACGAGTTCTTCATGCGAGCAGATATCGTTGTGTTGGCAACACCGGAAATTGCCGGTCTGCCTTATGTCATTTCCGGTCTGGTGGCAGCCGGTGGTATGGCAGCAGCGATGTCTACAGCAGATGGTTTGTTGCTGGCGATAGCAAATGCCTTGTCACATGATTTGTACTACAAGATCATCGACCCTAAAGCAGAAACCAGAAAACGCCTGATCGTGGCCCGCGTGTTACTGATAGTGATTGGTGCATTGGGTGCATTTGTGGCGAGTATGAAACTCACCGGTATTCTTGGTGCAGTGGCATGGGCGTTCTGTTTTGCCATGTCCGGTTTGTTCTTCCCGCTGGTACTCGGTGTCTGGTGGAAGCGCGCCAATCGTGCGGGTGCAATTGCCGGTATGGCTGTCGGTCTGGGTGTTGGATCATGGTATTTGTATCAGGTGAAGTTTGTCGGTATGGCACCCTGGTTTGAGCTTGACCATTTGCGTTTTGGTATTGTCGGAGCAACAGCAAGTCTGGTGGCAATGGTGGTTGTCACCCTGATGACCAAGGCGCCGGATGCTGAAACACAAGCCATGGTTGATGAAATACGTATACCGAAAGGTGAAACGGTACTTGGTGCAAGCCACTAACCGTTAGAAGATCAATGCCGGGGCGTTTTCGCCCCGGTATTTTTTTGTGTACTGATAAGTTGTTAAACTAGAATTATATTTAACTAGACAAGGTATTTGAATGACAGAAGCATTTCCCTTATGGGTGATTGTTATTGATTATGCGCTTGGTGTTGTCATGTGGACATTGATCGGGCGTTTTGGGATGCGGCTTTTTTTACCGGAAGAGAGCCGGTTCTTCTTCTCACGTTTTTTTATTCGCGTTACTGATCCCCTGATAAAGGTTTTTAGACCGATTACGCCTGGTTTTCTTGTCGAGATAATGGTGCCTTTATATGTAGCGTGGTTTTTTTATATGGCACGGTTTTATGTTATGCCCTGGTTACTGGGGTATTCGGTGATGGGGATGTTATCCTTTCCACTCGAAAGTGAAGTTGCACAGGGTGTTACCTGGATCATCAGGCAGTTTGTGAACTGACATTTGCAGGAGTATATTGTGTAACCAGCATGTTACCACCACCTTCCCACACTCCACTTATTGCCTTGCCTGTTCTGGTACTGGATCTGGAAACTACCGGACTGGATGTTAAAAATGATCGTGTAATACAAATCGGGGCTACCGGGATGCAGGGCGATACCATTATCGGCCAGCCGCAGTTAAATCATTTGCTCAACCCGGGTATGCCCATTCCCGCCACATCATCGGCTATTCATAAAATATTTGATCAGGATGTAGTAGATGCACCACGTTTTATCGAGGTTGCTGAACATTTAAAGACCGCCATGGCCGGCCGTGTTGTTGTGGGTCAGCACATTGCATTTGATATTGCGATATTGCGCCATGAATTTGCACGCAATGGTCTTGTCTGGCATGAACCAACCATTCTTGATGTGAGTCAGTTAGTTGGTGCACTGAAGCCGACACTGCCGGAATTGTCACTGGAATCTGTTACTGATTTTCTGGGTGTTGTGATTCAGGATCGTCATACTGCAATGGGTGATTGTCTGGCCGCAGCACAGTCATGGATCAAACTGATTGCTTTGTTACGTGAAAGGGATATCCGGACCTTGGGTGAGGCACTGACACTTTCCAATCAACGTCAGGATCTGATTTTACAGCAGATACAGTCGGGCTGGTTATCTCCGCCGGATGGACTGGTTTCATCGACTCTGACAGCAACATCTCGTATTGACAGTTATGTGTTTGAACATCGCCTGGCAGATGTCATGACACAACCCCCAAAGATACTTGAATCCGGTGCATCATTGCGTACCGCTGCAAAAACCATGATGAAGAATCGCATTGGTTGTTTATTAATTTCAGATGAAGGTACAAAACAAAAAGGGATCATTACCGAGAATGATTTATTACGTGTGATGGCAGATGCACGTTTTGATTTGGACAATACACCGGCAAGTCAAATCATGAGTACACCGGTGCAGTGTATGCATCAGAATGAAATTTTATATCGTGCACTGGCACGTATGGATCGGTTATCTGTAAGTCACTTGTGTGTGGTGGATGACAACAGCCTGCCTGTGGGAGTTATCTCACAACGTGACTTGTTACGCTATCGTGCACGTGGCCCACACATGCTTAGTGATGCATTGCAGGTGGCACATGATACGGCCACGCTTGCAGATGCCTATGCACGAGTGACTTCAATTGCAGCGCGTCTGGTGACTGAGGATCTGGATGGTACCGATGTGGCGCGCGTGATTGCCAGTGAATTACAGGCATTAACCGGCCGCGCAACCCAATTGTGTATGGAACGAATGGAAGCGGAAGGTAAAGACAAGCCACCGGCAGATTGGTGTGTCATGGTATTGGGTTCGGGAGGCCGGGCAGAAAGCCTGTTAAGTGCCGATCAGGACAATGCCTTGATTCATACTGGAACAAAAGAGGATGATGACTGGTTTGCACAGTTCGGTACTTATCTTGCCGAGATGCTGGACGGTGCCGGTCTGCCGTTGTGTACAGGCAATGTTATGGTATCGAGCCGTCAATGGCGTGGCAGTGTTGAGGAATGGCAAGAGCGTGTCGGCAATTGGGTAAGTCGTGCACATCCTGAAGACTTATTAAGTGTGGATATCTTTTTCGATATGGTGCCGGTCGCGGGCAGTGCGGAACTTGCACGTCAATTGCACCAGCAAGCGATAGCACTGGCCGCAAAATCACATGCATTCACCAATCTTTTGGCACATTCGGTACAGTCTGTTGCACCGCGCTTTAGCTTGTTTGGTCGTCTGAAGCTGTCAGAGGGACGCCTTGATCTGAAACGGGATGGATTATTACCGTTAGTCAGTTTTGCGCGTACGCTTGCTATCCGAATTGGTTCTGTTTCGCGTGCTACTCCGGAGCGATTACGGGATGTATTGGCCAGCGGCAGGCTATCGGAAGGAGATACTGCGCGATTGATTGAGCTGCACAAGGAGCTGTTATCTTTGATTCTCAAACAACAAATTCAGGATATTAATGAAGGACTTCCGGTGAATAGCAGCGTTGAGATTAAGCAATTCAGTCGCAGGCAATATTCCCGTTTACTGCATGAATTACGCCATCTGGATACGATGGTAGGGCAAATACAAAGTCTTATATCAAACTAGAAATGGCTATCAGTTTCAGGCAGGTGCTATGTCATTAAGAACAGCCGTTGTATCAAGTGCACGTCTTATTTCACGCCGTACCTTTTGCCAACGAAAGCGTACAGAGTTAATTACAATATCTTCATCCAGTTGTTTAAGTTCATCAATAATGGGAGCCCAGCGTACGAGAGATGGCGGACTGTCAGAGAAAGGTTGCTCATCGTCAGTAACCGTTTTCCAGTCACACGTTGCTACACGCTGGCGAACATGGTTGGCGGATATCGAAAATTTTTCACCTGCATCCTGCGGTATTCCTGTTTCTGCCAGAATATTCTCAACGATATCTTCCATCAGGCTTGATACAGTTGTTTCGCTGACATCCGGATGACGCATTAATAACCCGCCGCAATAGATTGTCAGATCTGACAGGCAGTCGAGCCATATTTGCCATTTTGCGATATTGATGGAATTGACAAAATCATCATCCTCAAAAAGTTCCGGATAACGCATACCGGCGCGAGTGCGTAAATAACCATACAGAGAGGTCTGTGCAACGAAGCTGGCACGTGTATTTAAAAATTGCGTGAGGGAATCGCGATTCTTGACGGGTTCCAGTCGTGAAAGCTGCTTCAAAGTGAAGTATTCACGCATAGCCTGCCAGAGCAGGGAGGGCTTGAGAAGCAGGTCGATGAGGCGTTTTGGCGGTTCAGTCACGGTACCGGTTTTACGGATTTTCAAACAAGTATGTTTATACCCCGTAATATGGATGCATGTACAGTAAAGCACGAAAATTTCTGTTGATTTCCCCCTCGTTTCCCCCCTATCTTATGAGCCTTGATGAACGGAACTGCATATAGCAGGGTGTTTGCATGGATACTGAAGTTTTACGTACATTTCTGGAAGTGAACAGGACTCACCACTTCGGCAAGGCGGCAGAGAATCTTTTTGTCACACAGTCCACAGTGAGTGCACGAATTCGTTTGCTGGAAGAGGCGGTGGGTGTGCCGGTATTCACACGTTCACGTAATGATATTCAGCTTACACATGCCGGTCAGCGTCTGTTGCGCTATGCCGAGAATGTATTGATGACATGGAATCGAGCCAGACAGGAAATTGCGGTTGGTGAGGATGTCTCAATGCTGTTATCGATCGCAGGTATGCAGAGTCTGTGGGATATTATTCTCCAGGACTGGTTGAACCACACCTATCAACAGCACAGGGATATGATGCTAAGGGTTGAAGTGCTGGATTTTGAAAGTATACAGCGGCGTTTATCGGAAGGGTCACTTGATCTGGCCTTTGTTTTTGATATTCCCCTGTCCTGGGAGCATAGTGTCATTGAGATTGCCCGTGTCCCATTAGTATTGGTAACCAACCTCAAGGGGGCATCAGTCAATGATGCCATGCAGAGTGATTATATTATGGTTGACTGGGGTACTTCATTCTCTGTTTCACATGCGCGATTATTTCCGGACATGACATCATCGACCACGCATGTTGGTCTTGGGCGTATTGCTCTGGATTTGCTGTTGAAGTGTGGTGGCAGTGCCTACATGCCTGAATCAATGGTGGCCGAACATGTCAAAAAGAAGAAACTCTTTATTGTTAAAGATTCTCCTGTAATAGAGCGCGTTGCCTATGCTGTGTTTCCGGAAAATGAAGAAAAGGGCAAAACCATTAATAATCTGCTGTCCTACTTTAAAATATAAATACGCAGATTAATTATCTGCATAGTCATCTTCTATTTCCTGTTTCAGTCTCTTTTCTTCCATTCTCTGTTCAAGCAGTCGGCGGATATTGCGTTTCGTATTGTGTTTATCAGAAACAGGCTCGTTAATATCCAGTTCTTCCTCTTCTGGCTCCAGATCATCCAGCATGTCATCAGTGTCATCAGTCATAAATCTAAACTTCCTCGATCAAGACAATATTTCAGGTAATTTTTAGCATAAAATTTCCCATTCTCATTAGTAAAAAAATCGATTGTTACAATCGAATAAATGAATCGTGTAAATATTATGCAAATCATTAATTTTCATAGTGACGATTGAAAAATATTGATGTGATAAATAAAAAATATCGTATCTAATCATCCGGCAATAGCCTTTTTTTAGAGGTTATTTAAATACTTTTTTAGATGGAGAAAACCTAAATGAAACGAATTTTACTATTGGCAGCAGTGTTGTTTTTATCACCATTTTCATTAATGGCAGAAGGTGATGCTTCAGACAATGCCAGTATTGAGTCTGATTGCAGACAGACGGGCACCGATATTGGCCTGAAAGGTCAGGATCTGGCTGATTATGTGACTGAGTGTGTTGCGGCAAACATGGAAGCGCCGGCAGCCGGAGGTGAGGAAAAATCGGAATGACAGGCATATAGCCATCATTCTATAATTTAAAGGCCGTGAATAACTCACGGCCTTTTTTGTTAATTAATAATTACAAAATAGGGGGAAGCGTGATACATCCTGATACTGAACTCAGATATGTAAGTGATGAAATCGGTTATGGTGTTTTTGCAACAGCAATCATTCCAAAAGGAACTATTGTGTATGTCAAAGATAACCTTGAGATAGAAATATCGAAATATAAATTCAGGAAGCTGGATAAGGCATACCGTGAGATTGTTGAAAAATTTTCCTATATTGATGAACGTGGGATACGCATTGTCAGTTGGGACCACGCAAAATATGTTAACCACCGGTGTGAATGTAATTCCATGAGTACCGGTTATGGATTCGAAGTTGCTATCAGGGATATTCTGCCAGATGAAGAAATTACAGATGAATACGGGTTATTTAATATTCCCTATCCAATAGATATTAACTGTGGATGTATTGATTGCAGGAAAACATTATTACCATCAGACGTTGACAATTACGCCGAGACATGGGATTTAAAAGTACTTGAGGCGATAAAAAATTTACAAGGCGTCAAACAACCGTTATGGGATATTGTAGATACCGTAACAAGAGAGGAAATACGGGCTTTCCTTTCCGGTAAAAATGAATATCGTTCAGTAAAAAATCTGAAATACATTGCACAAAATAATGTACGACAGTTAAGGCGGTAGATGTAATTCTCGGGCAGGTTTTGATCGCTCTTATACTCCCGCCTAACCTTCCTCCATTCAGGAGGAAGGAGTAATACATATCATACTCTGATATCAAACTCGGGAAATTCTGTCTTGTATATCCTGTCAAAATGGAGTTACAGGGCAAGATTTGATTTATTCCCCGATACCCCTCAAGATTAGTATTCAAATAACCCCGTAAAAGAGGAATCTGTCATGAGTAACTGGTTCATGCTCAATCTCATTGGAAATGATCAATCCGGTATTGTGGCGCAGGTGACTAACGCATTGTACAAGGGGGGTTGTCATCTGGGTGAAACATCAATGATGCGACTGGGTGGTAATTTCACCATGATGATGATGACGAGTCTGGATGGTACGGAGACTGATCTGGAAAAAATTGTAAAACCGGTAGCGGAAAAACTGGAGTTACATGTGCACATTGATTCAATTGAAGGCAGGTTACATCAGCATGTAGAACCGAACGTACGGGTAACCGTTTTTGGCGCTGATCGTGCCGGGATTGTGGCACAGGTAACCGGTGTGTTATCTGAATCAGGAATGAATATTCTGGATCTGGAATCGGATGTCGGTGGTACCGAAGATAAGCCAATTTATATTATGTATATGGAAGGGTTGGCCGAGGATGGTATAGAAGCCTTGCGAACAGCACTGGAAGCCTTGCGCACCGAAGGTATTGATGTTGATGTTGAAGAAATTGAAACCCTGATTGGGTAAGCGTTCTTGTCATGCCGTTGCTTGAGATTCTGAAATATCCGGATGAGCGTTTGAAACAAATATCAAATGAAGTAGTGGTATTTGATGATGTATTACGCTCTTTTATTACCGATCTTGAGGAAGCCATGCGGGCAGGGCCGGGTGGTGTCGGGATTGCAGCCCCACAGGTTGCACGTTTTGAACGTATTGTGATTGTTGATGTATCTGGCAAACCAAAAATAAAACACAATGGTTGCATGATTCTTGTTAATCCGGAAATCACAGAATGGGAAGGCTACAAGATAGGGCGTGAGGGATGTATGTCAGTGCCGGATTATACCGGTAATGTTATGCGTGCTGAAAAAATAAAGCTGGAAGCATTAGATGAGCATGGTATTAAAAGGGAATTTGAGTGTGAAGGTTATGAAGCCCGTGCAGTACAGCATGAAATTGATCATCTGGATGGTTTATTGTTTCTTGATCGTCTGGTAAGTCGTAAAAAGGATCTGTTCAGACGCAAGGTTTATAAAAAATAAATCATTGAAAATGGAAATCTATTTATTCCTGTTTTTCCTTGTTTTAATCCTGTGGTTCCTGCTCCACAAATTGCGCCTTGCCTGTGAACAGGCCAATCAAACCGACTGGGGTGGCAAATGGGTAAATCGGCTGGATGGATTGAATCGTTTGCTTTGTTACAAATACCATCGACTTAACCATGAGCCAATCCAGTTACCGGAAACAGGCGGCGCCATTATTGTTGCAAATCATATCTCCGGCCTCGATCCACTACTAATAGGTGCGTGTGTGAAACGCCCCTTGCGCTTTATGGTGGCACGTGAAGAATATGAACGTTTTGGATTGCGCTGGTTTTTTCGTATTACCCAATGTATTCCGGTTGATCGTGATTCTCGCCCCGAGATTGCCTTTCGTGAAGCACTGAACCACCTGAAAGCCGGGGAGGTGATTGTAATTTTTCCACATGGCAAATTGCACCTGCCGACTGATCCACCAAGAAAACCCAAGGCAGGTGCTGTGCGATTATCAGCCCTCGCCGGTGTACCTGTTTTTCCGTTTCATATTTCAGGTATTGCCGGGATGGGGCATGTATTGCCCGCTGTATACAAGCGCAGTCATGCATTTATCCAGACTTTCCCGGTAATGCACTGTGATAGCTCGGATATTGATCGCTGTCTTGAAAAACTGGCTGAAATCATTGATCGGAAGGTAAGGCCTTGAATAAAGGCTATTTGCTCGTCTGATCTCTGAATTTTCCCTGACGGAGAAGTGCAATGAGAGCAGAAAATGTTTGAAACATGCCAATCTGCCCCTATCTTATGGGTAATGTATAAAAATTTCCTCAAGGGGATAACGACTTATGAGAATGGATAGACTGACCAGTAAGTTCCAGATGGCCATTGCCGATGCCCAGAGTCTGGCGGTTGGACGTGATAATCAATTTATAGAACCGGTACACCTGATGACCGCCTTACTGGATCAGGAAGGCGGTACAACACGCCAGTTACTGGTGAAATCCGATGTAAATATTAATAGCCTGCGTTCCCAGCTGGGTGATGCACTCGATCACTTGCCATCGGTCAGTGGTGCAGCAGGTGATATACACCTTTCCAGTGATATGGGTCGGTTACTCAATATGACCGACAAACTGGCACAACAGCGTAAGGATCAATATATCTCCAGTGAGTTGTTTGTACTGGCTGTGGTCGATGATAAATGTCAGGTCGGTGAGCTGTTGCGCAAAAGCGGTGCCAGCAAAAGCCTGATTGAAAAGGCGATCGAAGAGATGCGCGGAGGCCAGCGTGTGGAAGATCCGAATGCCGAAGACATGCGTCAGGCGCTCGATAAATACACTATTGATTTAACCGAACGTGCCGAGCAGGGCAAACTCGATCCCGTGATTGGGCGTGATGATGAAATTCGTCGCACCATTCAGGTATTGCAACGTCGCACAAAAAATAACCCGGTGTTGATTGGTGAGCCCGGTGTCGGTAAAACCGCGATTGTTGAAGGGCTGGCGCAACGCATTATTAATGGTGAAGTACCGGAAGGATTAAAAAACAAACGCCTGTTATCACTTGATCTCGGTGCGCTGATTGCTGGTGCCAAATTCCGTGGTGAGTTTGAAGAAAGATTAAAGGCAGTACTGAATGATCTGGCCAAACAGGAAGGACAGATAATTTTATTTATTGATGAACTGCATACCATGGTTGGTGCTGGTAAGGCCGAAGGTGCTATGGATGCCGGCAATATGTTAAAGCCGGCACTGGCTCGTGGAGAACTGCATTGTGTCGGCGCGACCACACTGGATGAATATCGCAAGTTTATTGAAAAGGATGCTGCACTGGAGCGTCGATTCCAGAAAGTATTGGTTGATGAACCTTCCGTTGAAGATACCATTGCCATTCTGCGTGGACTGAAAGAAAAATACGAAGTGCATCACGGTGTTGATGTGACCGATCCGGCGATTGTCGCTGCGGCCATGTTATCGCATCGTTATATTACTGATCGTAATCTGCCGGACAAGGCGATTGACCTGGTGGATGAGGCAGCCAGCCGTTTACGTATCGAGATCGATTCCAAGCCGGAAGACATGGATAAACTGGATCGCCGTTTGATTCAGTTGAAGATTGAACGTGAGGCGTTAAAGAAAGAGTCAGACGAAGCATCCAAAAAGCGTTTGGCTGTTCTTGATGATGAAGTCAGTCATCTGGAAAAGGAATATTCTGATCTGGATGAAGTCTGGAAGGCTGAGAAGGCTTCCTTGCAAGGTACACAACACATCAAGGAAGAACTGGAGCGTGCACGTCTGGATATGGAAACAGCACGTCGCGCCGGAGATCTGGCACGCATGTCTGAACTGCAATATGGTCGTATTCCGGAGCTCGAAAAAGAACTCGATATGGCAGCGCAGGCCGAAATGCATGAAAAGAAACTGTTACGCAACAAGGTGACAGATGAAGAAATTGCGGAAGTCGTATCCAAATGGACCGGTATCCCGGTTTCCAAAATGCTGGAAGGGGAGCGCGACAAATTGTTACGCATGGAAGAGGCACTGCATACACGTGTTGTCGGTCAGGATGAGGCCGTGCGCGCAGTGAGTGATGCAATTCGTCGCTCACGTGCCGGTCTTTCCGACCCGAATCGCCCGAATGGTTCGTTCCTGTTTCTTGGTCCTACCGGTGTAGGTAAAACCGAACTGTGCAAGGCATTGGCCTCATTCATGTTTGATACCGAAGAAGCCATGGTGCGTATCGACATGTCCGAATTTATGGAAAAACATTCAGTGGCACGCTTAATTGGCGCACCACCCGGTTATGTGGGTTATGAAGAAGGTGGTTATTTGACCGAAACTGTACGTCGCAAACCTTATTCCGTGATCCTGCTGGATGAAATCGAAAAGGCACATACCGATGTGTTTAATGTTTTATTGCAAGTACTCGATGACGGTCGCCTGACTGATGGTCAGGGACGTACCGTTGATTTTCGTAATACCGTGATTGTGATGACTTCAAATCTGGGATCTGAAATGATTCAGACACTGGCAGGTGAAGAAAATTATGATCAAATGAAAAGTGCGGTCATGGAAGTAGTGGGTCAGCATTTCCGTCCGGAATTCATTAACCGTGTTGATGAATCTGTTGTGTTCCATCCGTTGGGCAGGGAACAAATCCATGCTATTGCGGATATACAGGTTGGTTTCCTGCGTAACCGTCTCAAGGAACGTGATATGGGACTGACATTATCAGAAGCAGCGCTGGATAAAATCAGTGAAGCCGGTTTTGACCCGGTCTATGGTGCACGTCCATTGAAGCGCGCAATCCAGCAGTTAATCGAAAACCCGTTGGCACAGGAAATACTGTCCGGCACCTTTGAGCCGGGTCAGACGATTCGTGTTGATGTTGAAGGTGACAATATTATTTTCAAGAAAGGCGATAAAAACGCCGCCGCCGCGTAAATCTGCATAGTATAATAGGGTCAGTGTCACTGGCCCTATTGATAACAAAACAGAAATTTTCAGGCGGTATTAAAATGTCATCACAGAAGTTCAAGCTGTATTTCCCTTTTATTCTTATTGGTTTTGTTGGCGTGATGCTGGTCTTGACCATGAAGCTGTTTACCGGCGGGACACAACCTGCCGGTGTTGATAATTTCCAGCATGCCACGATCCTGTCACCACCCAAACCGATTCTGCCATTTTTATTAACAGACCATAACCGGAACAAATTTACCGAACAAAACTTGCAGGGGAAATGGACATTACTGTTTGCCGGTTACACCAGTTGTCCGGATATTTGCCCGCCGACCATGACTGCATTCAAACTGGCGGCACAGCAGTTCGAAAGACTGGGCATGAAGGATATTAGTTTTGTTTTATTAACCATTGATCCGGAAAACGATACACCGGAAAAACTGAATCAGTTTACAGGATCGTTTAACAGGGATTTCATCGGTCTTACCGGCCCGATGGACAATATATCTGACCTGACAAAAGATCTGGGTTTGTTTCATATGTCAGAACCCATGGCCAATGATCATGATATGAGCCAAATGGATCACAGTAATCATGCCGGTATGAAAAAACCCATGCTGGAAATAAAACATTCCGGTTCGGTTTTATTGATATCACCCAAAGGCGAGCTTTTTGCCAGTTTTTCACCGCCAATAGAAGCGGATAACCTTGTTCAGACGTTGGCCAGAATTGCACCACCCAAATGATAAAGAATAAAAGCCTCATCCTGCATCCACCAGATTGTCATGAATTGCCGGATGCAAAGGCATTGCAACACGCATTACACCAGTTAAGGTTTATTGATGCACCGCTGGATAAGGAGGCAAACAGTTATCTTGCGGGAGATGATTTTCTGCAATTAATTATTTTTCTGGGTTGTTCACCAAGTGTGGAATTGGCACCAACAGAAGAAGATAAACCATTTTGTTATATTCGTTTTCTTCAACCAGAAAATGGCCCGCTTCTGATAACATCAAAACACACTAACAACCCGCGTTGTTCCTCTTGTCGCAAGGAAATTTCCTCTAAAACAGATGTGGTAGCGCAATGGCAAAAGGAAAAGGATGTTCAGTTGTCATGTCCTGAATGTGGATTTACCGGGAAAGCACAAGATCTGAACTGGCGTCATTCAGCCGGTGTGGCCAGTTTTTTTATTGAGGTAAATAATGTTTTTCCAAATGAGGCAGTGCCATCAGATGAATTAATGTCAGCTTTGCGGAAAATGACTGGCAGTGAATGGGACTATTTTTATTATCATGATTAACCATGATTTCAATAGTTACCGTGGTTATCTGAATTTCTAATAATGCGGTGGTGGTGTTTCTTCTGATTCGTCTTTTATGTTTGAAGTCTGTACTGTCTGAACCCGTTTTTTAAGGTCATCAACCTGTTCCTGTAACAAATCGATTTGATTCTGTTGACGCGTGATCACCTCGTTCAGCTGGTGGATTGTGTCTTCCTGAAACGAAAGGCGGGTTTCCAGTTCAATTACACGGTTTTCCATACTGCTCATTCTCTTATAGCCAAAGACGTTGCGCCGTTATTATATCCTTAATTAACAATCGAGGCGTAAAGACAGTCCAGCGATGACAGGTGCCGTTGAACACATGCTGGCCAGTGACCCTGATAGTCACGAATCAGGGGCATAATTCTGTTCAATAGCATCCGAAACGGGTTTTTCCATTAACCCTGAGCTGGACAATGGTGTCGACCTGAAGCCGGACATGATCCGGCATTTGGTCAATGAACAGGCCAAACTAATGTGAAAAACGGCCTGAATAACACCCTAAATCTACCGACTCGCCTGTTTCCGGTTCCCGGCAAGGGAATCAGCCTGCATTTTGTATGCTAATCCCCCGAAATTGAAAGAAATTCTGCAGAATTTTCTAATTTGGCCGACCTACTCCGTATAGAGGCTAGATTGAGCCAAAGGAAGCCGGGATCGGAGACATGGGAGAAAAACAGCATAAAAAATCCATACAGGAAAAATGGGCCAGCTCATGCTTGATGGGTGGCAATGCAGTTTATCTTGAACAACTCTACGAGGATTATTTGCATGATCCGGCTTCAGTCGATACCGGCTGGAGAAATTATTTTGACAGCTTACCGCGTGTGAATGGCTATGCTGTCGATACACCCCATTCAGAAATTCGTGAATCCTTCCGTCAGTTGTCACGACAAAGAAAACCCTGTCACTCAGGCACACTGTCCAGTGAAGACAAACAGATTCGTGTTTTACAACTTATCAATGCATATCGTTTTCGAGGTCATCAGCGCGCCAATTTTGATCCGTTAGGTCGGCGTGAGTTACCGGATGTGCCGGATATGCACCTTGAACATCATGGCTTGAATGAATCCGATCTGGAAAATATTTTTAGCGCAGGTTCTCTTTCCGGTGTTAAGCGTGCACCACTGAAGGAAATTCTGAATGTTTTGGAGCGCACCTACTGTGGCAATGTAGGTGCCGAGTATATGCACATCATTGATACGGAAGAAAAACGCTGGTTGCAGGAACAACTGGAAAGAACCTGCGGCATACCGAAATATTCCGCTGAAGAAAAGAAGCGATTACTGAATCGCGTAACCGCAGCCGAAGGGCTGGAAAAATATTTGCATACCCGTTACGTCGGACAAAAGCGGTTTTCACTGGAAGGGGCTGAAAGCCTGATCCCAATGCTGGATGAAATCATTTTGCGCTGTGGTCATCAGGGCGTGAAAGAAGTCGTTTTGGGGATGGCGCACCGTGGCCGCCTGAATGTACTGGTCAACATTATGGGTAAAGTGCCTTCTGAATTGTTTCTTGAGTTTGAAGGCAAGAACAATAATAACGGCAGTCGTTCCGGTGATGTGAAGTATCACATGGGTTTTTCATCCAATATTCAGACACCAGGCGGTCGGGTGCATCTTGCACTGGCCTTTAACCCGTCACACCTCGAAATTGTAGGGCCGGTTGTTGAGGGATCAGCGCGTGCCAGACAGGAGCGCTCCGGTGACAAGAATGGTGACAGGGTTGTCCCCGTTGTAATTC